>OGCH01000976.1_pt1 | contig 12170 bp, 11 predicted proteins | sample 1570111 | NCBI WGS metagenome assembly OGCH01 (sample SAMN03436243, study PRJEB24508) | hot springs metagenome | biome: Desert Springs; feature: Hot Springs; material: Water | place: USA: Great Boiling Spring, Nevada | collected 2008-12-01 | depth 0 m m
TTTGCTATAAGAGGTGAAAAAATGGGGATAAGACATTTTTTAAGAATTTCTGACCTTGCTAAGGAAGAGATTTTAAGTTTATTCTCTCGTGCGATAGGGTTTAAACATAAGGGTTATCCTCAGGAGGCTTTGAAAGGTAAAATTTTGGGGTTGATTTTTGAAAAACCCTCAACCAGAACGCGTCTTTCTTTTGAGTCGGCGATGATAAAATTGGGAGGAAGTAGCCTTTTCCTTTCAGCAAGGGATTTACAGCTTACTCGAGGGGAACCAATAAAGGATACTGCAAGAGTGCTTTCAAGATATTTAGATGTTTTGGTATTAAGGACTTATAGCCATCAGACTATACAAGAATTTGCTAAACATGCTACGATCCCAGTGATTAATGGACTTTCTGACTTTTATCATCCCTGTCAGGCCCTTTCTGATGTGCTTACAGTAATAGAAAAAGGAAGGGACCTTACCAAAGAGAAAGTGGTTTGGATAGGAGACGGAAACAACGTAGCCCATTCTTGGATAGAAGCAGCTGCAATTCTTGGTTTTAAAATCACCGTGGCTTCACCTCCTGGATATGAACCATCTAAAGAACTTATCGAAGAGTTAAGGCAAAAATACAATCTACAAGTAGAAATTTTAAACGACCCTAAAGAGGCGGTAAAAGGAGCTACTATTATAAATACCGATGTTTGGGTAAGTATGGGTCAAGATGAAGAATCCCAAACCAGGAAAAAGGTTTTTCAACCTTTTCAAGTTAACTCAGACCTTTTAAAATTAGCCAGTCCAGAAGCGATGGTTTTACATTGTCTACCTGCCCATAGAGGAGAAGAGATTACAGAAGAAGTGTTGGAGGGTGAGCATTCTGTAGTTTGGGACCAAGCAGAAAATAAAATGTGGTTTCATATGGCTCTACTTGAATTTTTATTAAAATGTGTTTAATTTTTTAGTAAAAAAATAAATATTAGGGGGAAGGGATGGAAGGTATTAAAGAAGATTTTTATGTTAAGATTTTCTATCGTTTAGAACTTGAAGATGAAAAAGCTCCAGATTGGTTTTCTCAGGAGCTCGAGACTTCGTTTATTTTGGGTAGAGAACATATCCCCAGGGTTATCGAAGAGGCTATCTTAGGAAAAAAAGAAGGGGATGAGGTGAGGATCGTAATTCCTCCTGAGTCTGCATATGGACCTCATCTTCCTTATTTAATAAAAGAGGTAGAAATGGGTAGCCTTAAGCACCCTGAAAAGGTAAAGGTAGGGGAATGGTATGAAGAAGTAAGTCCTTACGGAGCAAGGATTTCTTTTAAAGTACTTGAAATAAACGGAGATAAAATCAAGGCAGATTTTAATCATCCTGCCGCAGGGAAAAACGTAGCGATTAATATTAAGGTATTAGAGGCAAGACAGGCAACTCCTTATGAAATTATGGCTGCTGAAATGAAGGCCTGTTCTGGAGGTTGAAGATAGGTTCTACCAGAGAGGTGTCTCTGGAGAATTAAAGGGTGAAACCAATCTTAGCTATAAAGGACCTTACCTTAGGATTAACCTATAAAAAAGTTCCTTTAGTAGAAAATGTAAGCTTTACAGTAGAAAGAGGAGAGGTCCTTGGGGTTTTAGGGGAAAGTGGGTGTGGCAAAACCTTAACAGGTTTTGCCCTTCTTAGGCTTTTCCCTCCTGGTGTTTGCTATTATTCGGGAGAGGTTTGGTTAGATGACCTTTCTCTTTATTCTTTAGACGAAAAAGAACTTATCAAAATAAGAGGTAAAAAAATAGCCATCATTCTGCAAGATCCGTTAAGCTCTTTAAATCCGGTTTTAACGATTAGAGAACAGTTAGAAGAGGTTTTTAAGGTTCATCAGCCTGAGTTTTCTAAAAAAGAAAGGCAGGATAAAATGATAAGTCTTTTAAAAGAAGTAGGAATTCCAGACCCAGAGATAAAGTTAAGGAGTTATCCTCATCAACTTTCTGGGGGATTAAGACAAAGGGTAATGATAGCGATAGCCCTTGCTGGAGAACCAGAAGTTTTGGTAGCTGATGAACCTACTACTGCACTTGACCCAACCTTGCAGGTTCAAGTTTTAAACTTATTAAAAAAGCTAAACAAGACCAGAAAACTTACGATAGTGTTTATTTCCCATGATTTAGGGGTAGTAAGATGGATCGCTGATAGGGTAGCTGTTTTTTATGCGGGAGAGATAGTAGAAATTTCCCTGGTAGACAGGCTTTTTTTAAACCCCTTACATCCCTATACACAAGCCTTGATAGACTCCTATCCTAAAGAAGGTGAATTTAAGGTTAGGTTAAAAGGAGGGGTCATAGAGCTTACTCAAAAACCTGAAGGCTGTTATTATAGATTACGTTGTGATGCACCTTGTAAAGAAGGTAAAATTTATCACCCACCTCTGATAGAAGTAACTTCTCAACACATGGTAAGATGTTTTAGGTATGGATAAACCTGTGCTTGAGGTTAGAAATCTCTGGAAGACTTACCAAGTAAAGGTTTTAGGTGGTTTAAAAACTTATAGAGTTATTGCTTTAAGAGGGGTAAGTTTTAAGATAGAAAAGGGTGAGGTATTAGGTCTTTTAGGAGAGAGTGGATGTGGAAAATCTACCCTTGGAAAAATAGCTTTAGGACTTGAAATCCCAGATCAGGGAGAGGTTTACTGGTTTGGAAAATCTCTTAAGACCATTGACAAAAAAACCTACCAAGCTTTAAGACCTAAGGTTCAGGCTGTTTTACAAGACCCTTATTCTTCCCTTAATCCTCGATATAAAATAAAAGACATCCTTTTAGAGCCATATCTTATCAACATAAGTTCTAACAAAAAAGAAGGTTTAGATAAAGCTAAAGAACTTTTAAATCAGGTAGGGATGGACCAAAAGGTTTTAGAAAAATATCCTCACGAATTAAGCGGAGGCCAACGGCAGAGAATAGCCTTAGCCAGGGCTTTAATGGTTAACCCTGAATTGATAGTGCTCGATGAACCAACTTCAGCTTTAGATGTAACCATCCAGGCGCAAATTCTTGACCTTATGAAAGTCTTAAAACAACGTTATCAGTTGAGCTATCTTCTGATCACCCATTCTTTACCTGTAATTTTTTATCTTGCCGACTGGATTGCTGTAATATATCTTGGGGTATTGGTAGAACTATGTCATAAAGCTAATTTTAAAGATCTTATCCATCATCCTTATACCGAACTTCTTTTAAAATCTTACCTTGACGCATTTTCTCCTTCTCCTCCGTTAATTATTGAGACCGACACCGAAGGGACGGTTTTACCTTCTAAAGGCTGTGTTTTTTTTAATAGATGTCCTAAAAAGACGATACAATGTTACGATAAAGAACCCAAACTTACTCAAAAAAGCAACCTACAATATATAGCTTGTTTTAATTTATAGTGTAATATTGCTCAATTTAACCCCCTTTTTTTATGTTAAAAATCTAAACAAAAGAAAAAAAACAAAAATAAGAAAATGTTAAAGAAAAAAAGAGATGTTCAATATAAAGGCCATGTTTCTTAATAAAAACTTTCTCTCAAAAACCCCATACTTATTTACTTCTTAAATTTCGATTTTTTTAAGTCTTTGTTTTTTTGTTAAAAATTAAAAATAAAAATTGAACTTGAAACCAACCCCAACCATCCTTTTTTCGATTTGAAATTTTAAAAGGTTTTAGGTAAATTAAATATCCAAAGAAGGTCTTAAAAATTTATTTTTTCTTCAATCCATTCACTTGTAGTTTTTGGAGGGGTTATGTCTGTTAGTTGGTCCTTGGTTAAAGGAAGAATAAAGGAGTTATTGCCTGAACCTATATTTAAGGTTTGGTTTGAGGCTAACAAAGGAGAAGTAGTTGATGGTAAACTTATTTTAGAGGTTCCAAATGAGTTTACCAAAAATTGGATAGAAGAAAATTATGCAAACTTACTAAACCAGGTAGTAGCAGAATATGAATTAATAGGCTACAGTTTTATAGTAAGAGAAAATCCCAAAGCAGAACAGTTAATTATCCCTTATAATCCTATAAGTTTGATAGGAAGGAAACTAAGTCCTAAGTATACCTTTGAGGATTTTGTGGTAGGTAAATGTAATGAATTTGCTTATAATGTTTGTTATCAGGTAGCCGATGAAAGACCCAAAGGATATTTGATTTATCTTTATGGAAACTTTGGTTTAGGTAAGACCCATCTTACCCAGGCAGTAGGTAACACTCTTTTTAGCAGAGGATTTGACCGGGTATATTATTTAACCGCCCAAGATTTTTTAAACTACATGGTAAAATACCTCAGGTCTGGGATGATAGAAAACTTTAAAGAAAATTTTAAGGAATATTGTGAGGTTTTGTTGTTAGAGGGTATACATTTCTTTGTAGGAAAGGAATATACTCAAAACGAACTAACCTTTCTTTTAGACTATCTTTTAGACCAAGGGAAAACCGTTATTTTTACTTCACACAAGATGCCTCAAGAATTAAATAACATAGATAGTTCTCTTAGGTCAAGGCTTAATTCAGCTTTGATTATCAAACTTAATGCCCCTGATTTTCAAACCCGTAAAAAGATTATCAGGCATAAAGCGAAAAAATTGGGGTATAACATAGGATATGAAGTAGTAGAATATTTAGCAAGAAAAGTAAGGGGTGATGTAAGACAGATTGAAAGTGTAGTGTTAGGGCTTATTGCTAGGGCCTCGCTTTTAAAAGAGCCTATTTCTTTAACCTTGGCTAAGGAACTTATAGAAGAGATTGGATTAAAAGATACCTCAGATTCGGTAGACTTTGTTATAGAGACTACTTGTAAGTTTTTTGGGATAGGTAGAGAAGACTTTTTTTCTTCTTCTAGAAGAAAAGACCTTTCCCTTTCGCGTCAGGTAGTGATCTATCTTCTCAGGAACGTTCTTAAAAAGTCTCTAAAGGATATTTCTAAGATCTTCAAAAAACAACACTCTACCATCATCTACAACCTTAAGACCTTTGAACAAAAGGTTCAAAGAGATGTATCTTTAAGGACCAGGCTTGATTACTTGATAAAAGAGATTAATTTAGAGCTAAACGATAAGGTATGGGAACCAGAACTTGGGTCTTCTGATGAAATACTCCTTTAAATTTCTTTCAAAGCTTGAGGAAATATTAGGAAAAGAAAAGGTTTTTACTGAACCTAAGGATTTGTTGGTATATTCTTATGACTCTTCATCTGCTACAGGGGTTCCTTTGGCTGTAGCCTTTCCTGAAAGAAAAGAAGAGGTAGTTGAGGTTTTAAGGCTTATAGCAGAGTATAAAGTTCCTCTGGTGCCAAGAGGGGCTGGGACAGCAACCACGGGTAGTGCCGTTTCTCATAATCATGGATTGGTCCTTTCTTTTGAACGGATGAACCGTATTTTAGACCTAAACCTGGAAGAAAGATTGGTAGTGGTAGAACCTGGGGTGTTAAACGGAGAGCTGAAAAGGTATTTGAAAAAATTTGGGCTTTTTTATCCTCCAGACCCAGCAAGTTATGCTTATTCTACCATAGGAGGAAATGTTGCCACAGGTGCAGGTGGTCCAAGAGGTCTTAAGTATGGCACAACCAAGGATTATGTTTTGGCCTTAGAAGTAGGATTGCCGGGAGGTAAAATTTTTTGGACAGGTCCTTTTACCCTTAAAGGAGTTGTGGGTTATAATCTAACCCCACTTTTTGTTGGGTCTGAAGGGACCTTAGGGGTTTTTACCGAGATAGTTTTAAAGGTAATTCCTTTCCCAGAGAAAAGGGTACTTTTGGTTTCTTATCACAGAGAAGAAGAAGAACCTTTAGAGATAATCTCAGAGCTTTTGAAAAGTCTTATTACCCCGGCTTCTGCAGAATTTATAGACAAAACTACCCTTTTAGCCTTACTCAAGAATAAACGGTTAGAACTGCCAGACAAAGGAGTTCAGTCTCTTCTTTTTTTAGAATTAGACGGAGAAGAAGGAATGGTGCAGAAGGAGCTTAAAAAAGTAGAAGACCTATATCAAACCAAAGGTATTTTTTATCATAAAGCTGAATCTGAAGAAAAAATTGAAACCCTTTGGGAGGTAAGAAGAGGTGTTTCTCCTTCAGTAAGGATGTTAGGAGAAAAAAAGATTTCTGATGATGTAGTTTTGCCAAGAAGAAATATGAAAGAGTTTTTAAAAAGGATTAGGGATTTGGAAGAAAAAACCGGTGTTTATGTGTGTTGTTTTGGACACGCTGGGGATGGAAACTTTCATGTTAATCTTCTTTTTGGTCCAAAAAAAGAGGAAAAGGCTAAAGCCCTAAGGAACACTATTTTAAAAGAGGTTTTAAATCTTAAGGGTACCCTTTCAGGGGAACATGGAATAGGGTATGTAAAAAGGTCTTTTGTAGCTTGGGAGCTTAGTTCTTTTCAATTAGAGCTTATGAAAAACCTCAAAAAGATGTTTGACCCAGATAATCTTTTAAATCCAGGGGTAAAAATTCCATTTTAAGGTTATAAATATCAAGATGAGCCTTTATAATAAGATAAAACGTTTGGTAGGTAAGGCAATTTTCGGATATCAAATGCTATCTGCAGAGGATTTTATTATTGTGGCCATGTCTGGAGGAGAAGATAGCCTTGCTCTGGCTTATTTTTTAAGTGAGTGGAGAAAAAAATTAAGGGTTAATTATCGGTTGATCGGGGTACATTTAGACATGGGATTTCCCTGTGATCAAGAGGTTTATGAGAAGGGGGTTGAGAGGCTTAGAAATTTTTGCCAAAGTCTTAATATGGAATTTTATGTAGAAAAAACCGATTGTGGAAAGCAGGCTTTAGAGGTTGCAGAAAAAAAGACCACAGCCCCTTGTTTTGTTTGTTCTTGGCATAGAAGAAAACATCTTTTTAAACTGGCTGAGGCTTGGCAGGCTAACAAGATAGCCTTTGGACATCATAAAGACGACCTTTTGGTAACTTTTTTTATCAACCTTTTTTACCATGGAGAACTTTCTACCATTCTACCGGTGCAAGAAATGTTTAAAGGAAATCTCTATCTAATAAGACCTCTTGTTTTTGTAGAAAAAGACATGATTTCTCGTTTTGTAAAGTCCCAAGGTTGGGAGGTTTTAAAAAACCCTTGTCCTTTTTCTGAACAAACCAAACGTAAGTTTATAGAGAATTGGCTTAAAGAAAATGTATATCTCTTAGACCCAAGGATTAAAAAAAGCATCTTTAACGCAATGTTTAACCCAAAGTTTGAGTATTTACCTAAAAAGCCTGCTTCAACTTATAAAAATAACCTTTTCAATAAAAACAACCCTGAGGAATAAGTGTAGAGTAAATGATAAACGTCCTTTTAGCAGGCATTTTTACTTGGTTAACTACTGGGTTGGGTGGTTTAGGAGTTTTCTTGTTTAACCGACCGAACCCTAAATTTTTTTCTATTTCTTTAGGGTTTTCAGCTGGGGTAATGATTGCAGCAAGCTTTTGGTCTTTGTTGGTTCCAGCTTTAGAGATAGCTAAGGCTTCAGTTTTTCCACCTTTTGTTTCTGTAAGCATAGGTTTTATTTTAGGTGTTTTGTTTTTAAGACTTTTGGATTTAGTTGTACCTCATTTACATCTTTTTGCTTCTAAGGAAGAGACCGAGGGGTTTAAGGTTTCTTTAAATGTTAGCGTGTTAGTTTTTTTAGCCATTACCCTTCATAATATACCCGAAGGATTGGCGATAGGAGTTGCCTTTGGTAGTGTAAATGAAGATACATATTTGCTTAAAGAGGCCATAAATTTAGCCTTAGGAATAGGAATTCAAAACATCCCTGAAGGCTTAGCCTTAGGGTTGACCCTTAAATTTAGTGGAATGTCTAAATTTAAGGCGTTTTATTTAAGCTTTTTCTCAGCTATAGTGGAACCAATCTTTGCGTTAGTAGGTTTTGGTATAGTTTCTTATTCTTCTTATTTTTTACCTTATGCTTTAAGTTTTGCTGCAGGTGCGATGATTTTCGTAACCATAGAAGAGTTACTTCCTGAGGCTCAAAAAGCTGCCAATACCGATTATTCTTCCTTAGGTTTTGGTTTAGGTTTTCTTATCATGATGTCTCTGGATACTTATTTAGGATAGAATAATCCTCGGAATTAATCCTTGACATTTTAAAAGAGAAGGTCATATTTTTAACATGATGAAAGAAGTTTGGGTTCTTGATGATGAAATCGGAATTTTAGAAGTTTTAGAAGACATTCTTAGAGACGAAAACTATCGTGTAAAAACCTTTCTTTATGCTAAAGATTTTTTAAAGGAGATAAACTTTAGACCTCCAGATGCGGTTTTTTTAGACCTTTGGCTCAAAGACGCAGACGGCCTTGAGGTCTTAGATACCATCAGGAAGATGTATCCTTTTTTACCGGTAATCGTTATTTCTGGGCATGGGACCATAGAAACCGCAGTAAAGGCTATTAAAATGGGAGCCTTCGATTTTATAGAAAAACCTCTTTCTTATGAAAGGATAATAGTTACCTTAGAAAATGCCTTAAAGGTAAGTTCTTTAGAGGAAGAAAACAAAAGGCTAAGAGAAAAATTGCTTGGCGAGGTCAAATTAACCGGGGTTTCATCTGCCATTAAAAATTTACGAGACATTATTCATAAAGTAGCCCCTACTGATACTACCGTCCTCATTTTAGGTGAATCAGGGGTAGGAAAAGAAGTAGTAGCTAAGCTTATTCATCTTTATTCGCATAGGGCTAAGGAGGCTTTTGTAGAGGTAAACTGTGCAGCCATTCCTGATACCTTGATAGAGGCTGAGCTTTTTGGGTATGAAAAAGGGGCTTTTACTGGGGCTTTTACTTCAAAAGCAGGAAAGTTAGAGTTGGCTAATCGTGGCACTCTGTTTCTTGATGAAGTAGGAGATATGAGCCTTGCTTCTCAAGCTAAGATGTTAAGGGTTTTACAAGAAAAAAAATTTGAAAGGTTAGGTGGAACCCGATCTATAGAAGTAGACGTAAGGATTATAGCAGCAACCAATAAAGACTTAAGAGATGCCATAAAAAAAGGCTCGTTTAGAGAAGACTTGTTTTATAGGCTTAATGCTTTCCCTATCTATATCCCGCCTCTAAGAGAAAGAAAAGAGGACATACCGGTTTTGGTAGAAGAATTTTTAGAAGAGATGAGTTATAAAACAGCCTCTGGTAGGAAACATCTAAAACCAGATGCCCTTTCAGTTTTAATGGAATATCACTGGCCTGGCAATGTGAGAGAGTTGAAAAATTTTATAGAAAGGTTAGTCATTCTTTCTAACAAAAAAGAAATCGGATATGAGGACCTACCTGAGGATTTTAAGCATCTTTTAAAAGATAAGACCTATGTTTTCTCTCAAGACCAGCCTTGGTTTAAGGAAAAAGATCTTAGGTCCGCCAAACAACTTTTTGAGAAGGAATTTATTAGGAGAAAACTTTTAGAACATGGGGGCAACATTTCTCATACTGCAAGAGAAATAGGTATTGAAAGGGCTTATCTTCAGAAAAAAATCAAAGAATTAGGAATAAAAGAAGAATTAGAGGAATTTTAAATAATATTGATTTTTTGAAAAACAGCCCTTGCATAAGGTTCTGTGCTTAGGTCGGCATACTTCTTGTTTATCCAACTTTTATATCCTACTAATCCTACCATGGCTGCGTTATCGGTACAAAATTCTAAAGAAGGAAAATAAACTTCTGCGTCAATAGTAGAGGCCTTTTCTAAAAATCTTTTTCTCAGCCTTTTATTAGCTGCTACCCCACCTGCTACCACCACTCTTTTTATGTTTAAGGCTTCAACCGCTTTAAAGGTTTTAGTTATTAATACGTCGCACACCGCCTCTTCAAAACCAGCACAAAGGTCTTCTATTTTATAAGAAGGGTGGTTTTTAACATAGTTTAACACCGCGGTCTTAAGTCCAGAAAAACTAAAGTCTAAGGATTTAGATTCTAAAAGCGGTCTGGGAAAACAGATAGCCTCTGGGTCTCCTTTTTCAGCAAGCTGACTTATTTTCGGACCACCAGGATAACCTAATCCTAAGATTTTAGCTACTTTATCAAAGGCTTCCCCGGCTGCGTCATCTTTAGTATGACCTATAACATAGTATTCAAAAAAAGATTTTACCCAAAAAAGGGCTGTGTGTCCACCGGAGACAAGTAGCCCTATGAAGGGAAATTCTACCTCTTTTTCTAAAAAAACAGCCGTTAGATGGGCATGTAGATGGTCTACTGCAATAAGAGGGATTTTAAGTGCAAAGCTAAGGGCTTTAGCTATTGAGACCCCTACCAAAAGAGACCCTATTAATCCAGGTCCAAAGGTAGCAGCTACAGCTTTTATCTGAGAAACCTCAGTATGGGTTTGTGCTAACAGGTTTTTTATAAACGGGTAAAGCACTTCAAGCTGTTTTCTTGAGGCAATTTCTGGTACGATACCCCCAAAGGGAGAATGAATGGCTACCTGAGAGTAAAGAAGATGAGAGATAAGTTTTCCTTCTTCAGAAAAAAGAGCAACCCCTGTTTCGTCGCAAGAAGTTTCTATGGCTAACAGCATGTTTATTTATGAAAAAATAAGGTCTTCAAGCAACTCTGAAAAAAGATGAAGAAAAAGTAGGTGTCCTTCTTGGATGCGTGGGGTGTCTTGGCTTGGCACGACTATTAGATGGTCACACCAAGGCTTCATTTTTCCACCGGTTCCACCGGTCAACCCCACGGTATAAAGCCCAAGCTCCTTAGCGGTTTTTAATCCTTCTATGACGTTTGGAGAATTTCCGCTGGTGCTTATTCCTAAGGCTAAATCTCCCTTTTTTCCTAAGGCTAAAATCTGTTTTACAAACACCTGAGAAAAATCATAATCATTAGAAACCGCCGTAAGTATGGAGGTATCGGTAGTGAGGGCGATGGCAGGAAGGGGTTTTCTCTCTTTTTTAAATCTGTTTACCAACTCTGCTGCGAGATGTTGAGCATCAGCCGCACTTCCTCCATTACCAAAGATTAAGATTTTACCACCTTTTAGAATGACCTCTTTAGCTAAAACCGCAACCTCAACGATTTTTGGGCCTTCAGTCTTTAAAAACTCTTCCTGAATTTTTCTTGAACTTTCTCCTATGGCTAATACTTTAACAATCAGTTTTTCCATAACAAAGGCCTCGTTTAAAACAAGAGAAATTTAATCTTATAAAATAGTATACCAAGGTATTCATGAAAAGCCAAATTAGTTAAACTAAAGTAAAGGTCGTTAGGAAAGAAGTTGCTAACCGAAAAGTCTGGTTTACAAAGTTTGTGGTTGTAGTTAGTAGGATAAGGAATAGGATTTAATCCTTCCTTTTTAAAAAGAATAATAGCCCTCGGAAGATGATAAGCTGAGGTTAGCAGAAGAAATCTTTCTTCAGGAGAAGAAAGTAATTTTTTAATGGTTTTTACGCTGGTTTCTGTATCTAAGGGGATATCTATAGCCTCAACCTGATAACCTAATTTACCGGCAAACTCCTTTAAATAAGAAGCACCCTTGAAGTTAAGGTCTTCGTATGAACCCCCTACGATGATGACCTTTTTTTCAGGATAGACCTTTTTTAATTCTAAAGCTTTAAAAAATCTTACTAACGTTTCTTTACTAAATCTCTCTTCTAACCCAAGGTCCTTTTGACCATACACCCTACCTGTCAAAACTATAATCTTTTCAACTTTTGCTATCTCTTCTTGAGGAGGAATAGGATAATTTTTTTCTAATTGTTTTAAGAGAAAATAAGGTAAAAAAGGTGTGGTTGATAGATAGTAAAGAGCCACAGCTACAAAAAGAAAAAACCTCCGTCTTCCCCTTCTTTTACCAAGAACCACATAGATACTTACAGTTAAAAGAAAGAGAAATATTAAACTTGAGGGACGAAATAGGAAAACAAAAAACTTTTTAATTATAAAAAATAAATCAGACATGACCAACTTATTTAGGTGCCATCAGTAGCTTCTGTATTACGCTTTTTAATTTAATATGTTTAACTGTTTAGCATATCAGATTTGATTAAAAAATCAAGACTAATAATCGGTAGTGCCTTATTAATTGCGTAGAGCTTGAAGAATAATAAAAGGCATGGTAGCTTCTTTAAGAAAAACAAATAGAGATTATTACTTTTTCATTCCTTAGAAGAGATTTTAAAAATTGTTTCATAAGAAATTTAGCATGTATCTATACTTGAGGATTTAATAAAGTGTAATCTGGGGACTACCATACCT
>OGCH01000982.1_pt1 | contig 12132 bp, 6 predicted proteins | sample 1570111 | NCBI WGS metagenome assembly OGCH01 (sample SAMN03436243, study PRJEB24508) | hot springs metagenome | biome: Desert Springs; feature: Hot Springs; material: Water | place: USA: Great Boiling Spring, Nevada | collected 2008-12-01 | depth 0 m m
AAGGACCTGTTTGTGTGCTTGTATGCTAAACTAAGTTTTCTCCTAAAGAGTTTAACGCTTATTCCCCCGTAAATCCCCATCCTCTCCGGATAAAGATAACCCACAAAAATTTCGGGCTTTAATCTGGATGCAAAAGTGTAACTAAACTTAGGCTCAAACCCGTAAAATTTCCCGCCTTTACTTAGGAACCACCTCATGCCAAAGCTCGTTTCCCCCCTTTCCGAAAATCTCCTATATTCAACCTTGTTTTCAAGGATAAGTCCCCTCATAAAATCTTTTACGCTGAAAACGTAACCAACGGAGAGGTCAAAATCTAAGTTATATCTTCCCTTAACCCAAGTTTTCATCAGCTCCCCCTCAACCCTTACAGGTATTATAGTGGTTCCAAGGTAAGATATCTGCCTAGCCATAAGGCTGAAACCTCCAAAGCTTGTGAAGAACCCGGACCATATCGGTGAGCCTTTCCCGTTTATTCCAAACCCCGAAAAGTACCTTAGAAATTCAGCCTCATAGGAAAGTTCAAAGGCATAATTTATAAAGTATATCCAGTTTTCGTAAAAGTCCAGAACAGCGTCCCCGTAAGGGTAGGTACCCACATAAGCGCTCCTTTGGAAAACGTTGTAAATTGAAGAAATCGAATAGTTTTTCGCGTATAAGGATGCTTTCCACAAATAAACCTGATAATCCCCAACCTTATCTATATAGCTTCCCCAAAACCTCCCATCGAGCTGTAGAAAGTATTTTCCTATCCTGCTTCCAAGGCTTAAAGAAAGTGGAGTTAGGTAGGATGCCCTTGATAGGTAAGCGCTATCGTTTAGGTATTCGTAGCTTGTGGAAATAGAGTAGGGATAAACCAGGGCGTAAATGGGATCCCGGAAAATCGATGGGGAACCGACGGAAGAGTTGTAATTTAATATATCCTCGAGGTTCTTTTTTTGGAAATTTTCGGGAAGGGATATATATCCTCCCCCGGATAGGTAGAAATAAAGTGCAGGTAGAGTATCTATCAAGTGGCGGCGCGGGGCTTCGAACCCCGGACCTAGGGTTTATGAAACCCTCGCTCTGACCAACTGAGCTACGCCGCCTTAAGCGTATATTTTACACCTGTCAAATTTACTTTCAAGGGTATAATTCCCGCCTATGTCCGGTGGGAACCTCATAAGGTTGATAATTGTAATTTTGGTTTTTGTTGGGGGTTTGTGGCTACTTCAGCCTACGTATAAGGTCCTTACCATGTCTGAAAGCGAGAAGGAAAAGCTTAATCCAGTGGAGTTCCAAAAGCTTATGAAGAACTCCCTTAACCTGGGTTTGGACATACAGGGTGGTATGTACGTGGTTTTGAGCGTTGACAAGGATAAGGTTAAGGGGGAACAGTTGAAGGACGCGGCGGATAGGGTGGTTGAAGTGATAAGGAACAGGGTGGACCAACTTGGAGTGTTTGAACCCGTAATACAGAAGGTGGGGGAGGATAGGGTTGTGGTTCAGCTTCCGGGGGTGATAAGCAAGGAAAGGGCGAGGATGATTTTGGGTAAAACTGCAATTTTGGAATTCAAGCTCCTTGCCGATGAAAACCTTTTTGCCGAATTTATAAGGGGGGTAGATAGGGTACTGGGAGGATGGGTAACCCCCGGGGCGGATACTTTAAGGGGTTCATTTTCCAACCTTTTGGTCGCTTTGGAAGGGGATGCTGCCGTTGAGGAGGGAAACTGGGCTAAGGTTGATAGCATCCTTAAGCTTCCAGAGGTTCAAAACCTTATACCCGCGGGTTACGAGATCCTTTGGGGTGCGACGCAAGAAGTTCAGGGTAGGAAATTTAGGAAACTTTATATGGTGAGATCGGAAACTCCATTAACCGGAGCATATCTAATGGAAGCTAACGCAACCATAGGGCAAGATCAGGCGGCGGGCCAACCCATAGTTCAGCTCAGGTTTGATAGGACGGGAGCCGCAATATTTGCCAGGATAACCGGAGAAAACGTTGGGAAGAGGTTGGCAATAGTTCTTGATGGCGTGGTTCAATCCGCGCCCAGGATACAGGAGAGGATACCAACGGGAAACGCCCAGATTACCGGGATAGGAAGCCTCAGGGAAGCCCAGGATTTGGCGGCAATTTTGAGGGCGGGTGCTTTGCCGGTACCGGTAAAGATAGAAGAGGAGAGGATAATAGGTCCAAGCTTAGGTAAAGACTCCATACAAAAGGGCACGATCTCCCTACTTGTTGCCTTTCTCCTGGTTATAACCTTTATGGTAATTTATTACAGGGTTGGGGGCATCATCGCCAACGTTGCCCTCCTTGCCAACCTAGTTTTGATCCTTGCAATAATGGCAATGATCAACGCTACTTTAACCATGCCGGGAATGGCCGGGTTGATTTTAACGGTTGGTATGGCCGTGGATTCGAACGTACTTATCTTTGAGAGGATAAGGGAGGAACTAAAAAAAGGTAACCCTTTCAGGACTGCACTTGAAAGCGGTTATTCAAACGCGAGGAGAACCATCCTCGACGCGAACATAACCACCCTACTAACCGCCATAGTTTTAATGTTCTTTGGTACGGGACCAATAAGGGGTTTTGCGGTAGTTTTGAGTATAGGGATCTTGGTAAATTTCTTCACATCGATAGTTATGACGCGTTGGATTTTCAACATTTTGCTTGAGGAATTAAAATGGAAAGAGGTAGCCATATAAGGAGGTTTCGTCATGTTTAATTTCGCTTACAAGCTGAATTTTGATTTTATGGGGAAAAGGAAGATAGCTTACAGAATTTCCTTGTTCCTTATAGTTCTGGGCCTTTTGGGTATAACCTTGAGGCTCACACCCTTGGGTTCCCTGTTGGGTTTAAAGCAAACTTGGTCCATAGACTTTACGGGGGGAAAACTCGTTCAAATTTTCGTGGAAGCGCCTATTGACAGGGTAAGAAATGCCGCTTTAAGCGCGGGAATAAGGGCGGAAATCCAAAACATAGGGGAAAGGAACGAATATCTCATAAAGTACTCCGAAGAAATAGAAGCCGATAGCCTCGTGAAGATTTTGGAAGGAAAACTCGGTAAAAAGGTAAGGTTGGATAGGTCTGAGGTTGTGGGGCCCAGAATAGGAGCGGAGCTTAGGAACAGGGCGATAATGCTCAGCGTTACGGGGCTGATCGTTATCCTAATATACGTATGGTTCAGGTTCGATCTGGTTTTCGGTTTAGCTTCCGCCCTAGCGCTCTTCCACGATGTGATAATATCCTGGGGGATATACTCCTTGTTGGGGTTTGAAACCGATATGACGGTGATAGCGGCGATCCTAACGCTTATAGGTTATTCAATAAACGACTCGATAATCATAGCAGATAGGGTTAGGGAATACTTAGGAAGATTCAGAATTGTGGATGTTTCACCGAAGGAACTTGTTAAAATATTTAACGATGCTATAAATTCAACCCTCTCCAGAACCATAATAACCTCCCTAACCGTCCTCATCGTGGCACTTTCAATTTTAGTGCTGGGAGGACCCGTACTCTTTAACTTCGCCTTCGTAATGACAATAGGCACGATAGTTGGAACGTATTCATCGATCTTTATAGTTGCCGCCTTGGTTTTGGATTGGATGTTGAGGGCAAAGGGTTAACCCACGGTTATAACGTTTCTGAAAATCTCCAAGCTTTCCCTTAAAATTGAATTTTTCTCCAAACTAAGGTCCGGATCTTGTGATAATATGTACTCAGCATCCTTTTTTGCCAACTCGGCTATCTTCAAAAACCTCTCATCCGAAGAAATTTCCGATATATTTATCCCTTTCAGTATCCATTCCCCATGCTGCCTCAATCCCATTATCTCTCCTGGTCCCCTTATCTTCAGATCTTCCTCCGCCAAAACAAAGCCATCCGTTATGCTTTCCACCGCCTTTATCCTCCTATAAGCATCATGCCCTATCTTATCCGGAACAACCATTATGAAATACGCCGCTTCGCTGTTCCTCAAAATCCTCCCCCTAAGCTGGTGAAGTTGTGATATTCCGAACCTATGCGCATCCTCCACCACCATAAATTTCGCGTTGGGAACATCTACGCCAACCTCAACAATTGTTGTGGCAACAAGAATATCTATCTCTCCCCTTCTAAAATTTTCCATTATTACGTTCCTCTCGTTTAGCGGTGTCCTCCCATGCAAAAGTCCCAACCTCAAATCTGGGGGCGCTAAGGATGCAAGCTCCCTATATAGCCTCTCAACGGAAGATAAATCCGTCTTTTCGCTATCCTCTATGAGGGGCGCTATTACGTATGCTTGTTTTTTCGTTTCCTTTATTTTCGCAAATAACCATTTGTAAAGGTTGAGTTTTTGGTTTTCCCTAATTACCCTGTTATAAACCACAGTATCAAAGGGTTTCTTGGTTATCCTTGATACCTTCAGGTCACCATAAACGGTTAGCGCCAAGGTCCTGGGTATTGGGGTTGCGGTTGATACAAGGAAGTGTGGATAAAAATCCTTTGCCTTTTCTAAAAGTCTTGCCCTCTGCGCAACCCCGAACCTATGCTGTTCATCCACTATAGCAAGTGCCAAATTTTTGAACATCGTTTCGTCGGTTATAAGGGCGTGGGTGCCTATTATGAGTTGGGCGGAACCCAAGGCGGTTTTTTGCCTCACCCTCAGCTTATCCCTCCTACCCATGGAGCTGGTTATCAAAACTATATCCACCAAGTTTCCCAAATATTTTTTTGCAACAGAGTATATTTGTTCCGCCAATATTTCCGTAGGTGCCATTAAAGCCGCTTGGTATCCGTTTTCAATGGCTATTAAGGCGCTCCAGAGTAGAACGACCGTCTTGCCCGAACCCACATCTCCCTGCAAAAGCCTGTGCATAGCCTCCTCCTTGCCCATGTCCTCCTCTATCTCCCCCATTACCCTCAACTGATCCTCCGTTAGGCGGAAAGGTAAGCTTTCTATAAATTTATCCGTAAGCTCACCGGTTCTCTTTAAGGGAACGGATCTCCTTTTGCCTAAGGATGAGGACATGTTCAAGGATAGGTAAAACTTCAAAAATTGCTCGTAAATTACCCTCTTTTTTCCCCTCAATACATCCTCCCCGTTTTTCGGGAAGTGTAAATTCTCAAGGGCTTCCCTTATGGGTACCAAGTTTCTACCTCTTAAGATATAATCCGGGAGCGTTTCCTTAATTTGCACCTTCCTTAGGGCATAATCGATGAATTTACGTATGGTTTTTGACTTTAAACCTTCGGTTTGTGGATATATAGGGATCATACCTAAGGCTTCCGCAACCTCATCTTCCTTTACTATTTCTGGATGGTATAATCTGTAAATTCCGAAGGATTTTTGGTAAGCTCTACCTGCGGCAAATATTGTTTGTCCTATCTCGTACTCCCCCAATATAAACTCCATGTTCCTCCAGACCAGCTCTACCAATCCGCTTCCGTCCGAAATCACAACGATAGACTCGGATATACCCTTCTCCAAGTTTCGCTTGAGCTTTTTTATAACCTTTCCCTTAACCACAACATCTTCTCCGGGTTTTATGCGCGCTATCCTCTTTACTTCCTCCCTAACGATGTATCTCCTCGGAAACAAGTACAATAGATCTTCAACGGTTTTTATTCCGAGTTTTTCAAACTTCTTTGCGATCCCCGGGCCAACTCCCGGGATCTTTAAAACCTCATCCGAGAGTTTCATCTGTGTATATCACAATATTCTTGGGGTTCATTACCCGACCAAAACATCTCCATAGCTACCTTTGGGCATACTCCGTTTGCAAGTTTATGGGTTTGCTGGCATATTTTTATGAAGGTGAAGGGTCCGGAAAAGTTGAAATTTTTCTTTGGTAGGCCTTTGTGAGCCTGAACCATAAACTTCGCCCATATTGGAACCGCAAGCTCCGAACCGGTAGCACCGGGGAATATAACCCTCAAGCTGTCATAACCCACCCAAACCCCCGCAACCATGTACGGAGAAAACCCTATAAACCAAGTATCCCTGTAATCGTTCGTTGTTCCGGTTTTACCGGCGGCGGGCATTTTGGAGTTATCCCAACCGTAAGCGCTTGAATTTGAAGCCGTTCCACAGCATACAACGTAAGTCATAGCGTAGGTGGTCATCTTCGCCACGTTTGGATCTAAAACTTGCACCAAGCTCGGTTTGCCTTCTTCAAAAACGTTTCCATAAGCATCCTCTATCCTTGTTATGAAGTAAGGATTAAACCTTTTACCCTCGTTCATCAAAGTTCCGAACGCCCTCGTAATATCCCATAAAGTTACCTCCACCCCTCCGAGGGCTATCGAAGGATAGGGTTTTATATCGGAGTTTATTCCCATCTTTTTCGCAATGTTTACCACGTATGAGGGTCCAACATCAAGCGTTAGCTTGATTGCGGGCGTGTTCTTTGATAGGGCGAGTGCCCTCCTAAGGTTTATTAAACCATCGTATTTTTCGTCGTAATTTTGCGGAGACCAAATCCTACCAAGCTCGTCTATCATCTCTATAGGCTCATCCCTTATCGTATCGCCGAGGGAATAACCCTTTGAAAAAGCCGCAGTATATACAAATACCTTAAATGCTGAACCGGGTTGCCTCTTTGCCAGCCTAACCCTATCAAACTGGGAGTGCTGAAAATCCCTACCCCCTACGTAAGCCAAGATACCACCCAAGGTATCGTATACTATCATGGCAGCTTGTAAGTACTTGGGTTCCCCCCCTTTGTAATCCGAATATTTCGGCTTTAAAAACTTCCACTTTTTCTCGTAATGATCCAGAGAAGTTTTGATTACATCGTTTGCTATCCTCTGAAGATCCAAATCCAGAGTTGTGTATATCTTCCCCCCTCCCCTATAAAGGAAATCCTCCCCATACCTTTCTATCACGTATAGCCTGACGAGTTCCGCAAAGTAAGGTGCATCCCCTCCGAAGGTGGTTTTGGGTTTTGGCTGAAGCTTTGGGGGATTTTTTAAAAGACTATCGTATGTCTTTTTGTCAATCACGCCGTTACGAAGCATCGCGGTAAGTACGGTTTTCCTCCTCAAATCCGCCCTCTGTGGATGTTTGTATGGTGAATATCCGTTGGGATTTTTTGGAAGGCCTGCCAATAGGGCAGCTTCGTTTAAATCTATATCCCAGGCATTTTTTCCGAAAAAAAACTTGCTTGCGGACTGCACACCATAAACCCCCTCACCGAAATATATCTGGTTTAGGTACCTCTCCAAGATCTCGTCCTTTGTAAATGTAGCTTCGAGCTTTAAAGCCAGGGCAAATTCCAGTATCTTTCTCTTTAAAGTTCTTTCGTGTCCTAAAAACATGTTCCTTGCAAGCTGTTGCGTTATGGTTGAACCTCCCTGCCTGATCCTCAACGAGAAAAGGTTTATAAGGAAAGATGAAAAGGTTCTCCTTAGGTCCATTCCCCAATGCCTGTAGAATCTTCTATCCTCGAGGGATATGAATGCTTTTCTTAAGGCGGGTGAAATCCTATCTAAGGGTATATACTCCCTCCTTTCCTCAAAAAATTGGTAAATTACCCTACCGTGCCTGTCGTAAAGGGTCGTCGCCTGTGGAGGTTTAAAAGCCTCTATCTTTTCAACGTCGGGAAGTTGGGGGCTTGACCAAATTAAAACCAACACCATCACCAAGAAAGCTACGGAATGGAGAATAAATACTATCGCTCCAACTAAGAGAAAATTTCTCAGTTCCCCCCTAAATCTCCCCATTGTATATCTTCCTCAAAACATACGGGAGTATTCCCCCATGCTTGAAGTATTCCACCTCTACCGGTGTATCTAACCTTGCTATCACCTCAAACTCAACCTTTTCCCCGTTATCCCTGTGCGCTATCACTCTTAAGGTTTTCTTCGGATAAATATCTTTTATACCCAAAATATCAAACCTCTCAAATCCGGTAAGGTTCAAGCTTTTGACGTTTTGCCCATCCTTAAACTGAAGGGGTAATACCCCCATACCCACCAGGTTGCTCCTGTGTATCCTCTCGAAGCTCTCGGCTATAACCGCCCTTACCCCCAAAAGCGCCGTACCTTTTGCCGCCCAATCCCTCGAGGAACCGCTCCCGTACTCCTTGCCCGCCAAGATTATAAGCGGTATCCCATTCTCCTTGTACCGCATCGCGGCCTCGTAAATGCTCATCCTTTCCCCCGTAGGAACGTATATGGTCCACCAACCCCTAATTTCCTCTTTGATTAGGTAGTTTCTAAATCTAACGTTTGCAAAGGTGCCCCTCATCATAACCTCGTGGTTTCCCCTCCTTGAACCGTAAGAGTTGAAATCGGAGGGTTTAACCCCCTTTTCAATCAGGTATCTTCCAGCCGGACTTTCGGGATGTATGCTACCCGCGGGTGATATGTGGTCCGTTGTGACGCTATCTCCCGCCATAACCAAAACGTAAGCCCCTTTTATATCTTCCGGGGGTACAACTTCCAAGGAGAAGTTTTCAAAATATGGAGGTTTCCTGATGTAGGTAGAGTTGGGATCCCATTCGAACGTCTTACCTTCCTTTACCTCCAAACTTTTCCAAAATTCGTCCCCCTCAAATACGTTTGCATACTTTTCACTAAAAAGATCAGGCTTTAGGAATTTTGCAATATATTCCCTTATCTCCCTCTGGGAAGGCCATACATCCCTCAAATATACGGGTTGTCCGTTCGGATCGTATCCCAAAGGTTCATTTTCAAAATCTATCTCTATTCTTCCTGCTATAGCAAACGCTACAACTAAAATAGGAGAAGCCAGAAAATTCGATTTAACCAGCGGATGCACCCTAGCCTCAAAGTTCCTGTTCCCGCTTAAAACAGCGCTTACAACAAGATCCCTCTCCTTGATTTCCTTTTCCAATTCGGGAGATAGGGGCCCGCTGTTTCCTATGCATGTTGTACATCCGTAACCTACCACGTGAAACCTCAAAGCTTCCAAATAGGGCAGAAGACCCGACATTTTTAAGTATTCCGTCACCACCCTTGATCCAGGTGCAAGGCTAGTTTTAACGTAAGGTTTCACATTCAAGCCCCTTTCAATCGCCTTCTTTGCCAACAGTCCAGCTCCTATCATAACGGATGGGTTTGAGGTGTTTGTGCAGCTTGTAATCGCAGCTATCACAACGGAACCATCCCTTATTTCCCTTCCGTTTTCGAACTTCTTTCCAAAGTCCCTCTCAAGTGAAATGTAGAAGGATTTTTTGATGTCTTTTAGTGGGATTCTATCCTGGGGCCTTCTTGGACCTGCAACGCTAGGCTCTATTTTAGATAAATCTATCTCTACAACTTCGCTATACTCGGGTTCGGGAGAGTTGGGTGTCCAAAACATACCTTGCTCCTTTGCAAAAGCTTCAACGAGCTTAACCAGTTCCTCATCCCTTCCCGTTCCCCTAAGGTACTCCAACGTTCTTTCGTCTATAGGGAAATAACCGCAGGTTGAACCGTACTCGGGCGCCATGTTGGCTATGGTAGCCCTGTCAGGTATTGATAAGTTTTCCAAAGCCGGACCAAAATATTCGACGAACTTTCCCACTACCCCCTTTTTCCTCAAAACTTCCGTTATTGTCAATACTAGATCCGTTGAGGTTGCGCCTTCCCTAAGCTCTCCCACGAGCCTTACCCCTACCACCTCGGGAAGTAGCATATAGTATGGTTGGCCTAACATTACCGCCTCAGCTTCTATCCCACCTACACCCCAACCCAAAACTCCCAAGCCGTTTATCATAGTTGTGTGGGAATCGGTACCCACAAGTGTATCGAACACCACAACCCCATCCTTTACATAAGCTACCTTCGCTAAATATTCAAGGTTAACTTGGTGTATTATTCCGGTTCCCGTGGGCACAACCCTGAAATTGTTAAAAGCCCTTTGCGCCCACTTCAAAAGCTGGTATCTTTCTTTATTTCTCTCGATCTCAAGCTTTGTATTCCATTCGTAAGCGTAAGATGTTCCAAAGTAATCAACCTGTACGGAATGGTCTATAACCAGATCGGACTGAACTATGGGATTTATCCTCTCGGGATCTCCCCCCAACTTCACCATCGCATCCCTCATTGCAGCCAGATCTACAATAACGGGAACACCCGTAAAGTCCTGAAGAATCACCCTAACCGGCATGAAGCCCACTTCCACCTCATCCGGTTTTGGTTTCCAATTTGCAACGTTTTTAACATCCTCTTCCCTAACCAAAAAACCGTCAACGCTGTGAAGGAGATTTTCCACCAAAACCCTGATCGAATAAGGAAGCTTGTCAGGATTTATACCCAGAGAATTTAGATAATCCGGAACGGAAAAAAAATGTAAATCCCCCAGTTTCCTCTTAAATTCCTTTAAACCTTTCATAGGCGGAAATTTTAAGGTATGAAAATGAAAGCGGGCTGGGATTTTCTCCCAGCCCAAAATTTTACCGAACTATTACCACCCTGTTTTCCTTACCCATTTTGATAATGTAGGCACCACTTGGAAGTTCGAATTTAGCCTCTCCATCAACCTTCGCATCCTTTACAAGCCTTCCCGTTGTATTGTATACCTCAAGGTTCCCCTTATAACCCTTTACGAGAATATAACCCTTTCCACCTTCAACTTTGATGGGCTCAGAAACCTTTACCTCCTCCACCTGGGTCTCATCATCATAACCCATCACAGCAACGGGACAATTCCAAAGATTCGTAAAACACGACGCGTCACCGAGAACCAACATCAAAGAGGTATTTGTCCTCCTTGCAACAACAACATCACTGGTTATACTAAAAGGCGCCGCACCTGTAGCCGTCCAAACCCTGCCAGACCACCCGTTTGATGCCGAATATGCAACGGGATTTATGCATGCTATTATAACATCCAAAATTCCATCTCCGGTTATATCGGCTATCGTGGGCGCAGAACAACCTTCAGAATCCGAAAAGGTGGCAATGAGGCTACCGTTAGTGCCATCCAAAACAACATAATAGTAGGTATAAGCAGGGCGACAGCAGCAAGAGTAAATATAATAACCATCGGTCCAGCACCAATCGGTGCACGTACCGTCGCAAAAATAATCGTCACATGTTAAATCGACCGTATCGCAAACCATTCCAGCGGGCGCGGCAACCTTCACAACCACATCGGGATATGGATCCGCATTTAGCTTACCTACGGCACCCGCGGTAACGGCTCCATAGGAAGTATTATTCCACCAAAGTCCAACACCATACTTGAAAGCCGCAATACAAGAACTTCCAAGGGCTATAAGCTCATCCCTTCCATCCCCATCCAAGTCCTCCGCCATAACCGCCTGGGTTTGCCAGGATGGAGGACCATACTCGTCGCTTATCATTGAGATAAATCCGCAAGGCATACTCCAGCTCCATCTGAAGGTTCCGTCTGAGGCGTTCCTACAGTTTATGGTGTTGTTGGCAAGTGGGAAACAAACTTCAAGGGCTCCATCTCCATCAAAATCTCCCAAAACCGGCGTTCCCACCCTGGTTCCCATATTCACAGACCAGTTTTCGGTGTAACTTCCCGCATTTCCATTTACGGAAACGGCATAGTTCCCCACCCCTCTATATATTTCCGGATTTCCATCCCCGTTTACATCCGCTATGGTAAGGTTTGAGTGATATTCATCCTCATCTCTCCTGTAAATCTCCCCGCAGGAGTAATTACCCTTTGTGAAGTATCCGGTTACATCTCCCCAAGTGTCCGTTTCGGTTAGGGGACAGTATATAGCCCCGTTTGTGCCTATCACGCAGTCACCGGCAGCCTGATCGGGCCAAAAAGCGTTATCACATATCACACCACCGGATATGTTCAACCATACGTTCGGCGCACCGTCAAATGCTCCCCTATCATCTCCCGTATAGAATATCTCCGCCGTACCATCCCCGTTTATATCGGCCGTAGTAACGTAAATATATGAGTCGTTAGGATCCTCATAATCCCACTGTTTTGATACTGACATTGGAGCGTTACACCTCCAGGGTGCCCTCGCCGTTTTCTTGTAATCGTGCCTACCTTGGCGCCAGTCGGGATCTGCCGGGGAATAAACCTGGGAGTACAAACTCCCCACCTCTAACACTGCAAGCGCGCTGAGCAGTAAAACTATCTTTTTCATCGGCATTAATTTTACGGTTGAACAACAAGGCGCATAATCATATAGTATATGTTGATATTAATGTAGTATTATCCC
>OGCH01000983.1_pt1 | contig 12121 bp, 11 predicted proteins | sample 1570111 | NCBI WGS metagenome assembly OGCH01 (sample SAMN03436243, study PRJEB24508) | hot springs metagenome | biome: Desert Springs; feature: Hot Springs; material: Water | place: USA: Great Boiling Spring, Nevada | collected 2008-12-01 | depth 0 m m
CCCCCAGGCTCCCACCCCCGCCCGGGTAGACGTAGACCGGGCCGGGGTAACGGTAGGGAACGGGCATGGGGTAGGAAGGGGCGGGTCCGGGGCTCATGGGGGGCGGGGAAGGGGGGGAGGGGGTGTAGGGCCGGCCGCCCACCCCGCCCCCCGACTTCTGGCCCAGGCCCAGGGCCAGGAGGAGCCAAAGGAGAAGGGTGAGGATGGAAAGGGGCCTCACGCCACTAGAATACGCCCTGGCGGCGCCACCCCTTTGCGTGAAAGAAGCTTTTGCAGTAAACTTGACATGGGTAGGCTTAGGCTATGGACAGACCCCAAGAGACCGCGAAAGAAAGGAGGGAGAGCATGCTACCGGAAACCCTGCCCGTGTGCCCTGTGAGGGGGTCGGTCATCTACCCCACCATGGTCATGCCCATTGACGCGGGCCGCCCCATCTCCATCCGGGCCATTGACGAGGCTCTGGCCCGCGAGCGCGTGCTCCTCATCGTGAGCCAGAAGGACAAGGAGGTGGAGAACCCCAAGCCCTCGGACCTCTACGAGGTGGGCACCGCCTGCAACATCCTTAAGATGCGCAAGAACCCGGACGGCTCCGTCCAGGTGCTGGTGCAGGCCTTCGCCCGGGTGCGGGTCAAGGCCTGGCTGGACCGGGGGGACCACCTCGAGGCCCAGGGGGAGGTCCTGGCGGACGAGCCCGGGGACCCCATCACGGTGAAGGCCCTGGTGCGGGAGGTGAAGGACAAGTTCCAGGCCCTCCTCAAGGAGGGGAAGTACCTGCCCCCGGAGGTGGCCCAGTTCGTCCTCAACCTGGAAGACCCCAGCCAGCTCGCCGACTACATCGCCTTCCACATGGACTTCCGCCTGGAGGACAAGCAAAAGATCCTGGAAACCGCCCAGGTGGCCGAGCGCCTGAAGCGGGTCCTGGTCCTCCTGGAGGCGGAGTTGGAGCTCATTGAGACCCAAAGGCGCATCCAGCAGCAGGTCAAGGAGGAGATTGACAGGAACCAAAGGGAGTACTTCCTCCGGGAGCAGATGAAGGCCATCCAGCGGGAGCTCCACGGGGAAGAAGGGGCGGAGGAGGTGGAGGAGTTCAGGCAGAAGATTGAGGCCCTGAACCTTCCACCCGTGGTGCGCCAGGAGGTGGAGCGGGAGCTGAACCGCTTCGCCCGCATGCACCCCGACTCCGCCGAGGCCAGCGTCATCCGCACCTACCTGGACTGGATCGTGAACCTCCCCTGGAACACCCGCACCGAGGACAACCTGGACCTCCAGCGGGCCAAGGAGATCCTGGAGCGGGACCACTACGGCCTGGAGAAGGTCAAGGACCGGGTGCTGGAGTACCTGGCGGTGCGCAGGCTCAAGGTGGAGCGGGCCAAGCGGGGGGAGATCCCCGAGGAGGAGGTCAACAAAGGCCCCATCCTCCTCTTCGTGGGGCCTCCCGGCGTGGGCAAGACCTCCATCGCCAGGAGCATCGCCGAGGCCCTGGGGCGCAAGTACGTGCGCATCTCCTTGGGGGGCGTGCGGGACGAGTCCGACATCCGGGGGCACCGCCGCACCTACATCGGGGCCATGCCGGGCCGCATCATCCAGGGCCTGAGGCAGGCGGGCACCAAGAACCCCGTCTTCCTCCTGGACGAGGTGGACAAGCTGGGCATCTCCTACCAGGGGGACCCGGCGGCGGCCCTCCTGGAGGTCTTGGACCCCGCCCAGAACAAGGAGTTCGTGGACCACTACCTGGGGGTGCCCTTTGACCTCTCCGAGGTGATGTTCATCTGCACCGCCAACTTCCCCCAGAACATCCCCGCCCCCCTCATGGACCGCATGGAGGCCATTGAGTTCACCAGCTACATTGAGCAGGAGAAGCTGGAGATCGCCAAGCGCTACCTCCTCCCCCGGCAGATGCGGGAGACGGGCCTCTCCGAGGGGCAGGTGGTGGTGACCGAGGCGGCCCTCATGCGCCTCATCACCCACTACACCCGGGAGGCGGGGGTGAGGCAGCTGGAGAGGGAGATCGGGGCCCTTTTACGCAAGGCGGCCCGGCAGATCCTGGAGGAGGGCAAGAAGCGGGTGCGCATCACGGAAAAGGACCTGGAGAAGTACCTGGGCCCGCCCCGCTTCCTCCCCGAGACCGAGGCCCGGGAGCCCCAGGTGGGCGTGGCCACGGGGATGTACTACACCCCCGTGGGCGGGGACATCATGTTCGTGGAGGTCTCCGTGATGCCCGGCAAGGGGAACCTGATCCTCACCGGGCAGCTGGGGGACGTGATGAAGGAGTCCGCCCGGGCCGCGCTTTCCTACGCCAAGAAGAACGCCCAGCGCTTCGGCATCCCCCTGGAGCGCTTTGAGAAGAGCGACATCCACATCCACGTGCCCGCGGGGGCCATCCCCAAGGAGGGGCCTTCGGCGGGGGTGGCCATCGTGAGCGCCCTGGTCTCGGCCCTCACGGAGGTCCCCGTGCGCCACGACATCGCCATGACCGGGGAGATCACCCTCACGGGCCGGGTCCTCCCCATCGGCGGGGTGAAGGAGAAGGTCCTGGGGGCCAGGCGGGCCGGGATCCGGGAGGTGATCCTGCCCAAGCAGAACGAGCCCGACCTGGCCGACATCCCGAAGCCCCTCCGGCAGAACATGACCTTCCACTTCGTGGAGCACCTGGATCAGGTCTTGGACCTGGCCCTGGTGGGGGGCCTGAAGGCCCTCGAGGCCCGGGCCAAGGAGGCCAAGCCCAAAAAGCGGGCCAAGAAGGAGCTGGTGGCCCACGCCTAAGGAGGACCTCTTTGCCCCGCCGCCCAGGGCGGCGGGGCTTCACCTTAGGGCCTTCTCGTAAACCTCCAGGTAGCGGCTGGTGATGGCCTCAGGGTGGAAGCGCTCTATGGCGTAGGCCCGGGCCCGCTTACGCATCTCGGGGAGCTCGGGGCTTTCCAAAAGGGAAAGGACCGCCTCGGCGAAGCCCTCCAGGTCCCCGAGCTCCACCAGGCGGCCCACCTCAGGGGTGATGAGCTCGGGCACCCCGCCCACCGCCGTGGCCACCGCGGGCACCCCGGACGCCAGGGCCTCGAGGGCCGCCTGGCCGAAGGACTCCTCCTCCGAGGCCAGGAGGAAGAGGTCCGCCGCCCCCAGGACCTCCTCCGGGCGGGGCGTGGGGGGGTGGAAGGTGACCCAGGGGGCCACCCCCAGCTCCTCCGCCACCCGCCGGGCCTCGGCCTCCTCAGGGCCTCTGCCCAGGAGGAGGAGCCTGGCCTTGGCCTTCCTTCGCACCTTGGCGAAGACCCGCACGATGTCCGGCACCCTCTTGATGGGGCGGAAGTTGGAGGCGTGGACCAGGAGCCACTCCTCCTCCTTCGCGTAAAGCCTCTTCCGCTCAGGGCGGGGGTAAAAGCGCTCCGGGTCCACGGCGTTGTAGATCACCGCGGGCCTCACCCCAAAGGCCTTCTCCGCCTCCAGGGCCAGGGCCCGGCTCACGGCGGTGGTGGCCCGGGCGGCCTGAAGGGCCCTCCTGGTGGGGCCGTGGAAGGCGGGGTCCAGGCCCAGCACGGAAACGTCGGTGCCGTGGAGGGTGTGGACCAGGGGAAAGCCCTCTCCAAAGGCCAAAAAGGCGGCGGCGGCGTGGGGGATCGCGTAGTGGGTGTGGATGAGGTCTAGCTTAAGCCTCCTGGCCTCCCGCTCCAGGACGCCCGCCAGGGAGAGGGTGTAAAGAGGCCCGGGGAAGACGGGGTAGTAGGGGAGGTCCACGGGCACGAAGACCACGGGGCTCTCGTTAAAGAGGCGAAAAGGGCGTTCCGTGGCGAACAGGTAGACCCTATGCCCCATCCGGGCCAGGCGCTCCGCCAGCTCCGTGGCCACGATGCCGCTTCCCCCAAGCCCAGGGTAGGCCACCAGGCCCAGGCGAAGCGTTGCCATGCCCTGAGTCTATCAGGTGTCCTCTTCCTTCTCTCCAAGCCTGTGAAGAAGGCCTTCCGCCTCTTCCATGTACTTATCCCAGGGAATAAGCGTGAAGCCCTCCCCTTTGCGGGCGGCGTAATAGGGGAGGTCCAGGCGGAGGGGGAGGCGCACCTCCCAGGCCTCTCGCACCCAGGCGGGCGGGGGCTTAGGGCGGGGGTGGGGGAGGAGGCCTTCAAGGAGAAGGGCCAGGCGGTAGGGTAAGAGCCCCATCAGTTTCTCCGCACCTTCTTGTTGAGGAAGTCCAGGAGGAGGTAGCGGCCGATGTTCTTAGGGTGGGTGAGGTAGGCCTTGCCCCGGGTGATCTGGGAAAGCTTCTTCACGAAGGCCAGAAGCTCCGGCTCCCGGGCCAGCATGAAGGTGTGGATGGGGATGCCCTCCCGCCTGGCCAGGGTGGCCTCCTTGAGGGTTTCCGCCAGGATCAGGGGGTCTAGGCCCCAGGCGTTCTTGTAGACCTCCCCGCTGGGGAGGGTGATGGCGGAGGGCTTGCCGTCGGTGATGAGGATGATCTGCTTCATCTCCCCGCCCATCTTCTTGAGGAGGGTCCGGGCGAGCTCCAGGCCCGCCTTGGTGTTGGTGTGGTAGGGCCCCACCTGGGCCAGGGGAAGCCTGGCCAGGGGAATCTCCTCCGCGGAGTCGTGGAAGAGGACGAAGCGCACCCGGTCCCCGGGGAACTGGGTGCGGATGAGGTGGGCCAGGGCCAGGGCCACCTTCTTGGCGGGGGTGAAGCGGTCCTCCCCATAGAGGATCATGGAGTGGGAGCAGTCTAAGAGGACCACGGTGCTCATGCTGGCGGTGTACTCCGCCAGGTCTATCACCAGGTCCCCCTGATCCAGGTTCTCCAGGCCCTTGGCGGCCGCCTTCTTCAGGGTCTCGGGCACGTTGAGCTCCAGGGGGTCCCCCCACTCCCAGGGCTTGGTCTCCCCCGTTTTCTCCACCCCGGGGGCGTGGTGGGGGGTGGGGTGGAGGCCCGGGGGGTTGCGGCCCAGGGCTCCCAGGAGCTCCCTTAGGCTCTTTAGGCCCAGGAAGTCCGAGGCTTTCTCCGTGAGCTCCAGCCGGGCCTCCCCCGCCTCGCCCCGGTAGCCGCCCTGGGCGGGGTCCGTGGGGTCCTGGCCGGGGAGGCGCAGGTAGCCCGCCTCCTTTAGCTTCTGGATCATCCCCTGGATGGCCTGGTAGAGCCGGGTTTCCTCCTTGCGGTCGGCGAAGCGGGCCTCCCTTAGCCAGTCCTCGGGGACGAGCTCGTTTTGGAGAAGGGCCTGGAGGAGGGCATCGTAGAGGTCCTCCAGAGTGGGAGCGCGGCTCGGGTCGGGGTCGTAGCGCTGGAAGGGGTCGGAAAACCCCGAGTCCAGGAGGAAGTCCTCCAGGAGGCTTAGGATCTCCTCGGGGGAGAGGTCCTCGAGGCCCCCCTCGTAGCGGGTGTAGCGGACGGCCTTCATTTTTGCAACCTCCCCAAGACCTCCGTCATAAGCCTGGTGTGCTCCGGAAGCCGCCGGAAGATGGCCTGGGCCAGGCTCTCGTTGTACGTGTGGACCGTGAGGTTGCGGTCGTCCACCATGCCCAAGGCCAAGCGGGCTTCCTCCTCCAAAAGCCCCACTTCCCGGACCAGGCGGATGACCCCCTTTGGGCTTGCCCCCTCCAGCCCCTCTACCTCCCGAAGGTAGACCTGGAGGGCCTTCCAAAAGGCCTCAAAGGTGTGCTCAAAGCGCTGGATGGCTGCGTCCCGCTCCACGGGGCTCGGGTCTTGCAGGAAGGCAAGTTCCTTGAGGGTGGCGAGGGCTTTCTCCGCAACCTGGATCCGCTCTAGAACGCGGCCCATAGTATCCCTTCCCTAAGTACCCGCTCCCGGAAAGCGGGTTCGGCCTCGGCCAGGTCCACCAGGTCCACCCGCCGCACCACCCTGGCCTCCTCCAGGGCCTCCCTAAGGAGGGGCATGAGGTTCCTAAGGGGCTTTTCCGAGAGGAGGGCCAGGTCCAGATCGGAGGCCCGCCCCCCTTCCCCCCGGGCCAAGGAGCCAAAGAGGTAAAGCCGCGTCCCGGTGCCCTGGAGGTGGGGCCTCAGGGCCTCCACCACCGCCTCCCTGTCCAGGTCCAGGCTAGTTGCCATACCCCCTCGCCCTTTCCGCCGCCTGGTAGCTGGTCTCCCCCCGGGAGAGCTTCCTCCGGCCCACCAGGCCCTCCAGTACGAACTCCCCGGCGGAGACCAGGCGCTCCGGGTCGCTTCCCGCAAGTTCCCTGGCCGCCTCCAGAAGCCCCGGGACCTCCCCCATGGCCTCCAGGGCCGCCTTGGGGTCCTCGGGCAGGGTGAGGAGGTTCCCTTCCTCAAAGTGGGCCACGATGGGCTCGGTCCTCAGGCGGTACCGGGGGAGGACCATGCCGAAGGCCCGCTGGATGAGGTCTTTGGCCACCTTCTCCGCCCCCTGGAGCTCCCCTTCGTATTCCAGCTCCAGCTTCCCGGTGATGGCGGGAAGGCCCTGGTAGAGGTCCAAAGGCCGGGCCACGGGCCTTCCCCCCAGCAGAAGGGCCCTTCTTTCGGCGCTTGAGGCCACCACCTCCAGGAGGCTGATGGAAAGGCGCTGGCTGACCCCCGCCGTCTGGTCCACCCTCCGGTCTTCCCGGGCGGCGAAGGCCACGGCCTCCACGGCAAGCCGGATCCACTCCGGCACCTCCACCCCCTCGGGGAGGAAGGCCTCCTGGGCGCTGATCCTGGCCCCCTCCTCCAGGGAGCGGGGGTAGTGGGTGCGGATCTCGCTGCCGATGCGGTCCTTGAGGGGGGTGACGATCCGGCCCCGGGCGGTGTAGTCCTGGGGGTTGGCGGTGAAGACCAGCCAGACGTCCAGGGGGAGCCTGATGGGGTAGCCCCGGATCTGGACGTCCCCCTCCTCGAGGATGTTGAAGAGGGCCACCTGCACCTTGGGGGCCAGGTCGGCGAGCTCGTTCACGGCGAAGATGCCCCGGTTGGCCCGGGGGAGGAGGCCGAAGTGGATGCTCTCCAGGTCCGCCATGCCCGTGCCCCGGCGGGCGGCCTTGATGGGGTCCATGTCCCCCAGGAGGTCGGCCACGGTGGTGTCGGGGGTGGCGAGCTTTTCCACGTACCGCTCCTCCCGGCCCACCCAGACGATGGGGGCCTCGTCCCCGGCCTCCTCCAAGAGCCTCTTCCCCTCGGGGGAGATGGGGTTTAGGGGGTTGTCCCGAAGCTCCGTGGCCAGGGCGGGGATCTCCTCGTCCAGGAGGGAGGTGAGGCTTCGGAGGATGCGGCTTTTGGCCTGGCCCCGAGTGCCCAGGAGGATGAAGTTCTGCTTGGCCAGGATGGCCTGGACCAGGGCGGGGATCACCGTGTCCTCGTAGCCGTGGATGCCGGGGAAGAGGGGCTCCTTTCGCCTCAGCTTTTCCAAGAGGTTCTCCCGGGCCTCGTCCTTCACCGAGCGCCTCAGCTTTTCCAGGGGGTAGGTGCGCCTGAGCTCGCCTAGGGTTCTGGCCTTCACCCTTACCAGTCTAGGGGAAAGCCCGGGGAGGGATTGTGGTCCTGAGGCCATGGCTAACGTCTTTCTCATGCCTTTGGGATAAGGTGCCCTTGTGGAGATCCACGGCACCACCATTCTGGCCGTGCGCAAAGGGGGGGTCACCGCCCTGGCGGGGGATGGGCAGGTCACCTTTGGCCAGACGGTCCTCAAGCGGGCGGCCGTCAAGGTGCGCCGCCTCGAGGTGGGCTCAGGCGTCCTGGTGGGCTTCGCCGGGGGCGTGGCGGACGCCATGGCCCTCCTGGAGCGCTTTGAGGAGAAGCTCCAGGAGGCCAAGGGCAACCTCCTCAAGGGGGCGGTGGAGACCGCCAAGCTCTGGCGCACCGACCGGGTGCTTCGCCATCTCCAGGCCATGATCGTGGCCGCCGACCGGGAGAACATGGTCCTCCTCTCGGGAAGCGGCGAGGTCATCGCCCCGGAGGAGCCCCTTTTGGCGGTGGGAAGCGGAGGGCCTTACGCTCTGGCGGCCGCCAAGGCGCTTTACCGCCACTCCTCCTTAGGCGCCCGGGAGATCGCCGAGGAGGCCCTCAAGATCGCCGCCGAGGTGGACCTCTACACCTCCGGCCAGGTCACCGTCCTCACCCTGGGGGAAGCATGAACCTGACGCCCGCCGAGATCGTAAGGGAGCTTTCCAAGCACATCGTGGGCCAGGAGGCCGCCAAGAAGGCGGTGGCCGTGGCCCTCAGGAACCGCTACCGCCGCAAGAAGCTCCCCCCCGAGGTGGCCCGGGAGATCACCCCCAAAAACATCCTCATGATCGGCCCCACGGGGGTGGGCAAGACGGAGATCGCCCGCCGCCTGGCCCGACTGGCGGGGGCCCCCTTCGTGAAGGTGGAGGCCACCAAGTTCACCGAGGTGGGCTACGTGGGCCGGGACGTGGACAGCATCGTCCGCGACCTGGCCGAGGCCAGCTACCAGCTCGTCTTGGAGGAGATGAAGAAGAAGGTGGAGGAGAAGGCCCTGGCCTTCGCCGAGGAAGAGCTCGCCACCCTACTGCGGACCTCCATCGCCGAGGTGCGCTCAGGCCGCCTGGACGGGCTTTCCGTGGAGATCCAGGTGGAGGAGGAGGTGGGCCTGCCCTTCATGGGGGTCCTGGGGGGCGAGGCCATGGGCGGCGTGGGGGACATGCTCAAAGGCCTCCTTCCCAAGCGCCCGGTGCGCCGCCGCATGACGGTGCGGGAGGCCCGGGAGGTCCTCAAGAACCAGCACGCGGAGCGCCTCATTGACAAGGAGGAGCTCAAGGAAGAGGCCAGGAGGCGTGCCCAGGAGGAGGGCATCGTCTTCATTGACGAGATAGACAAGGTGGCCCGAAAGGAGGGGGTCGTGGGCCCCGATGTGTCCGGGGAGGGGGTCCAGCGGGACCTCCTCCCCATCGTGGAGGGCACCGTGGTCTCCACCCGCATCGGCCCCGTCTCCACGGAGCACGTCCTCTTTATCGCCGCCGGGGCCTTCCACGTGACCAAGCCCTCGGACCTGATCCCCGAGCTCCAGGGGCGCTTCCCCATCCGGGTGGAGCTCTCCCCCTTGGGCCCCGAGGAGTTCTACCGCATCCTGAAGGAGCCGGAGAACTCCCTCATCCGCCAGTACACGGAGCTTCTCAAGGCGGACGGCACGGAGCTCGTCTTTGAGGAGGAGGCCCTTTGGGCCATCGCCCAGGCGGCCCACCGGGCCAACCAGGAGCTGGAGGACATCGGGGCCAGGCGGCTGGCCACGGTGCTGGAGAGGGTTCTGGAAGAGGTGAGCTTCCAGACCGACCTGGGCCGGGTGGAGATCACCCGGGCTTACGTGGAGAAAAGGCTTGAGGCGGTCTTCGCCTCCCCGGACGTGACGCGGTTTGTTCTGTAGGAGGAAGGATATGCGCTGGTTTCTCTTGGCTGTAGGTGTGCTGGCCTCCCTCGCTTGGGCCCAGACCTCTCCCCCCGCGGCGCAGGTGCAACAAGACCCCCTGAGGACCGGGGTTCAGCTCTACGCCCTGGGGCGGTACGAGGCGGCCCTCAGCCTCTTTGAGCGGGCGGTGAAGGAGAACCCAGGGGACCCCGATGCCCTCTACTGGCTGGCCCGGGCCCAGCTGAAGATGGGCCTTTTGAACCCCGCTTTGGAGAACGCCAAGAGCCTGGTGGCCAAAAACCCCCGGTACATCGGGGGGTACATGGTCCTTTCCGAGGCCTACGTGGCCCTCTACCGGGCCTCGGAGGACCGGGAAAAGGGGAAGGTGCACCTGGAGCAGGCCCTTTCGGTGCTCAGGGATGCGGAAAAGGTTAACCCCCGCTACGCCCCCCTCTTCGCCCAGAGGGGCCTGGTCTACGCCCTTCTGGGCCAGATGGACAAGGCCGAGGAGGCCCTCAAGAAGGCTCTGGCCCTCGAGGACACCCCCGAGGTCCGCGCCACCCTGGCCGAGGTCTACCTGGCCTCGGGAAAGCTGGACGAGGCCTTGGACCAGTACGCCCGGGCCCTGGCCCTGGCTCCCAAAAACCTAGACCTTAGGGTCCGCTACGCCTCCGCCCTTCTCCTGAAGGGAAGACCCGAGGAGGCCGTCAGGGTCCTGGAAGAGGGGCACAGGCTGAAGCCCCTGGACGCCGAGGGCTGGTACACCCTGGGCCAGGCCTACCTGGCTTTGGGGCGCAACCGGGAGGCGGGGGTGGCCCTGGAGAACGCCGTGGCCCTGGCTCCCCTGCGCTTCCCCGCCGCCTACTTCTACCTGGGCCAGGTCTACCTGGCCCTGGGGGAGGCGGAGAAGGCCCGAAGCCGCCTCACCGTGGCCGTGCGCCTCGAGCCCAGGAAGCCGGAGTACCGCTACCTCCTTTGCCTGACCAACGAGAGGCTGGGGGACAGGGAGGGGGCGAGGTACCAGTGTCAGGAGGCCTTGAAGCTGAGGCCAGGCTATAAGGAGGCGGAGGAGGTCCTCCGGCGCCTCTAGGCTAGGGGCCCTCTTGCCCAGGGGTTTGTGTCCCCTGGGCTTTCCTTATCCCCGGGCCTGGGCTATGGTGGAAAGGCCCATGTGGCGCTACGAGAAGGGCGCCTTTTTCCCCGAGACCTTTTCCCTTCCCGAGGAAGCCCGGCTGGTCCTGGTGGTAAACGGCGCGCCCTGGACCGCCCTCAGCTACACCCCGGGCGAGGAGGCCTACCTGGCCCTGGGCCACCTCTTTCTGAGCGGGGTCCTCGAGGGGTTGGAGGGGGTCCGCTTCCGGGTGGGGGAGGGGATGGTCCTCGTGGACCTCCCCAAGGTCCCGAGAAGGGGCCTGGGGACCCGGGACAGCGGCTGCGCCGCTGGGCTTCGCTATGGGGAGCCCCGGCTTGTTCCCCTGCCCCAGCTTTCCCTGGACCCCGAGCTTCCCATCCGCCTCTTGGCCCAGCTTCGGGAGGGGCTTCGCCTTTACCCCAGGACCCGGGGGATCCACGGGGCGGCCCTTTTTGACCCGGAGGGGAACCTCCTTTACCTGAGCGAGGACATCGGCCGCCACAACGCCGTGGACCGCCTGGCGGGCTACATGCTTTTGGAGAGGGTTTCCCCCCCGGTCCTAGTGGCCTCCACGGGCCGGGTGAGTCAGGAAATGGCCGCCAAGGCCATCGCCATGGGGGCGGTCCTCCTGGCGAGCCGCACCGGGGCCACTAGGGAAGCCGTAACCTTGGCCAGGACCTACGGCCTAGCCCTGGCGGCCTACGTCCGCCCGGGGGGTTACCGCCTATACGCCCCAGGGGGAATCCTCAGGCCTTGGGCTCTTCCTTCTTTTCCTCGCCCTCCTGGAGGCCCTTCTTGAACTCCCGGGCCGACTGGCCGATGCCCCGGGCCAGCTCAGGAAGCTTCTTGGCGCCGAAAAGGAGGAGGATGACCAGGAGGATGAGGACGATTTCCAGCGGTCCTAAGCGCATGGGGCCATGATACCACGCCTTGACCCTCTTTAGGTGAGGTGCTATTGTGGCCTCTGGGTGGCCACGGCCCCGGGGCGTAGCGCAGGCCGGTAGCGCACCTGCTTTGGGAGCAGGGGGTCGCCCGTTCAAATCGGGCCGCCCCGACCACGCGGGAGTAGCTCAGTTGGTAGAGCATCGGCCTTCCAAGCCGAGGGTCGCGGGTTCGAGTCCCGTCTCCCGCTCCACCAGGCCGGGGTTCTGCCCCGGCCCTTCGCTTGGGCCCGTAGCTCAGTGGACAGAGCAGCCGCCTTCTAAGCGGTAGGTCGGGGGTTCGAATCCCTCCGGGCCCGCCACGATGGAAACGCAAAGCTTCACCCCTCGGTAGCGTGGCCGAGGGGTGCTTCTGTTAGCTTATGGTTAGCTTATGGCTTCAGGCTTCACCTCGAGGCCCCAGGTAGTCCTCCAGGTCAAAGACATAGTCCTTGGGCGTTTCCGTCCTAACCCTTTGCTTCGCGGCCACCAGGTCTCCAGGTTCTAGGTCTTCAAGGTTGAAGACGAAGCCGTGGCGTTCTTCGGTGAGCAGGTGGCGGTAGGTGTTGAGGGTGATGCTGGGGTCCCTGTGCCCCATCCGTTCCGATACGAGCTCCAAGGGGGCTCCCAAGGCCAACAGTATGGAACCGTAGGTGTGCCTCAAATCGTGCACCCGGGCGTGAGGGAGTTCCAGGCGGCTCAGAATACGGCTTAGGGCCCGGTTCGGGGCGTTGTAGCTTAGGGGCTCTTTTCCGTTGTTGGCGGGAAAGACCCAAAAGGAGGCATCCG
>OGCH01000992.1_pt1 | contig 12078 bp, 10 predicted proteins | sample 1570111 | NCBI WGS metagenome assembly OGCH01 (sample SAMN03436243, study PRJEB24508) | hot springs metagenome | biome: Desert Springs; feature: Hot Springs; material: Water | place: USA: Great Boiling Spring, Nevada | collected 2008-12-01 | depth 0 m m
GAAAATCCGGGTGTCGTCGGTTCGACTCCGACCCCCGGCACCATCGGGCGAGTGGTGGAACTGGTAGACACGCCAGACTTAGGATCTGGTGGGGATAACCCGTGGGAGTTCGAATCTCCCCTCGCCCACCAACCAATCGGGTATAATACAGGTTTGGGACGACTTGAAAGGGCATCAGCCCTTGACCGCCGATTAATCGGGTATAATAAGGGACGATGAGCGGGAGTAGCTCAGCGGTAGAGCACCTCGTTGCCAACGAGGGGGTCGCGGGTTCAAGTCCCGTCTCCCGCTCCATCCATTTAAAAGCGAGGCATAGCAGCGATGGAAATCACCATCCAACAACTCGACCCCGTCAATGTTCAATTGCAAATTGAGGTGGAGCCCGAGGCGGTAAATCGCGCTTTTGAGCGTGCCTTACGCACCTTGGGCAAAGCGGTGCGCGTGCCCGGCTTTCGCCCCGGTCAAGCGCCTCTCGCCGTGCTGCGCCAGCACCTCTCAGAGGAAATGGTGCGCCGTGCCGCCCGCGAACTGCTCATCGACGAATCGCTCACAGCCGCTCTCAAACAGCATCAGCTCGAACCCTACAGCGCGCCGCAAGTGGAGATCGAGCAGTTTCAGGAAGGCGAACCCTTCCGATATAAGGCGCTGGTGTCCCTGCCTCCGCAGGTCGAGATAGGGGAATATCGCGACATCCGCATCGCACGCACCCCGCAGGAAGCGACTGACGAGGAGGTGCAGCAGTCGCTCGAATCGATTCAGGAGCAACTGCTGGAGCTGAAGCGCACCTCCGATCGCCCCGCTCAACTCAAAGACCGCCTTGTTATTCGGCTGCGCTCACTGGAAGAAGAACATGCCCAACCCAGCCGCTATATGGTCATTTTGGGCGAATCGTTCGGCGAGCTGGACAACACGCTGGTGGGCATGCAAGAGGGTGAAACCCGCATCGCCACGCTCACCTTCCCGCAAGATTTCAGTGATGAGACACTGGCAGGCAAAACAAAACAGGTCGAAATCACTTTGGAACAGATTCACGCACCCCATCTCCCTCCCCTCGACGACGCGCTCGCCCAGCGACTGGGGCTGGACACACTGGACGCCCTGCGCAACCATATCCGCCAGCGCATTGTGGCGGACAAGGAGGAGCGGGAAACCGAACGGGTGGAGACGGAATTGCTGGCGCTTCTGCGCCAACGCAGCACCATCCACCTACCCCAAACCCTCATCCAACGACAGACCGAAGAGGAACTCCGAGAACTGGTGGAGCGTTTGGCAGGGCGTGGCATCACCCTCCAGACCTTCCTACAGGAAACCAATACGAGCCGAGAGCAACTCACCGAGATGCTGATGCAGCGTGCCATCATTAAACTGCAGAACACTTTTATCTTGCAAGAAATTGCCCGACGCGAGGGCATCGAGGTCAGCCCTGAAGAGGTGCAAGAGGTGTTGCGCTTCGCCGCTCAGCGGATGGCAACCATGCCCGCCGAGCGCGCCCGACTGATGAACGACCCCGAACTGGCAAACCGCATCCGCAACGAACTGCTGCTCGAAAGAACGCTACAGAAACTCGTCGAAATCGTCCAAAATAGGGAGGGAGAGGAAACGACGCCATGAGCCGAATCATCCGAAGCCAACTGATACCGATGGTGGTGGAGCAGACGGCGCGCGGCGAGCGTGCCTACGATATCTATTCACGCCTGCTCAAAGACCGCATCATCTTCCTGGGCGAACCCATCGACGATCAGGTCGCCAACCTGGTGATTGCCGAACTGCTCTTCCTCGAGAAAGAGGACCCCGACAAAGATATCGACATGTATATCAACACACCAGGGGGCATCGTGAGCGCGGGACTTGCCATCTACGACACGATGCAAGCCATCAAACCCGATGTGGCGACCATCTGTGTGGGGCAAGCCGCCAGCATGGGCGCGGTGCTGCTGGCAGGCGGTGCACCAGGTAAACGGTACGCCTTACCGCACGCCCGCATCATGATCCATCAGGTACACGCGGGCTTCCAAGGCACCGCCATCGATATCGAAATCCAAGCACGCGAAGTGCTGCGCTATAAAGACATCCTGAACAACATCCTGCACAAGCACACCGGTCAGCCACTGGAGCGCATCGAACAAGACACCGCACGCGACTACTTTATGTCTGCTAAAGAGGCGCAAGAGTATGGAATAATCGATCATATCCTAGACCGCAGCGGTCGCTGATAAGGAGGTATATCGGTGGCAAGACTGGTAGGCGATAAATCGACGGACCGATGTGTCTTGTGCGGAAAGAGCCGCGAGCAGGTGCGCAAATTGATTTTGGGCATGCACGGTGGGGTGTGTGCCGACTGCATCAAACTGGCGAGCGACATCTTGCGCAACGAGAGCGCACCTGTCTCACTGCCTCCCACAGGCTTCTCAGAGACCATTCCGAAGCCGAAAGATATCTACCGCGTGCTGAACCAATATGTGGTGGGGCAGGATCGCGCCAAGCGCGTGCTGGCAGTAGCGGTTTACAATCACTTCAAGCGGCTGCGCGCTGGCGGCAGCAGCGATGTCGAACTGCAGAAAAGCAATATCCTGCTGATAGGTCCCACCGGCAGCGGCAAAACACTGATGGCGCAGACGCTGGCGCGAATCCTAAATGTGCCGTTCGCCATCGCCGACGCCACCGCGCTCACCGAAGCGGGCTATGTGGGTGAGGATGTGGAAAACATCCTGCTGCGCCTCATCCAAGCCGCCGATATGGACATCAAAGCGGCGGAACGCGGCATCATCTACATCGACGAGATCGACAAAATCGCTCGCAAAGCGGATAACCCCTCCATCACGCGCGATGTGTCAGGCGAGGGCGTGCAGCAGGCACTGCTTAAAATTCTCGAAGGCACTATCGCCAATGTGCCGCCGCAAGGCGGGCGCAAGCACCCCCATCAGGAATTTATCCAGATCGACACCACGAACATCCTGTTTATTTGCGGTGGCGCGTTCGAAGGGCTGGATAAAATCGTGGAGCGCAGATTGCACGACCAGACGATGGGCTTCCGCTCCCACCCCGAATCGCGCCGCAAGCGCAATGTGAGCGAAATCCTCCAGCATGTAATGCCCGAAGACCTGCTCAAGTTCGGTCTCATCCCCGAATTTATCGGGCGATTGCCCGTGATTGCTGTCCTCGATGCTCTGGACGAAGAGACCCTCTGCCGCATCTTGGTAGAACCCAAAAACGCACTGGTGCGCCAGTATCAGAAGTTTTTCGAGCTGGATGGGGTGGAGCTGGTGGTGGAGGAGGGTGCCTTGCGCGCCATCGCCCAAGAAGCCATCCAGCGGGGCACAGGAGCGCGTGCCTTGCGCTCTATCCTCGAAGAGGTGATGCTCAATGTGATGTACGAGGTGCCCTCCAACCCGCAGATTAAGCGCGTGGTGATTACCGAGGAGACGGTGAGACAGCGCACAGAGCCGAAAATGCTGACCCTCGATGACCTGCGCCAAGTCTCATAACGCACTCGGCTCCAAAGCCAAGACGCGAGCGATTTGGTTTAGCACTTCGTCCACCGTAATCCACTGCAGGCACTCGTGCCGTAGGCAGCGATGAGGGGGGCACTGACGACACAGAGGGCGCTTGTATAGCACATGCTCGCGCTGCCCAAACGGTCCTGTGCGGTCGGGGTCGGTGGGACCATAGAGCCCCACGCAGGGGATGTTGAAGGCGGCTGCGATATGCGCTGTGCCCGTATCCCCGCACACATGCACCGACGAGCGCACGACTACCGCCATCGCCTCCTTCAGACTGGTCTGTCCGATGAGGCTGCGCAGCGGGCGACGCTTGAGCGTTCGAAGCGCCTCTTCCAACGGCTTATCGCCTGGTCCACCGATAAACACCACCGCAAGCCCCCATTCCTGCTCGATTCGGTCAGATAGCTCGGCGAATCTGGCAAGATGCCACCGCTTCCATTCCCTGCCCGCCGAGGGATTAATAGAGATATAAGCCCCCTCTACGCCAAGCGCCGCCAGTTTCGCCTGCACACTCTGATAGGCTTCCGCTGGAATAAAGAGCGGGAATTCAACGGGCAGCGGCTCCGCACCCAGCCAGCGCGCCGCCTCCAAATATTGCAGCACCACATGCTGGTCAGGGCGGTCGGGGATAGGCAGCCTTTTCATGAGTAGCCATGTGCCCTCGCGCATCCGATGCGCCCCCAGCCGCACAGGCACGCCTCCCAACACCCCCCAAATCGCACTCTTGAACAAACCTTGTAAATCGAGAGCAACCTGATACCGTTCCGCCCGAATCTCCTTCGAAAGACCCAACAGAGCCTGCCACCATGAACGGCGTTGCGGCGCGAAAGACTTGAGCTGCTTATAAGGGATTACATGGAGCCGATCGATGGCAGGCGAGCCGTCCAGCACACCTGCATGGCGATCCTCTACCACCCAACCAATTCGCAAATGGGGAAAGGCACGCTTCAGCGCGACAGCCACTGGCGAAGCATGCACAATATCGCCCATCGACGAGATTTTCAGAATCAACAATCGCTCAACTTGGTTCAAATCCAGATGTTCGGGCAAGCCTTTGTCCCTCCAATTTATCCCAGCTGTGCGCCAGAACATAGTAGCCCCTTAATTATAGCCTGAAGCAACCCAGCGGAGATATGCGCTTGCTCCTCCACTAAAAATTGCGCTTCGAGCGGGAATCGCGATGCAGATGGGGTATAATAGAGTGATTGAAGCGCTTCAAAAAGGCGGGACTGCTCCTGCCCCAAGGCGCGAAGGAGGTCCTTATGATGAGGCAAAGAGGCTTTACGCTGATTGAGCTGCTGGTCGTGATTGCAATCATCGCCATTTTGGCGGCGATACTGTTCCCTGTGTTTGCACAGGCGCGTGAAAAGGCGCGCCAAACGACCTGCACCAGCAACCACAAGCAGATGGGCATGGCGACGATGATGTACCTCAACGACTATGAACAGCTCTGGTTCCCTGCCTGGCATGAGGTACCCGGTATCGGCAACGGGCACTGGTTCTTCAAAATCTCGCCGTATATCAAATCGGGCACGGGTGGCGACTGGAGCACTTATCGCCGTGATAGAAATGTGGAGATTCGCATCTGTCCGTCGGGTGTCGCCGTTGCCTTCAACTATAGCATGAATGTCCATATCAGCCCGCTGCGTCAGGACTGCCCACAGGGGCAATACACCTGTTGGGATGCCGATTCGGAAGCCATCTTCACGCATCCTGCCGAGACCATCGTCTATGGCGACGCGACGCAGCTGGAGGGCTGGGATTGGGCATCCTCAGCGAACTTCTGTTGGTGGCCGTCGCAGGCGACCTGCTGGAGTGGCGGACGCTTCCCACAGGGCGATGAGGATCCGCTCTGGCGGATTGTGGATCGCGACCTGCCACGCTCGGTGTGCGACCCCACGCAACGGGATTGCTCCAACTTGGGCTATGGTCAGGTACGCTATCGCCATCAGCGGCTCGCAGTGTTCGTCTTCGCAGACGGGCATGCGAAAGCCATTCGGCGCGGCGCGGTGAAGGTGCCCTGGAACTGGTCGATTACTGCCCAGCATGAGAACGACTGGGCGAGGTAAAATGGTAGCAATCATTGGCGGAGGAATAAAGCCATGCTAAAACAGGAGATACCGATGCCGATTGCTATCGGGATACTGGTGGCGGTGTTGCTGGTTCTGGGCTTTTTTGTGTATCGTTCGCTCTTTGCGCCTGCGCCCATAGTGCGCGACATCCCCGAATTCCAGCCGCCCCCGCCCGGCGCCACGGCGCCTCCACCGCCCAGTGGGCAGCCACCTTCGAACGACCCAACCCGCGCGCCTTTCACTCCCCCACCGGGCTACGGCGCACCCCGATAAATTGGGTGCGCTTTCGTCGTGCGCCCACATGGGTTAGGTCGAACGGCTGGAATCCCATCGAGAGGGCTGGCGAGTCGGGTTTGAGACGGAAATCGCCCGCAGCAGGGTTGACGAAGCGCGGATCGGCGATGCGCGAGTGGAGGTCGAAGCCGCGCCTCTGCCATGCACTGAAATCCTCCTCGCCGAAGCGGAGTTCACCGCCATCCTCGCGCCAGTAGAGGTTGTGATCGAATCGCAGGTTCGCATCGAGCCCACCCACCAGCCATCGCGCCCCCTTTCCCAACACGATATTGCGCTCAAAGGTAAGCCTCAAGTGGGGTTCAGGGCGTGAAAGTTGAATCTGGTGGTCGCGAGCATAAGCGAAGATGTTGTTTCGGACAAGGTTCTCGCGTCCATAGTGCTGATGGAAACCGCCGTGCGTCGTGCGGTAGACGAGGTTTTTCTCAGCGAGAATGCCTGTGCTGCCCTCGTCGAAATAGATGCCCCACCCACCATATTGATAGCCCGCGATGTCATGGAAAAGGTTGTGGCGAATGACCGTGCCGTGCTGGATGCCCAATGTGTAGATGCCGCCCATATCGCTTAGGATGGGACCATCGCCATCGGCACGGATGCCAATGTGATGCACATGATTGAACTCCACGCGGTTGCCTCCCGCCAGCGACCTCCCGTAGCCCCATGTCCAGCCGATGGAGATGCCTGTGTAGTAGAAGTCGCTGATGGTATTGTGCAGTAGGCGATTGCTGTAGCTTTGCCCAATCCAGACGCCGACGGCACTGGCAAACAGTTTGCCGCCATCTTGAATGTGGCAATCCTGCACGAGGTTGCCATAGGTTTGCTCGTTGGGGGTATCGCGGAGAGTGGTTTCTCCGATTTTAACCCCGCCCGCGCCGAGGTCGCGCATCATGCAGTTCACGATGCGGTTATAGTGGCAGCCTCGCCCCAGTTCGATAGCGTAGGTGCCGACCTGTTCGATAAGGCATTCTTCGAAGACGCAGCGGCGCGCCCCCAACGCCGCGATGGCACCGGGCACACCGTAAGCCGCTTGCACATAGCCCCCTGTCTCCATCTCGGACGGCAACGACCATTCGGTATGGCGAAACACAATCCCACGCAGATGAACGCCTTCCACAAACCGTCCCCGCTCCGGCTCACCTTCGATGAGCAGGAGTTGGGGGAGAGCGGGAGCGATTGCCTCCAGGGTCTCAACCCGTTCGCCAGGGCGGGGGAGGTAGTAAAGCGCACCTTCACGGCGGCTGAGATACCACTCACCCGGTTCATCCAGCGCTTCGGGCAGGTTCTCCAAATAGTAGAGGTCGCCTGCCTGCAACGCAAAGGTACTGCGCTTGCTGAACTGAAGGGTATGCTGCGTGGTATCTATCGCCCGAAGGGGCAGTCGATTCTCCACCCAGCGGTTGAAGACGAGCGCTTCGCCCTCTTCAGGGTGCGCAAGAGGTGGTAAATCGCCCGCATGGTATCGGAACCGTGTGTGTCCATCAGTCCAGCTGGGTGTAGTGTCTGGCAGCGATTCGATTTTGAGATAGCCGCGGTTCGGATGGCGGGCACGGACGGCGCGTCGCCCGTTCACAAACAGTTGGCGGAAGTACCACTGCCCCTCACGAACTTCTGGAATCGTGGCAACCCAGACCCGCTTGCCATTCCATTCGGTGCTGCTCCAGCCCCTAATCAATCGTCCACCACTGAGAATAGGGCTTTCGCCCGCTACTGCGGTGATGATGAGGCGACGGCATGCACGCTCAGTATGATCTGGGGTGATACGAATGGGGTTGTTGAGGAAGTAGACACCACCGCGTAGCCGAATTTCAGTTGGGGCTGGCTCGCCTTCCAACACCATCTGAAGCGCTCGCTGCAAGGTCCGCAGGGGACCATCGGTACGCTGACGGTTCGGACGGTCTCGCTGCCCCGACCAGGCATCGTTGCCATCCAACGCAACATAGAGAATCCGTGTGCCAGCCGATGCACCCATTACTCCTTAGAGAAAAAATTCTGCTCGATAAGGCGGTATCCCTCCTCTACGAAGGGGATGCCCGGCTCGGTGAGAATCGACTCATCATAGGGCAGACGGTTGGGGTGTGGATGCTCTGAGTCATAGAGCAGGAAGGGTACAGCACCCTCCGCATGGGTGCGCTTGGCGATGGGGGTGAAGTGGTCGGGCACCACCATCAGGCGGAACGGCTCTCCCCGCGCGCGCAGCCCCTCCACCACCTGCCCGATAATGTGCCGATCGATCTGCTCAATCGCCCAGATTTTCGCCTCGATATCGCCGTGATGTCCCGCCTCATCGGGCGCCTCGATATGGGTGTACACGAAGTCGTGCTTTTCGAGCATGCGGAGGGTGTATTCCCCCTTGCCGTGATAATTGGTGTCGACATAGCCCGTTGCGCCCGGCACATAGGGCACTTCCAGCCCCGCCAACACGCCCAGCCCTTTCACGAGGTCGACCGCTGCCACGACTGCGCCCGTGATGCCCCATTTCAGGCTGAAGGGTTCCAAGCGGGGCGTGCGCCCCTGACCCCAGAACCAGACCATATTGGCGGGCAGTTTGCCCTCGTCGCGTCGGCGACGATTGATGGGATGACGATCCAGCAGCTCAAACGAGTCGTCCATCAGTTGGCGCAGGGTCGCTTCGCCCTCGCCGCGCGGATAGTGGAGGCGGATAGGCTGCCCGACAATCTCGTGCGGTGGCGTGCATTGAACCTCAACGGGTCCATCGCTCCAGCGCATCAGGTGGCGGTAGCCGACGCCCGCAAAGAAGTGGATGCGAGGGGTGCTGAGTTTCTGCTCCAGCAGTTCGATGAGGGGGCGTGCCTCTTCGGTGGAGATGGCGCCACCGCTGTAATCGAGCAGCATTTCGCCATCGGTGCTAATCAGCGAGCAGCGGAAGGCGACATCACGCGTCTCCAACGGCACGCCCATCGCGGCGGCTTCCAACGGGGCACGCCCCGTGTAATACCGACGCGGGTCATAGCCCAGCAGTGCCATGTTCGCCACATCGCTGCCCGGATACATGCCTGGCGGTACGGTCAACACCGCGCCGAGTCGGGATTCACGGGCGAGCGCGTCCAGATAGGGTGTGCGGGCTACCATCAGCGGGGTGCGCCCATCCAGCTCAGGCAGGCTCCAGTCCGCCATCCCGTCGGGCACGATTAGCACATACTTCATCGCACTATAAGTGTAGCATACGCTCTATCGCTTCGCTGGCATCCCCTACGCCGACTCGCGCGGCACCAGTCGGGCAGGCACAATCAAGCGGCGTGGTTCGACCACGCGCCCCTCGATCAGGTCAATCAATCGCTGGGTGGCGGCACGCGCCAGCCCCGCGATATCGATGGCGACCGAAGTGAGCGGTGGCTCCACAAAGGCGCAAAGGGGCGTGTCGTTGAAACCCACCACTTTGAGTTGCTCTGGAATGCGTAGTCCGTGGCGCTGTGCCTCTCGCATAGCGCCTATCGCCAGCACATCATCCAGCGCCAGCACGGCATCCGGCGGTGGCGCACTGTGAAGCAGCTCTGCCATCGCCCGTGCGCCACCTTGTTCGCTAAATTCGCTGAACACCACCAGCCGCGGGTCATACGGTATCCCGCAGCGCTCTATCGCGTCGCGATAGCCCAGCAATCGGTCGCGCGTGACAGTCAGCCCTGCCGGTCCGCCGATATAGCCGATGCGCCGACATCCCCGCTCAATCAAATAAAGAGTTGCCATGCGCGCTGCGCCCACATTATCGTTATCCACCGAGCAGGGTTCCTCTTGCGGAATGTTTTTGTGGCGGACACCCTGTTCATAGCGCCCGATTAGCACGAAGGGGAACCCTTCCGCCGTGAGGCGTGCGATGCGCTCGTCGCGTGCCTCCGATTCCACCAAGATAAGCCCGTCAACCCGACGGGTGCGCAGCAGCTCCTCATAGATGGCGCGCTGCCCACGCACGGTGCGCGCCGCATCTACGCAGAGGTGATACCCTTGACGCCCCGCTTGATCGATGATAGAGGCTATCAGCGCGCTGAAGAAGGGGTCATACGCCAAGGCGCTGGGCGCACGATGGATGACCAGACCCAGCAGTCGTGTGCGTTGCGCCCGCAACGATTGGGCACGCGCATCGGGCACATAGCCCAGCGCGTCCATCACCGACAGTACACGCTGGCGCAATTCCTCATTCACCTGCGGGTCGTTGTTCAGCACGCGCGAGACCGTGGCTTGGGAGACCCGCGCCAGCTGGGCAATCTCTCTTTGGCGAACCTCCGCTATGCGCTTCGTCCCCATGAATACGAATTCCCACCCCTATTATAGCACATAGGGAACCCCAAAAGCAGGTATCCTGTATCCTATGCGAGATGCGTGCATGCGCTGTGATATTCTGCTGCGGGGCGGAACCGTGTATGACGGCACGGGCGCGCCCGGCAAGCGTGCCGATATCGCCATTTCGGACGAGCGCATCGTGGCGATAGGCGAGCTGGCTAACTATGAGGCGAGCGTGGTGGTGAATGTGGAGAACCTCTGTGTTGCCCCTGCCTTTATCGACATCCACACCCATTCCGACTTCTCGCTGCTGCACCACCCAGAGCAGTTGAGCATGCTGTATCAGGGAGTGGGCACGCAGGTTGTAGGCAATTGCGGGCTGGGTGTTGCCCACACCGATGCCTCACCCCGCTTCCAACAGGAGCAACGCTGGCTCAAACCGTATGGCGTGGAAGTGAATTGGAGCCGTTTCGATGAGCATCTGCAGCGTCTGGAATCGCTGGGAGTCGGCACGAATGTGATTTTCCTCTGCGCCCACGGCACACTGCGCAAAAAGGTGATGGGCTTTGACCCGCGCGTGCCCGATTCGGGCGAACTGGAGGCGATGAAGCGTGAAATCGCCCTCTGCATGGAAGCAGGTGCATGGGGGCTTTCTACCGGCTTGGAATATGTGCCCGGCTGCTATGCCCAAACCCCTGAGCTGATCGAGCTGGCGAAGGTGGCGGCGCGATATGGTGGCTTCTACGCCACCCATCTGCGAAGTGAGGGCGATCAACTCATCGAGAGTGTGGCGGAAGCCATCGAGATTGCGGAGCGTGCCGAACTGCCACTCCAGCTCTCGCACCACAAGGCGGAAGGAAGACGCAACTGGGGCAAGGTGCAACAGACTCTGCAGATGGTGTCGCACGCACGGCAACAAGGGCTGGATGTGATGCTGGACATGTATCCCTACACCGCCTATCAGACCTCAATGGCGGTCGCTTGCCTGCCCAGCTGGGTGCTAAAGGGCGAGCCGCAAGAGGTGCTCGAGCGATTGCGCGATCCAAGCACTCGCCAGCATATCCTGCAAGACATGCGCGCCCGCCACGAGGATTGGGACAGTGTGGTGATTGGCTCTGTGCCCGGCAATCGAGCGCTGCAGGGTCTCACGATAGCTCAAGCGGCTGCCGAAGTGAAGCAATCGCCCGAAGAGTTTATCCTGGACCTATTGATGCAGGAGGGGTTATTTGTGGGAGTGGCTTGCTTCCTCCTCAGTGAAGAGGATGTCCGCACCGTGCTGCGCTATCCGCACACACTGATAGGCTCCGATGGCATCGGCTACGACCCCCAGAAGATGCGTGCAGAGCGTCCCCACCCGCGCAGCTATGGCACCTTTCCCAGGGTGCTGGGCCGCTATGTGCGTGAGGAAGGCGTGCTCACCCTTGAGGATGCCATCTTCCGCATGACGGGGCTGCCCGCTGCCCGATTGAAGCTGACCGACCGCGGCACGCTGCAGGTGGGCACTTATGCCGACATCGTGGTGTTCGACTCGGCTCGGATAGCCGACCGATCGACCTTTCGCGACCCCCATCAGCTCGCCGAGGGCGTCATTCACTTGCTGCTCAATGGTCGCTGGGTACTGCGCGACGAGCAATTCACTGGCGCCCGCGCCGGCAAGGTACTTAGACGCAATAGCATGGTGTAAGCCTTGCAAGGTTGATTCAGTTTAAGATAAGCGTTTCCTTGCTGCAAGCAGATCGCTCCATCGGCATCGAAACACTTGATAGCCATCGAGCCGCCAGGGTTCGTCATAATCCCCTTGAGTTTTTCCTTGTGCAAGGTTCGATTCTCCCTCACCCGAACCTTTTCCTCCCCTTGATAAGGGAGAGGGGCTGGGAGTGGGGGGAATTCTGCCTGCGCAAAAGCGTTGTTCCCTGCTCCAAACGAACCCAGTCGATGGACCCTTCTCAGCTCACCCTATACCTACGGCTGTTCGAAAA
>OGCH01001002.1_pt1 | contig 11973 bp, 13 predicted proteins | sample 1570111 | NCBI WGS metagenome assembly OGCH01 (sample SAMN03436243, study PRJEB24508) | hot springs metagenome | biome: Desert Springs; feature: Hot Springs; material: Water | place: USA: Great Boiling Spring, Nevada | collected 2008-12-01 | depth 0 m m
CGAAGCGTATCTGCAGCAGCCGTCCGAGGAGCAGGAAGCGCGCCTCGAGGAGCTGATTCCGCCTCTGGCGGAATGGGTGGGACGGGTTTGCCTCAGGCACGCCGTGCCGCTTGGATGAACTGCCGGATGCGTGTGGCGTCTTTAATGCCCGGCGCGGCTTCCACCCCACTACTGACATCCACACCATGTGGCTGACCCTGCTGGATGGCTTCCGCCACATTGTCGGGGGTCAGACCACCTGCCAGCAGCACAGGGCGCGGCGCCGCTGCACAGATTTGGCGTGCCCGCGCCCAATCGTGTGTAGCACCTGTGCCGCCGGGCAGCTCAGGGTGATAAGTATCCAGCACAAAACGCTCCACGAAAGGCGCAAAGGCTTGCATCGTGGTCAGCACCGTTTCCACCGTATCGTCGGGCTTGACACGCAGCGCAAGCCAGAAAGGTAGTGGGGGCAAGTTCGCTTTAAACGATTCGGGCGGCATACCCTCCTGCCAGTTGCACTGGATGGCATCAAACAGTGTCCATTCGGCGGGCAGGTGAACGGGATTCGCCATCACCAGCACGCGTCGAATACCAGTTAGGATTGGCACCCACTGCTGCCAGTTGGGGCGGTTGGGCAGGTGGCGTGGGCTGCGCGGCTCGAACACGAACCCCAGCGCATCCGCACCCGCCTCTATCGCCCCCTTGCCGTCCTCTAAGCGCATAATCCCGCAGATTTTGACGAACATGCTCACTCCCGCTGGCAGAACGGCGCGTAGCGTGATGACTCCTGCATCGTGATGGGGATACGCCAGCAGAAATAGTGATCCGGCACGCTCTGCGGGCAGTTGAAGATGACGGGTGGTTTAATAGCGCGCAGCCATCGGGAATGCCCGTCGAAAAAGAGGAAGGTCGCCCCCGCGTTATGGGCGATGGTGGGACAGTCCGCCGTAACGGGATGGTATGCACCGTCGTTCAGCGTGTATTGCTCGTCGATCAGCATCGCGAACTTGCTGGGGCGATCCACCTCCGTTTCTGGAATGAAGGCGGCACCTGCGTTCATCGAGTAGCTCAACATCTTGTCGGGGCGTCGGTCAGAGGGGCAGACATAGATGGCAGCATTTTTGGTGTAGGCGAATAGAACCCCTGCGCGAACCCCACCTGCCTCGATCCATGCACGGTTAACGGGTGCGGTGCGCTCCCGCCCAACGGGCACAATATAGATGCAGGGCACCCATTGCGCCTCCGAGGTCCAGAGGAATCCCCGCATCCAGTGAGGCCAAGGAGTGCCCGGATAACGCCCCATGCAGTTTCCATCACCGTTGCCCGGGTTGCGTCCCTCGTAATCACCGCGATACATCACGAATGCCATCCCCAACTGACGCAGGTTGGATAGGCACTGAGTCTGACGTGCCTTCTCCCGCGCTTGAGCGAACACAGGGAACAGGATCGCCGCCAGAATGGCGATGATCGCTATCACCACCAGCAGCTCAATCAGGGTAAAGCCTCGCTTCCACATCGCTTAGATCTCGACCTCCAGAGACTATTATACACCAGTCTTTTCTGTGACAGGAATGGCGCAGGGTGATATGGAACCTTGCTACGGATGACAGAGCTGGGGTGGCTGAAGGAGCCTGCGCCTTATCGGGATGTGGTGCTGTCGCAGCGGGTGCGGCTGGCACGCAATCTGCTGCATCTGCCCTTTCCCCATGTGGCGACGGAGGAGCAGCTCAAGGCGGTTGCCACGCAGCTGCGAGCGGTGCTGGAGCCGCTGGGATTGGGCGCAGGTGGCGTGATCGAGTTGAGCCAGCTGGGCATCGATGAGCGGGCGCGATTGGCGGGGGCGCGGCTTATCAGCCCTGCCATGCTGCCCGCTCTGCCTCACCGCTGGGTGCTGCTGAATGCCGACGGCAGTGTCAGTGCCTTGCTGAATGAGGAGGATCACCTGCGGCTGCAGATTACCCATGCGGGTTGGCAGCCCGAGCGGATGGTGAATGAGTTGCGCCACTGGGAGGCGCGACTCGACGCACTACCCGTCCGCTGGGGCTACTCCCACCGGCTGGGCTACCTGACCGCTTCTCCTATTAATCTCGGTTCAGGTGTGCGGTTGGGACTGCTCATGCACCTGATGGGGCTGCAGCGCGCGCGTCAGATTACCCGCTGGCTTGAAGCGCTGCAAGCGCTTGGTTGCCACACGCGCGGGCTGTACGGGGAGGGTAGCCTCGCCTTCGAGGGCTATGTGCAGATTTCGCTGCTGGGACGGCGCGACCCCATGCCCGAGTTAATCGCGCGGCTGCATGGCACGCTGCGCACGCTTATTGAGGCGGAGCTGGAGGCACGACAACGCCTGCCACGCGAGGAACTCGACTTGGAGTGGGAAGAGCTATGCGCCACCTTGCACCATTCGAACGCGCTCTCGCTGGGCACCACGCTCCGCTTGCTGGCGGTCTATCGAATGCGGGCGATGCTCGCAGGCGACGAAGCCGAGCGCGACCACGCCGACCAACTCCTGTTTGGCTTAGCGATTTATGCGCCGCCAGAGCCGCCCCATGCAGCGGTCGAACGCACCCACTTTCTAATCTCGCAACTCTCAGATGTCACTTGAATCGGGTATCCTTCAGGCTATGAAGGCGGTGCGACTGCATGAGTTTGGCACGGCAGAGAAGTTGATTTACGAAACGGATGTCCCAGACCCTGTGCCCCAACATGGAGAGGTGTTGTTGCGGGTGCAAGCCTGTGCATTAAACCATCTCGACATCTGGGTGCGCAATGGCATTCCCGCCTATAACACGCCCCTGCCCCATATTTTGGGAAGTGATATCGCAGGTGAGGTGGTCGAGGTGGGACCGGGGGTACGGGAATGGCGTCGGGGCGATTTGGCGGTGCTGTACCCTATCATCAGCTGCGGACAGTGCCGCTATTGTCGGCGCAGGCGCGAAAATCTGTGTGTGGAGGTGCAGGTGATTGGTGCCCATCGCCCCGGCGGCTACGCCGAATATATCGTGGTGCCTGCCCGCAACCTGCTGCCCAAGCCGACCATCTTGAGCTTTGTCGAAGCCGCTGCAGTGCCTTTGGTGTTCCTCACCGCATGGCATATGCTCATCCATCGGGCGCGGTTGCAGCCGGGCGAATGGGCATTGATTATGGGTGGCAGCAGCGGAGTGGGCAGCGCCGCTATCCAAATCGCCAAGCTGCGTGGCGCGCTGGTGATTGCCACCGCCGGCAGTGAACAAAAGATGGCACGCATGCTCGAACTGGGTGCCGATATCGTGGTCAATCATAGCAACCCCGAATGGTGGCGCGAGGTCAAGGAGAAAACGGAGGGCGAGGGCATCGATGTGGTGTTCGAGCATATCGGGCAGGCGGTGTTCGATTCGTGCGTGCGCCTGCTCAACAAAGGAGGGCGACTCGTCACCTGCGGCGCCACCACGGGGCAGAACGGGCAGTTCGATATTCGCTACCTGTTTAGCCGCGAGCTGGAGATTTATGGTGCTTATCTGGGCACACGCGCGGAACTCGCCCAGTTGCTGAAATATGTCGAATCGGGACAACTCAAGCCGGTGGTGGACAGCGTGTTCCCGCTGGAGCAGGCGCGTGCCGCCCACGAAAAGCTGGAGAGCCGCGACTTCTTCGGCAAAATCGTGTTGAGCATCGACTAAGCAGAATTTTTTCTCTGGGTCGATGGAACCTGTCGAGTGGCTGCGACTTGGAGAAAAAAAATTTGGAGGACGACGATGCAGCGTGGTGCCACTTTGCGAGCGGGTGCAGCGAAGGTCGACATCACACCCGATATTCGGCAGATTCGGGTGCAGCTGGGTGGCTATGGGGCACGGCTCAACATGCCGCCTGTGGGCATCCATGACCCCATCTATGCGCGCGCCCTCGTGCTGCAGCAGGGCAAGCGGCAGGTGGTGCTGGTCGCGCTGGATCACCTGTTAGTGCCAGGCAGCCTGACCCGCGCCGTGCTGAAAGCGACCCAGTTAGCGCCGCATCAGCTCTTTATGGCGGCAAGCCACACCCACTGCGCGCCCGACGCGATGGGCATGAATGAGCGAATGCGCTTTCCTATCCCAGGTGTGGCGACCTTCCAGCCGGAGCTGCTGCGTTTCACAGCAGAGCGCGTCACCGAAGCGATTCGGCTGGCGCAGTCGCGTCTGCAGCCCGCACGCCTCGCGCTCCATGCCGAACCGCTGCCCGGTCTGAACCGCAATCGGCGCGGGCGCGGCATCACTGATCCGACGATGACCATCGCCCGCCTGAATACCCCCGCCGGAAAACCGATTGCGGTTGTGGTCATCTACGCAGCTCATCCCACGATCTACTCCCACACGATGATGGAGGTCTCTGCGGAGTTTCCGGGCGTGGTGCAGAATGGACTGGAGGCGTTTTTGGGTGATGGCGCGGTTGCCCTCTATCTGAACGGGGCACAGGGCGATGTGTCGCCTGTTGCCGACGCGGGTAGCACCGAGCATGAGAGGGTCGAGCGATACGGCAATCAGCTGAAGGCGCACGCGCTGCGCCTTTTTCAACAGGTGCGACCTGTCCCGCCGCGCCTACAGGCACACCAAGTGCAAGTCTCGCTGCCCCCCGCACGCCCTCATCCAGAGTTTCAGCAGTCGGCAGGACGCGAATACAAGGTGCCCGAGAGCCTGCTGAACGAATTGGTGCGTCAACTCGTGCCGTCCGAAGCTCCCGTCTCGCTGCTGGTGCTGGGCACGCTGCTTTTGGTTGGCTTCCCGGGCGAGCCGATTACCGCGCTCGGCTTGGAGACACGCCGAATCGGGCAAGCCCATGGCTTCCCGCTGGTGGCGCCCGTCGCGCTGGTCAACGACTGGATTGGCTACATCCTCACGCGCGAGGAATATGAGAAGGGCGGTTATGAGGCGACCGTCTCCTTCAACGGTCCGGAACTGGGCGAGGCGATTTTGGCGGGCGTGCAGCGCGGTATAAGTGCCCTGACAAGTTTAAAAAAATGATTCGTGGCGTTGGAGTGGATATGGTAGCGTTGGCGCGGATTGAGCGGGCTTGGCGACGCCATCCGCGCTTTGTGGAGCGCGTGCTGACGCCTGCGGAGCGCGACTACTGCCTGCGCTCGGCGCGCCTTGCGGTGCAGCGCATTGCAGGGCGATGGGCAGCGAAGGAAGCCATCGCGAAGGCGGTGGGACGCCCCTTGCGCTGGCAAGAGGTGGAGATTTTGCCCGATGCGCACGGCTGCCCACGCGTTCGCTTGCATGGCAACTCGGCACAAATCGCAGGGGAAGGGCACTGGCTTATCAGCATCACCCATACCCACACCGACGCGCTCGCCATCGCCCTTTGGGTGGAACAATGAAACGGCTCTGCATTCTGGTATCGGGCAAGGCACGCGGCACTAACATGGCAGCCATCATCGAGGCATGCCAGCGTGGTGAGATTCCCGACAGCGAGGTGGCGTTGGTGATTGGCACGCGCGAGGATGCACCTGCCTTGCAGCGTGCGCAGGAGCGGGGTGTGCCCACCTGTGTGATTGACCCCAAAGCCTTTCCCAGCGACGAGGCATATGGCGAGGCGTTGCTGAAGGTGCTGGGCGAGGTGCAGCCGGAGCTTATCTGCTTGGCGGGCTATGTGCGCCTGCTTCCGGCGAATGTGGTGCGTGCCTATCGCTATCGCATCCTGAACATTCATCCCGCCCTCTTGCCATTGTTTGGGGGTAAGGGGATGTACGGCTTGCGCGTGCATGAAGCGGTGCTTCAGAGCGGGATGAAGGTGACGGGCTGCACCGTCCATTTCGTGGATGAGCAATACGACACGGGACCGATTGTGCTGCAAAGTGTGATTGAAGTGCGTGATGACGACACACCCGAAACGCTGGCGGCGCGCCTGCTGCCTGTGGAGCATGCCACCTACATTCGGGCGATTCGGCTCTTTATGGAGGGTCGGCTGAAGATAGAGGGAAACCGAGTTCGAGTCGACGGGGGTTAGTCGCGCTGGTTCTTTCTAAAGGCTTTGCGCTGTCGATAGAGCCTTTCGGTGAATCCGCCCTCCTCGAGAAATTGTTGCTCCAGGCGTTCCAGCTGGCGTTTCAGCAGGTAGCTGGCTTGGTGAATCAGGCACAGCAGGGTGTTGGCGGCTTCTTCAGCGGAGGCGGTTCGGATGTTGTAGGGGTCCCTCCTGTCCGACAAGTCCGACAAGTCTGACAAGTCCGACAGGTCAGACAGGTCAGACAGGTCCGACAGGTTAATCGTCTGATATTTCCGGCGCACGGCGAGCGCCTGGGGCGAATCTTTGTGCCAAATGGGTAGCCCACGCTGACGCAGAAAGTCCTCATAGTCCAAACGCAGCTCCTCTAAACTGGCGCGCGCCACCCCCGTAAGCTTCAGCTCCATCTTCTTCGAAGTCGCCGACGCCATGCTCCCCTCTGCAATGTTTTGCACCGCACTCCGCGCCGCCTGCACCATCTGATCATAGGTGCGCGAACGACGGTCAATAAACCGCCTGCAGAAGATGAGTGTGCCATCATAAATCAGCCGCGCCGTCTGAAAACTGCGCAACTTGCGATAACCTCCATACGATTGAATCAACCGCTCCGCGTTCGCCATCGCTATCCCCCATTCCCCAGAGTTGTATCATACCCAACAATCTTTTACCAAAAAGCAAATCGCAAAATCCCATGAATTAGCCAGCCCAAAATCAGCAGGATTAGACCCCAGTTGATAATCAGGGGATGGAGGCGTAATCCGCGCTTAAAAAGAAGCACTGTCAGGCTGTTCAACCCCACCCCAATAGCGATGAGCAGCACGGCGATTCCGAACGGGTTGGCGCGCCAGCCCAGCTGCCAATCGCCATGCAGCCACGCGCTGATGCTGGTGGTCAGCCCGCAGGAGGGACAGGGACGCCCCGTGAAGAAGTAGATGCTGCATGGGGGCAAGCCGAGCTGCTGGTGCGTGCCGTGCCCCGACGGGTTCGGCGTCAGATACAGCCCCAGCCCCATCATCAGCGCCACACTCAGCACCACCAGCGCGTGCCCCACTCGCGCTGCCCGATCGCTCGGCACACACTGAACAACCTCCACCAGCCTCAACCATCTGTTGGCTCTGCTGCGGCTTAGCATCGGACTGCCCCCACTGGCGCGTTCTTCTTATAACAACAGATACTCGGCGATAGCTGGCTCGCGCCTCGCTCCATAGGGTTGCGGAATAGGCACACCCAGCCGTCGGGTGAAATCAAATAATACATGCCCATCGTTCAGCGGATGCTCGTCATCCTCGTGGGCATACAGCTCCATATCCAGCTCGCGCTCCTCGTCGGTCAGCGGGATGAGATAGGGTTCTATCGTTTCGGGCGGCACGCCGAACAGCTCGCTCAACAGCGCAACCTCACCATAGAACTCCGTCATATCGCCCTCCACTAACTCAGCCAGCTCCGGCGGCATAGTTGCCAACACCTCTTTTGGGTCGTTGATGTAGGCATCCTGCAGCACACCATCCTGAAACAGCATGTAGCTCCACAACACGCTCTCCTGGAGCGCAAAGTTCATCACGACCGTCTCCAAATCTTGGGAGAGGTAGCGCAACGCCTCAAAAAACTCCTCCGCCTCCATATCGAGGGCGTTGGGAATGATGAACCGTTGCCAGCCATTCAGCGGCTCAAAGCGGTAGAAGCGATCCTCGGGGTCTGGTTCCCATTCATAAAGCGTCGCCTCGTTTGGCTCGATCTCGATCTCATATCGCTGCAGGAAACGCTCCAGCGAGTGAATGACCTCGGTAGGGTCCTTTGTTCGCACGATGAGATACTGCATCGAGAGTGCCATCGTTATTCCTCCCCCAGCTGGACAAGCAATCCCCAGCTGGTTCTGTTTTGGAGCAGGGTGGCTCGAAGCTGCACCTGCGGGATAGGCTGCCAGACCACCGCAGCGTTAATCTGGCGCCCTGTATGCTCGGCAAGCATAAACAGCTGATTGGTCAACGGGATTTCGAAGCCGACGAAGAGGGCAGGCATCCCCTCCCAGCCTACCCCGATGTGGAAGCGGAGGTCATGGTCTAAAGGGGTCTCTCCCAGCGTCGGCACACTGTAGGAGAGCGCAAGGTAGTAGCCACGCCCTTCAGCGGAACGGTCGAACAGGTCGCGGATACCGACTGAAAGCCCCGGCGCATAATTGGGGATTTCGGGATAGAGGTTGACCTGCACGCCAGCCAGTTCTGCGCGATCCGACCGTATGGCATGCAACTCCAGATAGCTGCCCACGCGCCAATTAATTAGCCATCGCTCGCGTGTCCGATCGCCTTGCCATATGCCCAGCTCCGCTTTAAGGAACTGTGGGTAGAGCAAGCGCCCTGTCGGAGTCTCAATCACCCGATCGGCGTATGCCAAGCCCGCTGTCAGTGCGAGGAGCCAGACCCAGCCTGCTCGCATGCTCGTATTGTACCTGAAAACAGTTGCGAGCATAGTAGGGACAAATAGAAGGGATACCATGCTTTCCCATAAAAAGGGCAGTAATTGCTTGGAACAGGCGTGTATCATCCCTTAATGCAGGAATGGTCGGAGCGTTCGTGAAAATCTTAACGGCGTCTCGGCGTTCGTACCTAATCCAAAATGTGTTATAATAGGATTGGCACGGCGCGGCAGGCTGGAACCGAATCCAACCTTGTGCCGTATCTATCTCAAGGAGCGTCTAAATAGCGAGGCGCTGGAAGAAGCAGGAGTCGGATTGACTGTGAAGAAGTTCACAAAAGAGCCTGTTGGTTCAGGAGGTGAAGTGAAGTTGCCGATATTGGACGAGGAGACTGAGGTGCTTATCGAGTCGCAGGCAGCGGTGCGCGCGGAGCGGTTCGGGCATGAGATGCCCTATGCCGACCCGCTGGAGCTGGAGGACGAGAACCTGAGCCTGGAGGAGGTCGAACCCATCGACGAGGAGCTGACCTCCATCGGGTTGGCGGGCATCGACTTCGACGAGGAGCTGGAGGAGGAGCCTGATTTCTGGGGCGGTGTGGACGAGGAAATCCCCCAAGAGGATGACAGCGTCGATATAGAACTCTGGATGCTCCAGAGCCGACGCTCGCAGTTGCTCACGCCTGAAGAGGAAATCCTCTATGCGCAGCGGGTGCAAGAGGGGGAGCGCCTGTTGCGCATCCGACGCGAGCTGGCAGAGAAGCGCAAAGTGTCTCCAGAACAAATCAGCGAGGCGGAATGGGCAGAAGCCGCCGGATTGCCACCCTACGAAATTGCCATCCGCATGGAAGAGGCGGACGAGGCGAAGCGCAAGCTCATCGAGTCGAACCTGCGGCTGGTGGTCAGCGTCGCCAAGCGCTACGGCGCACGCGGTGTCTCTATCGCCGACCTCATCCAAGAAGGCAATCTGGGACTGATCCGCGCCGTCGAGAAGTTCGACCCCAATCGCGGGTTCCGTTTCAGCACCTACGCCACTTGGTGGATTCGTCGCGCCATCGCACGCGCCATCATCAATCACGGGCGCACCATCCGAATCCCTGTCTATGTGGCGGAACTCATCAACCGCGTCATCAAGACGGAGCAGCGCCTGCAGCAGATTCTGCAGCGCGAGCCGACCGACGAGGAGATTGCCGAGGAGATTGCGCGGGAGCGCGCCGCCCAAGAGCTGCTGCAACTGCTGGGGCGGATGCCCACCGAAGAGGAGATTCGGCGCCACATCCCCAAAGTGAAGCGCCACATCACCCCTGAGCGGGTGCGTGAGATGCGCCGCGCCTCCATCGAACCCATCTCCATCGAAAGCCCCGTCGGTGAGCGGGAGAACGCCACCCTCGGCGAGTTCATCCCCTCGCAGGATATGCCCACACCACACGATGTGCTGGAACGGCTCATCCTGCGCGAGCAGATCGAAATGATCCTGCAGAAGCTGCAGCCGAAGGAGCGCGATGTGGTGCGACTGCGCTTCGGACTGGATGACGGGCATCAGCGCACCCTGGAAGAAGTGGGCGCGGCGTTGGGCATCACGCGCGAGCGCGTGCGCCAACTGGAGCTGCGCGCCCTGCGCAAACTGCGCACCATCGGACAGCGAATCCAGGATTTGCGCCTCAGCAAAGGGTTGGATTTGGAGCAAGCGCTTGCCGAAATCGGAGAGATTCAGTAAGGCATGACCGAAACACGCGTACCGATCCCGACGCTCGAACGGCTGGCTACCTATCTGCGTGTGCTGCTCGATGCGCGCAAGGCAGGCATCCAGACCCTTTCCTCCCGCGCCATCGAGCAGCTGTCAGGCATCAGCGCTGCGCAGTTCCGCAAGGACCTCTCCTACTTCGGCGAGTTCGGCAAGCCCGGTGTCGGCTACTCCACTGAACAGCTTATCGAATGTATCGAGCGCATCCTGCGTCTCGATCGGGAGCAGCCGATGCTGCTGGTTGGCGCAGGTAATTTGGGTGCCGCGCTGGTGGGCTATCCCAATTTCCGCGCCCACCGCTTTCGCATCGCAGCGGTGTTCGACAACAACTTTGTCAAAATCGGACGCCCCTTCGGAGACCTCATCATCGAAGATATCGCACGCCTGAAAGAGGTCAACGCTCAGATTGGGGCGCAGATTGCCATCATCGCTGTGCCCGCCAGCGCTGCCCAAGAGGTGGCAGATCTGCTGGTGGAGGCGGGCATCCGTGCCATCCTGAACTTCGCACCCACCAGCCTCAAAGTGCCACCCCATGTGCATGTGCGTAATGTCTCGTTCCTGCAGGAGCTGGCGGTGCTATCCTATCATCTGGCGTGCACCGAGTCCCTAACCAAATCCACCCATCCCAAACCCATTCGCGCACGCCGTCCCCGCAAGAAGGAGCCTCTGCATGCAATATGATTTCCTCGTGCTGGGCAGCGGGATTGCCGGGCTGACCTTTGCTCTCAACGCAGCGGAGACAGGCTCCGTCGCCATTATCACCAAAAAGCAACGCTCCGAATCGAACACCAACTATGCTCAAGGCGGGATTGCTGCGGCGGTGAGCGAGGACGACTCGTGGGAACTCCACATGCAAGATACCCTCACCGCTGGGGCAGGGCTGTGCGACCCCGACGCCGTGCGCGTGCTGGTGCAGAACGCCCCGCGTATGGTGGAATGGCTCATCGAGCTGGGCGCGCAGTTCGACCGCAATCCCGATGGCAGTTTAGCTCTGGGACGCGAAGGGGGACATTCGCGCAACCGCATCGTGCATGCCGCCGACCATACCGGCTACGAAATCGAACGCACCCTGCTGCGCGCTGTGCGCCACACCCCTGGCATCACCTTGCTGGAGCATTACTTCGTACTCGACCTCATCACTGAGGATGACGAGTGCGCCGGTGTGCATGTGCTGGATACCCTGACGGGCGACCTGTTCGACATCCGTGCGGAGGCGGTGCTGTTGGCGACGGGCGGCTGTGGGCAGGTCTATCTGCACACCAGCAACCCGCCGATTGCCACAGGCGACGGCATCGCCATGGGCTGGCGAGCAGGCGCGGTGATTGCCAATATGGAGTTCATCCAATTCCATCCCACCACGCTCTATCTGCCCCAGCCAGAGGAGCAAGCGTTCCTGATTTCGGAAGCGGTGCGAGGCGAAGGGGGGATCCTGAAGCGACGGGACGGCTATCGCTTTATGCCCGATTATGACCCGCGTGCCGAGTTAGCACCGCGCGATATCGTGGCGCGTGCCATCGACGCCGAACTGAAAAAGACGGGCGACCCGTTCGTCTATCTGGACATCACCCATCTTGACCCCGATTTCGTTCGCCAGCGGTTCCCCACCATCTACCAGCGTTGCCTGGAGCATGGCATCGACATCACCCGCGAGCCAATTCCGGTGGTGCCCGCGGCGCACTATGCGTGTGGTGGGGTCTGGACCGACCTCTGGGGTCGCACCACGCTGAGGCGGCTCTATGCCTGTGGCGAGGTCGCTTACACAGGGGTGCATGGCGCTAATCGTCTGGCGAGCAATTCGCTGCTGGAGGCACTGGTGTTCGCCGAGCGGGCTGCCCAACACGGCCGCACCCCCCTCTATGAGCCACCGCACCACCCCCAAGTGCCCC
>OGCH01001004.1_pt1 | contig 11956 bp, 8 predicted proteins | sample 1570111 | NCBI WGS metagenome assembly OGCH01 (sample SAMN03436243, study PRJEB24508) | hot springs metagenome | biome: Desert Springs; feature: Hot Springs; material: Water | place: USA: Great Boiling Spring, Nevada | collected 2008-12-01 | depth 0 m m
GGGTGGTCCTGGAGCTCAATGGCCTCCACCAGCCCCGCCCCCCGGCCCCGCATCCCCGGGGTGGTGGCGGAGATGACGAGCCCCGCCCGCTCCAGCTGGTCCACGTAGAGGGGGTTCACCTCGTAGCGGTGGCGGTGGCGCTCCAGGGCCTCCTCCCGGCCATAGAGGCGGTGGAGGAGGGTGCCGGGCCGGATGCGCATGGGCCAGTCCCCCAGGCGCATGGTGCCCCCCAGGCCCTCCACCTCCAGCTGCTCGGGCATGAGGTCAATCACGGGGTGGGGGGTGTAGGGGTCAAACTCCGTGGAGTTGGCCCCCCTTAGCCCCGCCACGTTGCGGGCGAACTCAATGACGGCGATCTGCAAGCCCAGGCAGATGCCCAGGTACGGGATCCCCTTTTCCCGAGCGTACTGGGCCGCCCGCACCTTGCCCTCAATCCCCCGGACGCCAAACCCCCCGGGGACCAGGATGCCCGCCACGTCGGCGAAGGCCTCGTCCAGGTCCGCCGCCTCCAGGGCCTCGGCGTCCACCCACTTCACCTCCACCTGGGCCCGGTTCTTGATCCCGGCGTGCTTCAGGGCCTCGAGGAGGGAGAGGTAGGCGTCCGGCATCCTCACGTACTTGCCGGCGATGGCGATGCGCACCGTGCGCTCCGGGCTCTTGAGGATGCGCACCGCCTCCTGCCAGAAGGCCAGGTTGGGGAAGACGGGCTCGAGGCCCAAGGCCCTTTCCACCGCCCGGCCCAGGCCCTGCTCCTCCAGAAGCAGGGGGACCTCGTAGAGGTGCTCCACGTTGGGGCTACTGAAAACGTGGCCCGGGCGCACGTTGGTGAAGAGGGCCACCTTCTTCCGCACCTCCTCGGGCACGGGCTTAGCGGAGCGGAGGACGACGGCGTCGGGCTGGATGCCCACGCCCCTCAAGGTGGCCACGGAGTGCTGGGTGGGCTTGGTCTTGAACTCCTCGCTGGTCTCCAGGTAGGGGACCAGGGTGAGGTGGATGTAGAAGGTGTTCTCCTCCCCCTCGTCAAAGCGGAACTGGCGGATGGCCTCCAAAAAGGGCAGGCTCTCAATGTCCCCCACCGTGCCCCCCACCTCCACCACGGCGATCTCCGCCCTCTGCTCCTCGGCCACCTTGCGGATCCTTTCCTTGATCTCGTCGGTGATGTGGGGGATCACCTGGACCGTCTGGGAGAGGTACTCTCCCCGGCGCTCCTTCTGGATCACGGAGAGGTAGACCTGGCCCGTGGTGAGGTTGTTGCCCCGGGAGAGGTCCATGTCCAAAAAGCGCTCGTAGTGGCCGATGTCCAGGTCGGTCTCGGCCCCGTCGGCGGTGACGAAGACCTCCCCGTGCTCGTAGGGGCGCATGGTCCCCGCGTCCACGTTCACGTAGGGGTCTATCTTGATGGCCGTGACCCGGTACCCCCGGGCCCGGAGGAGGGCCCCCAAGGAGGAGGTGAGGATCCCCTTCCCCAGGCTGGACACCACCCCCCCGGTGACGAACACGTACTTCCTGGGCCTGGCGCTATCGGAAACCCCGCTCACGGGACCTAAGCCTACCACATCTGGCGGAAAGGGCCAGGTGTGTGGTAAAGTCTTCTTTGGCGTTCTTGCGGGGTCCCCCGATCCCCCGGCAGGAACGGAGAGCGCTTTGCCCAAGAAGGAGGGCCCTGGTGAAGACGTACGTGCCTAAAGAGGTTGAACCCCGCTGGGTTCTCATAGACGCCGAGGGGAAGACCCTGGGGCGGCTGGCCACCCAGATCGCCACGCTCCTCCGTGGCAAGCACCGCCCCGACTGGACCCCCAACATCGCCATGGGGGACTTCGTGGTGGTGGTCAACGCCGACAAGATCCGCCTCACCGGCAAGAAGCTCAAGCAGAAGGTCTACACCCGCTATAGCGGCTACCAGGGGGGCCTGAAGGAGATCACGGCGGAGAAGATGCTGGCCACCCACCCCGAGCGGGTCCTGGAGCACGCCGTGAAGGGGATGCTCCCCAAGGGGCCCCTGGGGCGCAGGCTCTTCAAGCGCCTCAAGGTCTACGCCGGGCCCACCCATCCCCACCAGGCGCAGAAGCCCCTCAAGCTGGAGGTCAAGTGATGGAGCAGTACTACGGCACCGGAAGGCGCAAGGAAGCCGTGGCCCGGGTCTTTTTGCGGCCCGGAAGCGGCAAAATCACCGTGAACGGCCTGGACTTTGGGGACTACTTCCAGGGCATCGTGCGGGCGGTGGCGGCCCTGGAGCCCCTCCGGGTGGTGGACGCCCTGGGCCGCTTTGACGCCTACATCACCGTGCGGGGGGGCGGCAAGAGCGGGCAGATTGACGCCATCAAGCTGGGCGTGGCCCGGGCCCTCCTCCAGTACAACCCCGACTACCGGGCCAGGCTCAAGCCCCTGGGCTTCCTCACCCGGGACGCCCGCGTAGTGGAGCGCAAGAAGTACGGCAAGCACAAGGCCCGCCGCGCGCCCCAGTACTCCAAGCGCTAGGCCTCTTCGCCCTCCCCCCCGGGGCCTTCCCCGGGGAGGCTTTCCTTTAGGGCGGCTTCCAGCTCCTCCGGGGGGAAGACGTGGACCAGGCCGTGGCGCAGGTAGACCAGCCGGGCCTCCGCCTCCACCCCCCAGGCCTCGAGGAGGGCCCTGCGGTAGATGGCCAGTTGGAAGCGGTAGGCCTCGGGGCGCACCTCCTGGTCCGTCTTGTAGTCCTCCAGGTACCAGCGCCCCCCCACCCGGTAGAGGCGGTCCAGGACCCCGTACCAGACGGTGCCCCCTAAGGGGAGGACCAGGGGAAGCTCGGCGTGGTCCTCCTCCCGGGCCTCGAGGGGCGGGAGGAGGAGGCCCAGCATCCCCCGGTAGCAGCGGAGGAGGCCTTTCGCCTCCTGCAAAAGCCTCCTCTTCTCCTCCTCGGCGAAGGGAAAGGCCACCTCCTGGAGGAGGAGGCCCGCCATGGCCCCCTCGTCCTCGGGGTCCAGGTGGCGGGCGATGGCGTAGTGGACCAGGGTGCCCAGGGCCCGGGGGAACTCGGGGAGGGCCTCCTTCTCCAGGGCCTCGGCCAGGGGTAGGGGCTCCTGGGCCTTTTTGTAGGCGCTTGGGGAGTAGACCCAGGGCAAGGGCCTGGGGGAAAAGGCCAAGGAGGCGTAGGGGGCGGGGGAAGGGGAAGGAGGGGGCTCGGGGGAAGGGTTGGGGAGAAGGGGCTTGCGCAGGGGATGGAGGCGCACCAGGGGGTCCTGGCTCTGCGGGCCCAGGCCCAGGCGCTCCATGGCCCTCACCCAGGGGCCCGGGCGGCCCGTGGCGCTCCCCGTGAGGAGGAGGACATCCTTAGCCCGGGAGAGGGCCACGTAGAGGAGGCGGAGGGCCTCCTCCTCCTGGGCCTTCCGGAGCGCTCCCCTCACCTCTTGGTAGGCGGGGGTGCCCCTAAGGGCCACCTCCCCTCCCAGGCCCACCAGCAGGGCCTCTTCCCTGGGGTTCTCCCCTCGGGAGAGGTCAAAGAGGGCCACCACCGGCCACTCCAGCCCCTTGGCGGCGTGCACGGTGAGGACCTGGACCCCCTCTTCCCCCTCGGGGAGCTCGGCCGCTTCCGGGTCTTCGGCCCGGAGGCGGAGCCACTCCAGGAGGGCCTCGAGGTCAGGGAAGCGCTCCATGGCCGCCAGGAGAAGGAGGGTGTCCACGTTGGCCCGGGCCCTGGGGGATAGCCGCCTTAGGAAGACCTCGTCCCGGGCGAGGCGCTTCAGGGCCTCCAGAGGAGGAAGTCCCGCCAGTTGGCGAAGCTCCAGGAGTTTCCTCTGGACCTCCTCGGGGAGGAGGGGAATGGGGTCCTGGGCCTTCAGGGCCTCCTCCACCTCCGAAAGGTCCAGCCCCACCCAGGGCCCCCGCAAAAAGGCCAGGAGGGCAAGGCGCTCCTCGGGGCCCGGGGGGCCCTCCAGGAGGGAAAGCCTCAGGGCGTGGTAGAGGTCCCGCACCTCGGGCCGGGTGAAGAAGCTCCGCCCCCGCCCCAGGGCGTAGGGCACGCCCCGGGCGCGGAAGGCGGCCTCCAGGGGAGGGAGGCTATTTCGGCTTCGCACCAGGACCGCCATTTCCGAGAAGGCGTAGCCCTCATCCCTGAGGGCCATAAGCCTGTCCAGAAGAAGATGGGCCTCGGCCCGCCTCTTCGCCTCCAGATCCCCCTCCCCCACCACCCAGTGGACCTCCACCCGGCCCTCCTCCGGCCGGGCCGTCTCCACCTCCACCCCCTCCTCCCCAAAGAGGGCAGAGAAGCGGTTCAAGAAGGCGGCCACCGCCCTGGCGTGGCGGTAGGTGGTGGTGAGGCGGCGCACCTCCTCGGCTCGCTTCAGGGCCTCCCGGAAGACCTCCACCCGGGCGTTGCGGAAGAGGTAGATGGACTGCTTGGGGTCCCCCACGGCCACCACCCTCGCCCCCGCCTCCTCCAGACCCTGGAAGAAGCGGCCCTGGAGGGGCCCGGTGTCCTGGTACTCGTCCAGGAGGACAAAGGGAAAGCGCTCCACCACCCGGCCCAAGGCCTTGGGGTTTTCCAGGAGGCGGAGGGCCAGGCCCTCGAGGTCCGAGGGGCCCAAGGCGGCCCAGGCCCGCCTCCGGTAGCCCGCAAGGGCCTCCTCAAAGAGGGCGAAGACCTCCTCGGCCCCGGGGAGGGGGCGGAGGGTCTCGGCCAGGGTCCGCTTGCGGTAGAGGTGCCGAAGGGCCTCGGCCAGGCCCCCATCCCGCCCCTTCAGGTAAAGCAGGCTTCGCGCCTCCTCCAGGAAGACGGCCTCGGCCAGAAGCTCGTCCATGACGGCGAAGTCCGGGTCCAGGGAAAGGAGGGGGGCGGTGTGGCGCAAGGCCTCGGCCATGAAGCCGTGGATGGTGGTGAAAAGGGCCCCGTGGACCTCCCGCTCCGCCTCCTTCAGGCCCGGGTCTTCCGCCGAAAGCTCCAAAACCGCCCTTTTAGCCCGCCCCCTCAGCTCCTCCGCCGCCTTGCGGGTGAAGGTGAGGGCGGCCACGCGCCTTAGGGGTACCCCGCTTCGCAGGAGGCCCTTCAGCTCCTCCATCAGGGCCTGGGTCTTCCCCGTGCCCGCCGAGGCCAGGTAGACCCTCATGCCTCCTCCTTGCGGCAGATGTCCTTGAAATCGCAGGTATGGCAGTGGTTCCCGGGCCTCGGGGCGAAAGGCCCCGCCACCCAGCCGGCCAGGGCCTCCTCCAGCCGGGGACCGATGGCCCGGGCCCGGGGAACGGCCTCCCCTTTGCGGTAGGGGGCCTTGCGCAAGGGGATGGGCTCAGAAAGCCAGGGCCAGGCCCAGAGGTGGACCCCCTCCACCTCGTCCCGGGCGAGAAGGGCCTCCAGGGCCTTCCACTCCGTCCAGCGCTTTCCCAGGTCGGGTTCCCCGTCCTCGGGGAGGAGGCGGTAGAGGTGGACCTCCTTCCCCTGCCGCCGCACCCCGTCCAGGCGCAGGCGGTAGCGGCGCCCGTCCCAGTTGCGGAAGAAGCCCATCCCCTCCAGGTGCTCCCGGTGGGCCTGAAGCCAGGGGGAGACCACGGGGTCGGCCTCCAGGGCCTTGGGGTCCCGGGCGAGAAGGGCCCAGCCCCTGGCCTCCCCGTCCAGGGTTGGGAAGCGCTCCAGGTAGACCCTCATGGGGCACTCCTCCAAAAAGCGGCGCAGGGCCTCGAGGGTGGGAAGCCCTTCCGCCTTTGAGGGTAAAGGAGGCTGGAAGGGCAGGGGGTCCAGGGCCTCGAGGCGGCTCGAGGGGGGCAGGGCCTCGGGCCTCCTTCCCTTCTCCAGGGGCTCTAAGGGGCCCGAGGGGCCCGCCTCCGGGTAGAGGAGGAAAACCTCCTCCCCCCGGCTCGCCACCGCCTGCCGGAAGAGGGGGTCCAGGCCCCGAAGCCGCCGCTTAAGCCCTTTGAGAAGGCCCCGCTCCCGTAGCTCCTCCAGGAGGAAGTAGTCCTCCCGCTCCCCCAGGGTGTACCGCCCCGCCACCCACTCCAGCACGTAGGCCCTCCTGGCCCTGACCCCCATGGCGCGGAGGGGTGGGAGGACGGGGATCCCCCTCCCCACCTCGGGGGGCAGGGTCTCGTCCAGGAGGAGGCTCCGCCACCAGGCAAGGGGGTCGGCCCGGTCCACCCGGAGGGCCAGGCGAAGCCGGGCGAGGAAGGGCTCCTTGGCCTTCACCCCAAGCTTTTCCAAGACCGCCTCCCCCCAGGCCAGGGGGTCTTCGCCCGGGGCGCGGAGGGCCAGGAAGGCCCGCCACTCCTCCCAAAGCCCCTCCCGCTCGGCGAGAAGCCCTAAGGCCTCCTCTCCCGCAAGCCCCAGGCGGAGGGCCCTCCGCCCCAGGGCGGAAAAGCCCAGGGCCAGGAGGTCCCGGCCCGTGGGGTAGGGGGAGAGGAGGGCCAAGACCCGCTCCCCCTCCTCGGTTTCCGCCAGGCTCCGCTCCCGGCCGTCCTCCAGGGGCAGGCCGTACTCCTCCTTGAGGAGGAGAAGCCCGGGAATCCGGTCCTCCGGGGCCACGATGAGGACCTCCTCCGGCCTAAGCCCCTCCCCTCCCAGGTCCCTGGGAGCCAGGGCCCGCTTCAGGGCCCTCAAGAGATGGCGGGCCTCCTCCACGGGGTTGGCCAGGGCCCAGACCTCCCGCCTAAAGGGCCTCGGGGCGAGCTCCCGCCAGGGGGTGAGGCCCTCGGGGAGGACCTCGAGGGTGAGGAGGACGGGGACCCTAGGGGCCAGGCGCCGGAGGAAGCGGAGGTCCAAAGGCCCCACCTCCCGGAAGCCGTCCACCACCACCAGGTGGGGCTCGGGGAAGAGGCGCAAGGGGGCCTTGAGGGCCAGGTGGCGGAAGTCGTCGTAGTCCAGGCTCCCCCGCTTAAGGCGCTCGTAAGCGAAGTAGACCCGCCGAAGCCTCCCCGCCTCCCCCTCCTTGGGCAGGGCGAAGGGGGAGAGGCCAGACCGCTTCAGCTCGGCGATGGCCCGGGCGAAGAGCCGGGCCTCCCCCGGGGAGACCCCGGGGCCCACGAGCTCCCGCAGGGCCTCCCCCACCAGGGCCACCCGCCCCGCCCCGGGAAGGAGGGGCTTAAGCCAGCCCGCCTCCGCCAGGACCCGGTAGTAGAGGGCCTGGAGGGAGAGGAACTCCAGGCCCAAAAAGGCCCCCTTTTCCCCCAGGAGGCGGTACACGTAAGCCCTCTGGTGGGGAAGCCCCACCCAAAGCACCCGGCCCCGCCCCTTCAGGACCTCCAGGGCCCGCTCCAGGGCCAAAGTGGTCTTCCCGGAGGCGGGAGGCCCCACCACGGGATAGAGGCCCGGCTTCATACCAGAAGCATTCTACGCCCCCGGCTATCGGGGAAGGGCTTCTGGGGGTAGGTCTAGGGGAAGGGGCCTCAGGTCCTGGGCCAGCCGCAAGACCCCCACCACCCGGCCCCGGTGGAGCACAAAGCAGCGGTACTCCCTGGGCAGCACCACCGCCCAGGGGGCCAGGGAAAGCTCCCTCAGGAAGGGTATGGGGCGCCTGGGCAAGGGCCTGCCCCTGGGCGGGCCCAGGTGGGGCATGGGCCTCCCCCGCTCCACCGCCAAAAGGAGGAGGGGCCTCTCCTGGCCCAGGAGGACCAGGGTGGAGCCCTCCCCCCGGTAGAGGGCCTGGACCTCGAGGCCCCGGAGAACCTGGAGGCACGCCCTAAGGACCACCTCCGGGCCGGACCCCTCCCCCAGGGCGAAGCCCAGGAGGAAGAGGAGGAGGGGTCCGAGCCGCCTCATCTAGAACCCCCGCTCCGCGGAGATGAGGGCCAAGGCCGCCCGGGCCAGGAGGAGGGCCCGGTAGGGCTCCTTCTCCAGCCGGCTCTTGGCCTCAGCGATGAGGGTCTTCACCAGGGGGTCCTGGCCGCGGTAGTAGTTAAGCTCCTTCTCCGCCCGGTCCACGCTCCGCTGCGCCGTCTCCTTCAGGCGAAGGGCAGGGTCCTGCCCCTGGCCGCGGCGCCCAGGAGCGAAAGCGTGGGGACGCCCCCTCCACCCCTCCTTGTGGCGGAGCCCGAAGGCCCGCTCGGCCGGAACCCGGGACGCCCCGCGAAGCCCAGCTTTAGGAGCCTCCCCCTGGGCGGCCCGGAAGAGGAGGAGGGCCGCCTGGGCCTCCCTCAGGGCCTTGAAGGCCTCCTTGGCCTGGTAGCTCTTCTCCGCCCGGGCCTTCACCTCCTTGGCCCAGGCCAGGAGCTTCTCCTCCCCGGTGGCCTGCTGGGCCACGGTCTGGAGCCGGGCTAGGGCCATGGCCGCCATGGCCTCCTGCCGGTAGTCCACCCCCTGGGCCAAGGAAAGGCCCGCCGCCAGAACCATCGCGCCCAAAAGCGCTTTCTTCATCCTCATCACCTCCAGGACCCAGGCTAGCCCCCTTCCCTAAAGGGCGCACCGGGGGAAACCTTAAGGGAAGCCAAAGGCAGGAAAAGCCCCACCGCCGCCCCGCCCCGGTTCTCCACCCTGGCCTTGCCCCCGTGGAGGCGGGCCACGGCGGCCACCAGGGCCAGGCCCAGGCCCGTCCCCTTCCCCCCGTGGACGAAGGGCTCCAGGGCCTTGGGGAGGAGTCCAGGGGGAAAGCCAGGCCCCGAGTCCACGAGCCAGAGCCACACCCCCTCCCCCTCCTGTTCCAGAAAGGCCCGCACGGGGGGCTTTCCGTGGCGGCGGGCGTTTTCCAGGACGTTTTCCACCGCCAGGGCCAGAAGCTCTGGGTCCGCCAGGACCACCCCCTCTCCCTCCACCTCCACGCCCATCTCCGCCAAAAAGGCCTTCAGGTCCAGAGGCCTTGGGCTAGAGGCCCCGGCCTCCAGCCGGGAAAGGCGGAGGAGGCCAGAAAGCCGGCTCTCCAGGCGGGCCGCCTCCCTGAGGGCCCCCTCGAGGGCCCGGGGCTCGGGCCTGCGCCTCAGGACCTCCAGGTAGCCCTTGAGGGCGGTGAGGGGGGTGCGGAGCTCGTGGGAGGCGTGGTGGGCGAAGCGGCGGGCCAGGGCCTCCTTCTCGGAAAGCTCTTTAAGGAGCCGGGAAACCCGGGAAAGAAGGGCGTTCAGGGCCCCCACCAAAGGCCTTAGCTCCCGCAAGGGGGGCTCGGGCAAAGGGCTCAGGTCCTCGGGGGAGCGGGCTTGGAGCAGGGCCTCCAGCTCTGCCAAAGGCCTGAGGGCCCAGCTCAGGGCCAGGGAGGAGAGGAGGAGGACCAGGAGGAAAAACCCCCCGCCCCAGGTGGCGTAGAGGAGAAGGAGCCTCTGGCCCAGGCCGGAAACCCCCTCCAGGGGCACGGCGAGGCCGAAGCCCAGGCCCTCCCCGGGCAGGGCCACGTAGAGGACCCCCCGCTCCACCCCCTGGTAGGACCGCCCCTCCCGGAGGGCGAGAAGGAGGGACTCGGGCAGGGGCCAGGCCTGGACCTGGGTGAAGCGCACCCCCTCCCTCACCACGAAGCCCACCCCGCCCCCAAAGGTCTGGCCCAGGCGGAAAAGTTCCAGGAGAAGGGCCTCCTCCTCCTTGGGCCCCTCTTCCCTGAGGAGGAAGAGGCGGGCAAAAAGGGCGCGCCTCAGGTCCTCCGCCGCCGCCCTTTCCGCCTCCCGGGCGGAGATGAGGGCCAGAGGGAGCAAAAGGAGGAGGAGGGAGAGGAAGAGGAGGGCGAAGAGCCTGGCCCTAAGGGAGGTAAAGGCGGTAGCCATAGCCGCGCACCGTCTGGATGGGGTTGGGCTCCCCCAGGGCCTTGCGCAGGAGGGAGAGGTGGACCTCCAAGGTGGCGGGCTCCACGGCCTCCCCCCAGACCCTCAGCATCAGGGCCTCCTTGGGGATCACCTCCTCCGGGGACTCCAAGAAGGCCTTGAGGAGCAAAAAGGCCTTGGGGGAAAGGTTGAGCCGCCTCTCCCCCCGGAAGGCCTCCATGCGCCTGGGGTAGAGGCGGAGGTCCTTGTAGGCCAGGACCTCCTCCTTGCGCCGGGAGCGGCGCAGGAGGGCCTCGAGGCGGGCCAGGAGCTCCTGGAGGCTGTAGGGCTTCACCAGGTAGTCGTCGGCCCCCTCTCTAAGCCCCTTCACCCGCCACTCCACCCCGTCCAGGGCGGTGAGCATGAGCACGGGGACCTCGGAGCGGGCCCGGATCTCCTGGAGGAGGGAAAACCCGTCCCCTTCGGGCAGGAGGACATCCAGGACCACGGCCTCCGCCCAGGGGAGGTGGGCCAGGGCCTCCTTGGGGCTTTCCGTGGCCCTCACCTCGTGCCCCTCCAGGGAGAGGCCGAGCTCCAGCGCCTCCCGCACGCCAGGGTCGTCCTCCACCAGCAGGATCCTCATACCGAAGGGTTCTTCCAAAGGGCCAGGGCCCGCACCGGGGCGTAGGCCTCGAGGGGGGAAAGGGCCTCCCCCGTCCTCAGGTCCAGGCGGTGAAGGCGGCTAGACCCCCGCCTTGCGGCGTAGAGGAGGCCCCCGTGGGGCAGAAGCTCCACCAGGCTCATCCGGTCCTCCCCCTCCAGAAGGGGAAGGTCCAGGGAACCTAGAAGCTTTCCCGAGAAGTCCACCACCCGCACCTTGGCCGCCTCGGCGTCGTAAAGGTAAAGCCTCTCCCCCTCCACCCCCACCCCGCCCAAAAGCCTCAGCTCCTCGCTCTCCTTAGAGCGCCGGAAAGCGTAGCGGGAGAGGTACCGCCCCTCAGGGGAAAGCCTCTGCACCTGGCGGTTGCCGTAGTCCAGGACGAAGAGGAAGCCGGAGGCGGCCACCAGGGCCTTGGGGTCTTGGAAGGTGCCCCGGCCCGGCCCCTGCCCCCCAAAGCGCCCCTGGTACCGCCCGGCGAGGTCCAGGAGGCTAATGGTGGCCGTCTCCCCGTCCAGCACGAAGAGGGTGCCGTCCATGACCGCCAGGCTAGAGGGAAAGAGGAACTCCCCCGGCTTCATCCCGTAGGGCCCCGTGGAGAGAAGGAGCTCCCCTTCCGGGGAGAAGCGGTGGAGGAGCTTGGCCCCGTGCTCAAAGACCGAGACCCAGATCCCCCCTTCCCCGTCGGCGGCCACGGAGAGGGGCGGGGCGGGGAACTGGCCCGGGGCGGAGCCGATGCCGGAGAGGAGCCGGGCGGGGGTGCCCTCCAGGTCCAGAAGGCGCACGGAGCCCTTCTTGGCCTCCACCCCCAGGAGGAGGTAGTGGGGGTGGGGCAGGCCCCTGGCCTCCTCCCAGGGCCCCTCGAGGCCCCGGATCACCTCGTCCAGGCTGGGGCGCTTGGCGGGATCCTTTTCCAGCATCCTCAAGACCAGGTCGGAGAGGGCCTGGGGGATCTCGGGCCTGAGCTGCTTGGGAGGGGTGGGGACCTGGAAGATCTGCTGGTGGATCACGGTCTCGTACCCCCCGGTGAAGGGGGGCTGGCCGGTGAGGGCCTCGTAGAGGACGATGCCCAGGGAGTAGATGTCCGAGCGGTGGTCCAGCTTCTGCCCCTTGGCCTGCTCCGGACTCATGTACACGGGGGTGCCGATCCGGGCCCCGGTGATGGTGAGGCGGGTGAGGACCCGGCCCGCGGCGATGCCGAAGTCCATGAGGCGCACCCCTCTGGGGTCCACACCTTCCTCCCTCAAGGCCCCCTTGAGGACCATGATGTTCCCCGGCTTGATGTCCCGGTGGACGATCCCCTGGGCGTGGATGTGCTTCAGGGCGTCCGCCACCCGGGCCAGGATGGCCGCCACCTGCCTAAGGGAGAGGCGCCTTTCCTCTATGAGCTTGTCCAGCCCCTCCCCGTCCAGAAACTCCATGGCGATGTAATGGACGCCCTCCACCTGGCCGTGGTCGTAGACCTTGACGATGTTGGGGTGGTCCATGCGGGTAAGGACCTCGGCCTCCCGGTGGAAGCGGCGCACGAACCTGGGGTCCCCGAGGAAGCGCTCCTGGGGCACCTTGAGGGCCACCAGGCGGCCCGTCTTCCGGTCCTTGGCCTTGTAGACGGTGGCCATCCCCCCGAGGCCCACCTTCTCCAAGATCTCGTACCGCTGGGAGAGGGCCTCCCGTTCGGCCGTGGTCCCC
>OGCH01001006.1_pt1 | contig 11929 bp, 8 predicted proteins | sample 1570111 | NCBI WGS metagenome assembly OGCH01 (sample SAMN03436243, study PRJEB24508) | hot springs metagenome | biome: Desert Springs; feature: Hot Springs; material: Water | place: USA: Great Boiling Spring, Nevada | collected 2008-12-01 | depth 0 m m
TTGACGATCATGGCAACGCTGTGATAGAGTGGTTTGCTGAGGATGGAAGAACGCTGAAGCGCTTGACAGTGCAGTGAGGGCTTGAAACCGAAAATTTACCATCACTGTCAAGGACACTCACCAAGTACCATATCTGGTCCTACCAATGGGCTGCAATTAAAAACGAAAAAAAAAAGTCGTCATATTCCTGAGGATTCATGAGCAATCGCCTCCTCTCTTACCTTTCTTTATGGGTCGTGGAGTGGAACGAGCAGTTAGATTATCCTTCGGTTTAGAAGCATTAAAGCAAATTCTTTTAGGTGAGGAGTATGCACTGTCTCAGCATGTCTTTGATGAACGAAGTCGAAGGGTTGGGCTGCGACAGGCGTAAAGATGTCCATAGTTTGGAGCGATGCGAATTGCCAGAGAATCCCACAATAAGGTTAACCGCGCTTCTAAAGCGCTTTACCGTCAAGGTTACATTTACTTTGTGCAACGAGAATTACAAGGACAGAGATATGTCATCCCACGATTGAGACAAACAGGCTATAATTAATAGTAAGCGTCTCAACATGAGAAAGGGTGGTGGGAACGGTTGCAAAGTGAAATTAAAGCACCGTGGCATCGAAGATATTCTGTTGGTGCTTTTGTTGCCGATTCGTGTATCAGGATGATTGATCCGTCTACTCGAGAAGCTATTGCTCCGTTTTACTCGCGTCTCACCAAGCAGCTTGTACGGCTCCGCTGGGGGTTCACCTTTGAAATCAATGATGCGGCATCTAAATCCGAAGATGCTCGGTTCGTAGGCAGTGTACTCTGCAAAATTGCACAACGCGGCTTTCCTGCACCATGTAGTCGCTCCATAGAACTTTTCTTGTTGGAGAAAGCACAAGAGTGTGGATTGATAAGCCGTTTCCGAGAGCAAGAACGTTCAGGAGCATTTATATTTGAAGCGATAGGACCAAAGCTGAGAGGGTTTAGGGAAATGCTGTTAGCGTGTTTTTTCGCTGAATTGTTGCTTGATGATGAGGAAACTTCGCTTCTTATTGAGCGCTACATGGAGCTATGCACGCCCGCAGAGAAAGAGTTTTTCACTTTCGTCTTGGAAAATTGCAGCGATGAAAGAATCGCTCTTTATTTGGTTCCTCAACGTTTGCTTGAAACTATGGTCAGGCTCACTCAACCTTATGAGAGTATGCTGTCTTATGGACAGCGCGTTGACTTTGCTGTAGAGCTCCCAAATTTAGACGAAGGCAAAGAGGGCAGATGGATAAGGATAGCGATTGAGATAGATGACCAATCTCACAAGGAAAGGAAAACAGCAGACGGTGATAGAGACAGAGTTCTGCAAATTAATGATTGGGAAGTTTGGAGAATACCTGTTAGTCAGAGGAAACTTTGGAAAGAAAAAGCTATAGAAGTGGTTGAGACCATTCAAACAGCTATTTCAAAGCCAGTTTTGAAAGCCGCAGAGACAGTGAGAAACCTGTCACCAGAAAAGCGGTCTGCTTTAGTTGAGATGATATTTCTGCCGATTGCCGAAGCTCAAATTATGGCAGCCGTTGGGCGGTGGCTATGGTCTTATGGAACTGTAGATTTGAAAGTTACAAGTCCACAGATTAACCTTAAGTCTGTGATTAACTCAATCAACGAATGCCTGAATAACATTGAACAACTTTATGACTTGCCGAATTTTGGTAGGTTAGAGTGGGTGGATTCTATCGACGAAGCTGACATTGCCTACTTTGTCCTCCCTAGCTCCCAAGGATGGGATTTACTGTATGACACCACTATCACTGTCCTTTTCCCGCGACCTGTTTTCAGTGAGTATGAAGACACACTTTTGGAGAGATCTATTCCACGACCAATATCTCAGGAATTAGTTGAGACAGACAAAGCAAAACTAGAGAAAATCCTGCAATATTTCCTTCGTAACATTACCCGCAAAGTTAGATTCAGACCTGGACAAGTGGAAATTATTCGCAGGGCGTTAATGTTAAAACCAGTGGTGGGCTTGTTGCCCACTGCAGCTGGAAAATCTTTATGCTATCAACTCGCCTCATTACTTCAGCCTGGGTTCACTATAGTCGTGCAACCTTTACGCTCACTCATGTGGGACCAACAAGATAACTTGGATGCTCTTGGTATTCACCGATGTATCGCCATAATGAGTCACGGAGAAGTGACACAGGAGGAAGAACTGCGTTTGAAAGAGGAAGGTTATAAGGCTATCAGTGAAGGTTTCAGATATTTCGTTTTTATCTCGCCTGAGAGATTCCAAATCCCAGAGTTTAGGGAGAAGGTTCGGGAATTTGTTTTGAGGCAACCCATTTCCTATTGCGTTGTCGATGAAGCCCATTGTGTGAGTGAATGGGGACATGATTTCAGACCCGCGTATCTTAACCTTGGTTTGCTGGTTCCAAATCTTTGTAATCACAATGGAGTCACACCAGTCATCATTGCCCTTACAGGGACGGCTTCTCAGAATGTTTTGACCGATGTTATGAGGGAGCTTCTCATCCGTGACCAAAACTCATTAGTCGTGCCAGAAAGCTTTGACCGATCAGAGTTAAGTTTTGAAATCTACCGTACGAAATCGAACGAACGGCTTGGAGTTCTTAAAAGTATTTTAAGAGAAATTCTCAATCTAAGGCCTGGACAACCTATAGAGAAAATTCCCTGTGGTTTAATTTTTACTTACTTTGTTCGTGACAAAACTTTAGGTGTTGAAAATATCCTTAATGAACTCCTAATTGAATTTCCTCAATTAATAGAAAAAATGTCTATTTATTCTGGTTCTAAACCATATAGTTTAGAAATCAGTAGTTTGGATTGGGAGCGTGAAAAAATCCGTATTCAACAACTGTTCAAACGAGGCGATTTACCGATCATCGTTTGCACTCATTCCTTTGGGATGGGTATAGATAAGCCAGATATTCGTTTCACTATCCATGCAATGCTTCCACGATCATTAGAAGAATTTTACCAACAAGCTGGCAGGGCAGGCAGGGACGGAGAGCAAGCTCGTTGTATAATACTCTTCAGCGACGATCAGCCAGAACTATCTGATATGATACTTGACCCAATTAGGACACCTATAGAGAATGCTTTGAGTTTGATAAAAGAACAAGTTCCAAATATGGCTGACAGGAGCGATGCCCTAAGGAACGTGTGGTTTTTATGCAATAACTTTCTCGGCAAGGAGAGAGAAAAAGAAATAGTTAAGTATGTTTGGAATTTTTTGAGTGAACGATTGCCATCTGGAATAGGTAATCAACGCAAAGAAATTATTGGTTTTGACTTCCTTCCTGATGAATTTATAAGTGAAAGAGGAACATATGTTTCTGAAGATCAAAGACAACAGGCTTTAGAAAAAGCAATATATCGTCTCTTAATAGTTGGAGCTATCGAAGACTATGCTAAGGATTGGACTCAAAAAAGTTTTATTGTTATATTGACTAGACACTCTATGGAAGAGATTCTTTCGAGATTTGAAGAATATTTGAGGCGGTACACTACTGAAGGTGAGGCTAAGCAATATGTATCCAAGATTAAAAGCAGATCATACAAAGAATTAGTCCTCTCCTGTGTTTTTCAAGTTGTTGAGTTTGTCTACGACCGAATTGAAAGTCGACGACGAAGAGCGATGTGGGAGATGCTTAGAGCAGCTCGAGACGCTGTGCGAACTAAGGATGGAAAGCAACGCTTTAGGGATGAGTTATTGCGCTACTTAGAGGAATCGGAATTCACACCTTTGATAAGGGAACTCAAACCAACAGAGTGGAAAAGATGGTTCGAAATTTTACAGATTGCTGAAGGGATTGACGGGTTGATGAAATTGCAGGGAGCATGTAGGCGTCAGCTCGAAGAAATGCCAAACCATCCTGGACTTTTGCTGCTGAATGGGCTTTGCCAAGTCGGAGATGATACATCGTTCCAGCAAGGAATCTATGATATAGGAGCGTCATTGATCGCGCTGGAACGAAACTATCCAGAAATTAATAGATTGGAAATTATCGAGGGATTAATTTCTTTTCTTCAAGAGAAATTCCCTTCCAAAGTAGATCAAGTTTTAGCAGCATTAATAGATAGTGATATAGATCATGAACTAACTTATTACGCTTATAAGACATGGCAAGCTTACAGTTTCGTGTACGGTAAAGCATTCTTGAAGATTGTAGAGTTAATGCTTAAAGAATTAAGGAATACTCAGGAGGTTATAAAGGATGGAGCAACAACAATGGCGGCAAGAGATTCTTAAAGCTGAGGCTGCTGTCAGAGAGTTAGCCAGAGAACTATTGAAGGCACAGAAAGTTGTCAGAGATGTAGAGGACACACATGGATATCTAAACCGAGCAGTGGAAGCCCTGAACGATACTAAGGGCAACGTGGACTTAGTGATAAGGACCGCTTCGGAATCTATTGAGAAACTCAAAGCCACAATTAGAGATTTAGAATCGGCCGCTGCATCAATACTGCCTGCAATACAAAATGCTATCCAAGAATTCAAAAGCCTATCTATTGAGACTAATCAGCAAATAACTACAATAATGGAGAATACAATTCAACAGCTGGTAAATGATATTAATCAAGCTGTGAGTAGAATACAATCAAATGTTGCAGAAGTTATCAATAACGTAAATTACATCTCTAACAACTTGAAAGAACTTACAGATAATTTAAACGTATCATTAACTCAATCTGTGGAAACAATAAATACAACATCTGCTGATTTAATTCGAGCCATTAATACATTGCTGCCAATTGTTCAAGAGACTTTATCAAGGTTGAATGAGGTAAATCGGGATATCACCATCAAGATAGAACAAGCCATTAAGATCATATCTGATGAAGTTCTAGAAAATAGAACAAGAAATGACCGTATGCATTCAGATTTGAATGAACTAACATCAGTTCATTCACAGACTCGAAAATTAGTCATAATTGCACTTATTGTCTCAATAATTGGTACAATCATAGGCTTGGTCAATTTACTAATTATTATGATTGGAAGTAAATAACAGTCTAGACCAGAATAGGATGTACAGCGATAGACATAACGGTTTGATTGCCCATGACGAATTCAACTCTTCCGGTTACAACTCGTTTTACCTTGATAGTTCAGGTTGAAAGCCTATAAGGTAAGGTAGCGCTGCAAGGATAATGCACACTGTCAGCCCGACTTTAAGTAAGCGGTTTTCCCGTCTAAGCGACGAAAGTTGGCACCGGATGCTTTTAGGCCCTTGAATATCTTCGCCCAATAAACGATCATATTCTAACATCGTACTCGCCTCCTTTCAGCAAACTTTCTTCTTTTATGATGACCCAATCAACTTCACGAATAGCACACTTCGCGAGAGGAGGTAATTTTGCGCAGTAGTAGTAGGTGACGGTCATTCATCATGCTTTTTTCTCGCTTTCGGGTACCAAATAGGTTTAAGAGGTTTAAGGGTTATAATAGGTTCGCGAGCGAGGGCGTGACGCAATTTCGTCAGATCGCCTAAATTCAGCACCCGGCTGATGGTATCGTCTATCTCTGCTCGCACTTGATCGTCCGCCATTCGCGAAAGAGGTTGCAAGGATTTTCTCGCAAGGCGGTCGAAAGCGTTTTCCAACTCCGCCAGTTGAGTTGATTCCAACTTCCGCGTATCTAAAACTGGAAGCCTGTGTAGCATCGGCTTATTGAACTTCACCCAGGAGCCCTCGGTCTCCACGCGGTTGGCAATCAGCAAAATCAGCCCTAAAGTGCTATTAAGCCAAAGCGTTAGGGCTTTGGCATGACGATCATCCAAATCATCATCCAACCTGAGCGGCCACCAGACATTGGACAGAACAGGCTCAGACAACAGAATGGCGGTCAGCCGTTGCGTGTTCAGCCTCATCCGCCCTGCTATTAGCACTTTGCCTGAGCGAGACCAGAGCAATTGAGCGTCCCGCAGTGGTCGTTTAGGACGGCATTGGCGTAAGGGTTTGAGGTAAGTGTTAGGCGATTGGTAAAGCGTCGTGACCGTTGACGCATCGTGCCCCCAAAACGCCGCATAGTCCGTTGGCGCGCTTAGACCTATCTCAAAGCCATCATAAATATCCCGCACATCGGGACCTAACTCGCCCAATTCCCGAAGCGGGCAAAGGTGCAATTTGATTTTGTTGAAAGTGCTCTCCTGCCATAGTTGCAACAGAGTTTTCACAAGTTCACTTTGAGCAAAGGCACAAGGGAAGAGCCAATGCGGCATTTTCTTCAAATCCGACCACGCTACGATGATAACTTCGCCTACCTTCTCATTACCAAGCCAAAGGTCATTAATAGTGTCAGGTTGCTTGTCACTTAACGTTCGTAACTGTTCCGCCAGCCATAGTGCCTTGAGAGGGTCAGTTGGATTGTGCCAAAGGTTGACGCAAAGAGTGACAGGTAATGTGTGGCAAGGAGTAGGATGTAACGGGAGGCGGGTAGCGATGAGCAGGACTTCGCTCAGGTTGGTGTTCTCGGAGAAGTTCCAGCGGTGTGGGTCGTGGCTGACGATGAGGGCGCGCAAGTGATAGTATCTAGAGAGCAATTCTCGAGTCTTCGTCCACTCCTCACCCGATAGCGACCCTTTAGGTAAGACGAGGGCGAGGTGTCCTGCAGGCTTAATGACTTGGTGGGCGAGCGCCACAAAGAGGGCACCTAAACCCGCTGTTGCCGATGCCTCGATTTTCTTCTGAGCGATGAGCTGCCGAAGGGTTTTTTGTAACTTCTTTCGCTCTTCTTTAGGCAACGAACCAAAGAGCAAATTGTCACCGCAAGAGCGAGTAAAAGGTGGATTCATACAAATCAGAGCCATAGGGCGTAATTGGATAGAAACGATAGAGTGGGTCCGGTCAGTAACGCGCCGCCCTTGTCGGTGCGGGTGCGGGAAAAGGGAAAGGGATGCCTGAACAGGTTCGCCGCGAAGCAAGTCCAAACTACCTAAATGCATTATCCCATCTTTGCTAATTCCCAATGGCAGGACATACAGGTGCATGCCCTTAACCATCACCTCAGGGATAGGCAATGCCAAAGTCGTCGCCGTTAAGTGGACAGCAGACGGCAGCACATCCATGCCCCAAATACCTTTTTCCAGTAACTGAGTAAGCAACCATTGTCGTCGCTGAATCAAGTCCCACTTATGCTGGCTTGCCGACTGCCTATTGGCAGCACGCAGAAAGTTGTCAACAACCGACTGAATGGCTGCCATCAAAAGCGTTCCTGTCCCGCAAGCGAAATCAGCTATGGTCAGTTTAGCGACTGCGCTTTCGTCACCCCAATCCAATTGCCACCATCGTGGGTTCAAAGCGAGGTGCATCAGTAAGGTAGCAGCAGCGACGGAGGTGTAGAAAGCGCCGAGTGGCTTAGCAATATCGCCTAGAAGGTAGTGGTAAATACGCCCTGCTAAGTCGTGGCGTAAGGTCACACGCAGGCGAACGATCTCTCGCACCTTCTCGGCACAACGACGAAGTGCTTCGTCTAATCGCTTATCAGGTGGAAAAGTAAGCATGATCTCGCGGGCGATGTCAAAGATGGCATGATAGTTGATGTCGCGCAGAATAGAATTCCAAACTTTTAACAGATTTTCGTGAGGGCTTGGAGCTTCAAAGCATTGGGCGAGGTTTTTAATCCGACAGTCATAGCGAGCTAGTTCTTCCTGAAATAGTAAGGCATTGATGAGGACGAGGGCAGCGATTTGGGTGACGGCAGTGCGGTGGTCTTCGTCAGCGGAGGCAATAGTAGTCGGGTCAATGCCCAAAGGTTGTGCCACTCGCATAGCGTTAACGCCTGCAAGCGAAAACCCCCGCGACAGTTCGTTCACACCCTCTCGAAGAATTTGCACTGCTTTCGCCACTTCGTCTTCTGATACAAGGCGTTGATAGACGCGGTGCAAGGTGGCAGTTAAAACTTGCAGGTCACCTTTCTGCCAATCTGGCTGTTTGGTAAAGGGGGCGCAGACGCTGAAACGCAATTGAGCACTTTTAAGGGCATTCGACAATTCTAGTAGCGGGACACGGCGCAATTCGGGTGGATAAAGGAGAGCCAAAGAGAGGTGGGAAATACCTTTCTCAACTCGTTCGCGGGCTTTTTGCCAAACGAGGCGGTTAGCTTGTGGTTGGTCAGCTACTTTGCCTTCTAAACTTAGCCGCAGCCCATTAAAGATAACTAGCACATCAGGCAAGGCATCGGGAAGAAGTTGCTCTGGGAGTGCTACTTCTCCCTGCTCGGCTAGTACCATCGCTAATTGGACATTCAGTACTTCCTCTCGCATCCTACCAACTGACGACTGCATCAGTGCTCACCACCTTACTATCGTAAGATAGCAGAAATGCTTCACGCCCGAACCGAACGCCCACAAATCTTTTCGCTTTTTCAAGGTCTACAAACCGAGCAAGGCGAATAGCCTTGTGCTATTGCCTCAGAGCGCTTGATAGGGATAGCACTGTATCGCAGATAGCGGCAGCCTGCACGATGGAACTTACTCCCTGTCCTTGTGATGAAGACGGTGTCCGAACCTTCCTGTGGCGTTTTCCTTTGAGTTTTCCCTTGAATTGCTTTGCCTGTCGGGAAAGGAACTGCCCAAATGCCAAGACCGACAGACCTTGCCTGAGTTTGAACCCTCTGATAGTAATCCGAATGTCTGACATTTGGCGGGATTGTCATCAATTGCCCTAAGCCCGATAGCAGCATAAGTTCGCCGACCAAAACCTGTGGAAGCCAGACATGGTAGAGCCTGCGACCATACTTGTCTAACGCTTGGACATCGCTCTCCAAGATGACTTCCCGACCTTCAAGCAGTGCTTTGAGGTAAAGGGAAGCCTTGTCGCCAAAAGGTTGGTTTGGTTCGGGAGCGTTGTAGCCGATGATGCGGACTGTTTGCAGTTCGTTGCCGACACGGACTTTGAGTGTGTCTCCATCGGTGACACTGACGACGATTGCTTTAATAGTCTGACCTTGAAGGACAGGAAACTTGACAATCTGAGCGGCAACCAAACCGACAACAAAGCCCAACGACAACCAAACCCATCGCATCTTCATCGCTTCCTTCTACGAAAAACAGCTTCTCAGAAAGCCCAATCGTCGCTGTCGATCTTGATCCCTCTGATCTCAATCTCTTCACGCAATTTATCCTTAAGTTCATTAGCTCTTTGAGTATATATTTCGGCTAATTCTATATTTCCTTTTTCAAGATATAAATTAGCCAATATTCTATATAAATTTTCTATCAATCCGTATTTTATAAAATAATCTTCAATATTTGAAAGTTTATAAATTTTACTCTCTATCAAATCAAACGCCTCTTTTTCTTTATTTTGATTCTTCAATAAGAAACAAAGTGATTTGATTATTTCAATATATCCTTCATAAGAAATATCAACCATTGATATAATTTCACCTGAAGGTAGTATGAATACAGAAGTTTTACTAGTTTCAAATGATGATTCTATATAATCAAGAGATTGGCAATATAATTTTTGCGCTTCATTTATATCACCACGCTGAATAAGCGAATTAGCTGTAATTAAGACAATTTGTGCATATAAGTCATGAATCAAAACATCATCAATAGATTCCGGATATATTTTTTCTATCGCTTTTAACAATTTCTTTCCAATATATTCTACTTCATCAATCTCACCTTTTCGCCTTTTATTCTCTAATAAAAGACAAAGGCGGATAAGTGCACAATCATTAAATATTGGAAAATCATAAGGTATTTCACCAATAAAAAATGATTCTTCTAAAGAATCAGATAGAATTGGATACTCCGATTTATGCGATAATTTATCAATAATGTATTGTGATGCAAGATTGCACCAAATATTTATTTTACCTTTATCTATATACTCCACAGATAACATTTTCGCTATTATATCATCATAAGTTATTGCTCTTTCTTTCATTATTCGCCTAAAATGATTCCGAAATTCTTCATCTAGTTCTTTTATCGTCTCTGTTATCGCTTTCATTAACCAATACTCATGTAAGATATCATGCAATTTTAAAAGTCCATCCTCAGTTCTTTGCAAAAGATAGGTTCGGTCAAGTTCTTCTAAGCCCTGTTCTATGCTTTCCCTTATTTCAGGCGTCTCTCCCGTAGCCAAAACTAACTCCCACTCAACAGGTCTTAACTCACTCAATACACTTAACCGTTTCATAGCATCCTTTGCCGCTGGAGATATGTCCTCTTGTAATTCTTCCAACCAAGCCCTTGCGTTTTCTGTCCATTCAGGTAACGGTAATTCCAAGACTTGTTGGATAGAGCCACGACGCCTCGCTGCTTGAGCGAAAAGTTTCATCGCCAACGGACTGCCACTGCACTTCCGCCATATTTGACTGGCTTCTTCCTCATCTACCTCTAACCCTATCCGCCTCAGAAAATCCCATGCCTCTTCCTCAGGCAATTCAGGCAATCGTAATTCTTTGCAAGAACCTATGGGAAGTTTGGGATACTCAGCAGCCTCAGGTTCACGCCTCGTTAGAACCAGTAACTTTGTGCGGTTGCATCTCTGAGCGAAAAATTTCACTAATTCATTCCAACGCTCTCTGTCCTTATCAAATTTGTGAAAATCGTCCAACACAAGCAACCACTGATCAGGTGAATGTTCTAAGAACTGTATCAAAGTATCCAAGCGGGACTTTAAAGACTTTTCCGCATCTCTCACATGCCTTGCATCCTCAGAGTTATGTTTTTGCATCTCTTCGGCAAAATCATTAAGCAAGTCATCTATAGACAGGGTTTCGTCTCCTTCAACCCATCGAACCTGCATCGCTCTCTCAGACATTCGTATCAATGACACTGCCTTTGCAGCGAGAGCAGTTTTCCCTTGCCCACCCATCGCTCCGATTATGAAAATAGGGCAACTTTCGGAATCTAACCAACTCAAGATTTGAGTGAGTTCTTCTTTGCGGTCAACGAACTCTTTCGGAGGTTGAGGCGGTGTCGTAAAAGTTTTGCGAAAGCGTGTAGGCTTAGGCGGAATATAAATGGTCTCTAAGCCTTGTGTTTGCCAGAAAAACCATTCCAAGACACGCAGGAAGATATCCAATGCTAACTCTGCATCACGAGGCTTAAGGGCAATTTTTTCTACCGCATGGTCTGCTTTGTTATGGTAGATGCGAAGGTCATGCATGAGCGAAGCGATTTCTTCTGGCAAGATGTCCTTTTGCTGAGCATCCCTTATCCAGTCATTCAACCGCTTACCTTGCGGAGGCTGTTCACTCTTAGCCTGATAAAGTTGCTCCAGCAGTTCTAAGCACCAACGAGACATTTTCAGCAAAACCGCGATGTGATCTCCTGCCTGTCGCAGTGTTCTAATTGTGGTCTGCAGTTCATCCCTCCATTTTCCGACCTCTGGTCTCAACCTGTTAACTCTTTCCTCAAGGGTCATCATGTCTGATTCTCCCTCGCACACCATTATAGCACGCCCTTAAAGCGCACTTTTACTCGCTTGACAACTGATTTAGCGTCCTCCCGTCGGACGAAAACCATTCTATCAACGCGCTACCATTTTCGTCCAATGTGATATTGAAGCGTTTCCTAACGAACCTATCGTTTGGAGAATGTAACGCGTGTTTGCGTTGTAGGTCACAAGGAAAAGCGATGGGATGCTGTTGGATTCAGCCGACGGTAGTTTACCCAATCGCCTTCTATAGACAACACACAACGCAGTTTTTATACTTCAATCAGTCAAGTCGACTTGTGGGTGATCCTAAGCCATTTCTGCGCACCTTGACAATTCATCAACTCACGACGACACCACTGACTTGACAATTCTATCTCGACAGGGCTGATCATCACTTTGACCTACCGACTGCCAAGGTTCTCAAAATTGCTCAAAATTCGGTTAAATCCTGCAAAATTTAATGGAGCGGGCGACGGGATTTGAACCCGCGACCCCCAGCTCGGGAAGCTGGTGCTCTGCCCCTGAGCTACGCCCGCTC
>OGCH01001007.1_pt1 | contig 11927 bp, 9 predicted proteins | sample 1570111 | NCBI WGS metagenome assembly OGCH01 (sample SAMN03436243, study PRJEB24508) | hot springs metagenome | biome: Desert Springs; feature: Hot Springs; material: Water | place: USA: Great Boiling Spring, Nevada | collected 2008-12-01 | depth 0 m m
TGTTTTTGAGGGTGGTATATAATGAGGGAAAACTTTCGGCTTTAAGGTCGTAGGGGACGCCATTTTGGCGGACAGAATTTCCTTTTTCAAGTCGGCGTGAGAGGGCTGCAGCGATTTCTTGTGGATTACGGGTGGTAACGGCAGCAATTCCCGCTTCAAGGAGATAAAGTCCCTCTCTTTCTCCTTTATCGCCGTAATGGACGAAGCCTTTTAGAAGGGCTTTTCTATTTTTGCCTCCGACGATATATCTCCAGATTAAGCCTTTATTGATACCTAAATCTCGCTCAATCTGGGTAATGTAAATTCGGTTGTGGGAGGCAGTTGCGCCTTGAGCGTAAAGATATTCTAAAATTTTCATACAGGTTGGGTGCTGAAGCACTCGTTGTGCTCTTTCCAGCGTTGTCGGGTATTGATACATCCTTCTTCCCCTCCTTCTTTTTTTTCGCACAAGGATTATATCCCCAAGTCAAGGCAATGTAAAGACTGGTAATAGGCGTATCTGACCCAGTTGATGTCGGTCAGGTATTGATGCGGGATGGCATTTTGCCAGTTATGTTTGAACAGAAGGGCTAAGGCGACGAACCACAGGAATTTATCGGGCTGGGTAGTTTGGATGAATTCTATGATGTTGTTTTGGAGGGTGGTGCGCACGCTTTCGTCGCCGAAGTTCCACTCGTTGAAGTTGGTCAGGTAGTAGATGGTTAAGCACAGGTTGAGGTAGATTGAAGTGGGCTCAATTTTTCGTCTTTGCCGTTGAAGGTAGGGGTAAAAGATGGAGAGTTCGGATATGGCAAGCCTGTTTTCGCCGATGGCGTCAGGCGGTGGGATGGGCTCAGGTAGAGTGAAGTAGTAATGGAACGGATAGATTTGGTAGATGGAGAAGCCAGCGGCAGGGTCGGTCACAACGCAATTTATTTGAATAAATTCTGATAGCAGGCTGATGGCGAATGGCGGGTTTTCCACGCCGTAATATACCATTAGGGCTGCGATATCTTTGTGGTTTTCGGGTTTGAGTGGGGCGAGTTTGTAAGGTTTCTGGGCTAAGAGTTTATGTTTGGTGGAAATTCCCCGCCACTTGAGGGTGAGATTAGGCAAGACGGGTTGGAGCCATTGGCGGGCTACTCTCAGCCAACTCAATGTCCTTCTTGGCAGTATAATTAGCGTAGGTGAGTTGAACCAGACGAGCATAGTTGACACCGTTGAAATATTTTGCAACGCTTGGAGGCGATTGGCATGGGAGCAGATGACATTGAGAAAGTGCGGGGGATAATCTTATCAGCCATTGATTACGCCATCAAATACAATTTGCCGTTACCGTCCGATGTTGCCCAGTATTATTTCCTTCATGGCGAGAATTTGCCCTCGTGGATAGAGAAGCATTATAGAGACCCTTCGGCTAAGCATCATGTCTATTATCGCTTCGCCATAGAGGAATATTCCAAGTTGGTTAAGTTCTTGGTGACGGGGGAAGGCGAGATTGGGGAAATCAAATGGGGCGAGCAATTGGTAACTCTCGTTAACCAAGATTTGCTGGGTCTAAAGGGCTAAAATCTCTTTGGTGGTAACGGATGAAGGAAATCTTAAGTTTCGCTCGCAGGCTTTACGATATCCTTTTATCCCCCCAATTTACGAGCTACGAGGATGTAAGGAAACTTCTTGAGCGGCTTCAGACGGACATTGCTGATTATTTGCGGGCGACAGGGATAAAGGAGAGCGGGGAGACGATAGCAATTCGCCAACTTTATACCATCACAAAGTGGATGGCTAATAATCCCGCCTTTGTTGTAGATTTTTACTTCCGCATTCTTTTCCTTTCTCTTTCGGAAATTCTCAAACAGAAGGCGACAGGAAGGGAAGTGCCCGTTGGGATTATAGAGGATGCGGTCAAGATAGCGGAGCAGGCGAAAGATGTAATTCTTTGGAGCCCTTACATTTTCCGTCACACGAGGGGCGGCATCCTTCAGTTGACGCAGGGGATTAGTCAGGTTACCCGCCGACTTGAAACATCTAAAGAGGAGAGCCGTTTATTGAACAGGATTAAGCGGTTGCTTGAGCCCGTTATGAGGATGAGTGCTAATGAAGTTCCCATTCAGGTTTCGTTGGCGGAGCTTTTGTTTGCCCATTTACCTGTTCGTTTTGACCGAGATGGGGTAATGCAATTCCTTGAACTTTTCAAGAAGGTAAGTGAGCGGGTAGATACTTCCGCTCCGTTCTACAGGCAGATATTGGACAGACCGATTTTTGCAGGTTTGGAGCGTCCAGTAGTTGATGATTTAGATGTTTGGCGTCATTATTGGACGCTTTTAATTTCCTATGCTAACGACCAAGTGACCCGTTGGGGTTGGAGCAGTTTGCCGCCGATAGACATCGTAATTTACACGGGGACGCTTATTGAAAATATTGCCGACAGTTACGCTTACACATACAAGATGCGGGGTGCGCCGCCGAAATTTGTCATTAACCAGCCGATTGTCAAGCGAGGTTCGTCCCCAGCGGACTTGCACCTTGTAACTCACGAGGTTACTCCCGGTCATGCTTTTCATTTGGTATTTGGCGAGGAAGCTGAAAGGAAATTGGATAGGGAGACCCCTGTTAACGAGGCTGAAGCGATTGAGCGGGAATATGTTTTCCTGCCGATAGCGGTTGTTGCTCCGTTTTATGAAGGTTGGGCGGTATTTGCTCAATGGCTTTTTGGGTTACGGGCGGGGTCGCCACGATACAATTATCAATGGATACTGGAGCTTCAATTTTACATTGACCGCTTGAATTATCTGACAGGGGAGAAACAACCTGACAGTATTCATTTTGCTCGGTTAGCCGACCCGCTCCAACTTTCATCTTATTTCTTCGGTTATTTGTTGTGGCGTCGGTTATTTGTGAACTTGCGGGACGATGAGGAGTTACTGCGCTATGCTTTATACGGGCAATTTCCGACGCTTGACCCAAAGGAAGGCTTATGGGAGATTAATGCCGAATTAAGCAAGGTATTGGATGAGATTGAGAACATTGAGAAGAAAGGAAAGATAGCTTTGGGGGGATAATAGCAGTGGAAGCACGGACTTACAATACTGGTGACTACTATATTGTGGAAGTCTATGGTGATGATGGGAGGCTTTTAATCCGTGTAGGGTCAGACCATGAACCTAATGAAGAAGAAATAGAGCAATTATTGGGGACGGTGATTTCTGATGGCAGTATTGACCTCGGTCAAGTCGGGTTATTGGAGTGACCCATCAACTTGGAATTTGGGGCGCACGCCGCAAGCAGGCGACCAAGTTGTCATTTCCAGCGGGCACACGGTAACCTACGATGTCGTTGAGGGCTCAAGTTTGGATGTTGAGTTGGGCACAAGTGGCACTTCTACCGATGTTGACATCTACGGCACCCTGCAATTTGACCCCGATGCGACACAACCCCTGAGATTAAGATACAAAGGTGTTATCCGCATTCGTGAAACGGGAAAATTGATTTGCGGCACTAACGATAATCCCATGCCCGTTAAGGTGACAATTTGGAAGACAACAAGCGGTGCTCCGATGATTTATTTCTACAACAATGCGGAGTTATCTTTGGTAGGTAGCCCCAATGTGCCTTATGATGCGCAAGAAGGTTGGTATAGGTATATCACGAAGTTAGCGGCTTCGGCTGCGAGCGGGGCGACGCAAATTACTGTGGAAGACGATTTAAATTGGCAAGTTGGAGATGCGATTTGGATGCCACGATTGCCTGCGGCTGAAACGCCCTTAACTGTAACCAATCCCCACTATGCATTCGTCACTGCTGTAAATGGAAACACTTTAACCTTAAGTGCTGGGTTACCGCACGATTACCCCGCAGGCATAGAAGTTGCGAAAATCAACAGGTCAATAACCCTCAAAACCGCAGCAACAGGGCAATACATAATCTCACGAGTAGGCAGTAATGATGTGTTAACCATTACGGGATTTAAGTGGGTTTGGGTTGATGCTCCGTCAAGTGTGGCGTATTGGGTATATTTTGCGACTTTTCACAGCGATATAGAATATACGACCTTCGTTTCCAACTATTCAGCGTATCCTACATTGTCACAAGCATCTTCTTCCGTTAAAATTAGGCATCATGTTGGAAATTCTTTTCAATTTTCTAACATAATAGCGGAGCATTTTGGGGGGATAACTGGCGGTCAATTCTTTTTGGCGGGAAATTACCAACCAGCGGTTTGGGAGAATGCACGGGTTTGGGATTTATTTGCATATGGTAACCAATCGTCAAAAGTGCTTTTCAAAAACTGCCAAGCCTTTGTAGTTGCAGTAAGACAATCGTTGCTTTATCAGTTTGAAGGTTGTGACATTTATGGTTTCACATACATAACTGGCTATGGTGTGCCTTATCTTGCACGAGTTATCGCTAACAGGTGTAGGTTTTATAATTACAGCCATTTAGGTTTTTCAACAACATGGAAAAACAGATTTGATTGGGGATTAGCGGGAGGTCTTGCTTTGTGGGATTTCGTTGACTGCGAATTTTTTGGCACATGGGTTGAGCCTTCTGTATTCAGCGACCCATTCGGGCACGACATCCCCAAAGTGCGCTTCATCAATAAAAAGGTGGGCGATACCTTAATCCCGTATCAAGAATTTCAAGCGGGTGGAATATGCACAACGGATACTTCTTTAGTTCCGTTAGAAGGGGGTCTGCCTTATACTCTCAAATTTGAGCCCAAAAACCCTAACTTGCCTTTCGTTTATCAGTTTTCCTTGAATGAGGCTAACAATGCCGTAGAAATTTGGAGTTATGTTGATACTTCCCAAGCGTCTATTCCTTCAGACCGCCGTGTGGAAATCATTCCTGTTGCCTATAACTTGGTAGTTGACCCATGGTTGGACGAATACCCTCGGCTTGGCTATGCTTCAATTCCCGCTGCAGACCGTCAATGGCGGCGGATATTGGTATATGCGCCTTATTCATGGGAGAGTATTAATGGTCGGGTTTTGGTTCGTGGTTCTTCGGGGGCTATTTGGCTTGGTTGGCGAAGCAAGCGAATGAATTTATCGCTAATAAACCCTTACCTCGTAGTGGATGCAAGTGCCAACTCGGTTTACACATGGGTTGGAGACATGCAAATTTATCTCTCCGCCATTCCGCTCAATCAACCTATGGATATTTATTGTCAGTTCGTTAACTTAAGCACCAATGTTGTTGCCGCTCAGCTGCGGCTCAGGCAATTTGGTTCTACTTCTCCGATAACGATAATTAGCGGGCAGTCTTCGGGCGATATTTGGGTTTTTCCTATTACAGATAGCGTTCTCAGCTTGTTGGCGCAGAAAGTCTACTATGCGGGGGAATTTATTTTGATGCTGGCGGATAATAGCACAGTAACTTTACCTGCCCCGCCGCTAACTTTCTTCTTGCAAGCCTAATTTATTCAAATAAATTGTGTTGAGACGGCTCTGACTTTGACCCGATAGTCTGTGTTGCGGAGAAGTTGTTGCGGACAAGTTACTCTAATTACGATATTGTCGGAGGGATTTGCTCGCAGGGTTGGGCCTGTCTTGGGTTGCCAGTTTATCCCGCCGTCGTAACTGACTTCCCACAGTTGTCGGCATTTCCAGCTGAACATTTCAAATTTCACTTGGGCACTGAGGTGTTCAATTGTCACAACGAATTCTTGCGGGTAAGCGAAAACGGCGGGGACGAAGCTAATTTGCCTTTGGTTGAAATTGACGGAGACATCTGTGGGTGCTGGCGGTTCTGGCGGGGCATCTTCTTGTCTTACGATGGTAATGTAATTTTGGTAGCCGTAGCGAGCGATGGCATAAAGTTGACCTGTCGCTAAATCGTAGGATAGCAAGGTTTGGACGGGAATTTCGGGGGCAAGAAACTCATATTCATTTCCGTTCCAAACTGGGACAAGGGTTGCCAACTCAAGGTTTTTATTTTCCAAATCCAGCCTATAAACTCGGTTCCATAGCCTTACCGTGTAGACATACTTGAGGTTTCCCACCGTTTGGAAAAACATTTCCAGCCAATATGGTTGGGCGTAATTGGGCATGTAGCGGAAAATTTGAGCGGCTGCCGAAAGCGGTAAGTTTCTGTATCCTGCGTGGCTAATTTTCAATTTTCCTTCCTCAAGGGAATAGAGATAAAGTAGGCGTTCGTCTAAATCCGCTTTGTCGGCGCCGTAAGCAATCCATTTACCGTTCCAATATGCGCCTTGCCCCCAGACGGCGTAAGGCGATAGGTTCAAATCTGCCTCAACATCAATCCTTTCAAAGCCGATGGCGGGCGAATTCCACAAGTAGGCTTTAGTAATTGTCGCTTCGCTCTCAGAGCGATTTTTCGGGAGTTCAACCAAGATTAACCTTTCTGCTTCCAGCACTGCATAATCCGCCGTCGTTGAAAGGTTTATGTGCGGTAACTGATGGTAAGTTTCCAAGTCAAAGAAGATACCAACGGGTAGCAGTAGAATTCCTTCGGGCACAATTACGGGCAGATGTCTAACCTGTGGGTCAATTAATCTACGGTATTGGCTGCTAAGGAATATTGCCCGATACCTTTCCCATTCGTATGTTTCCATGTTGAATAAGATGAAATCTCCGAGCCGACAAAAGGCAAGGAAGCCGTGTCCGACGGCGACATTACCGAATGTTTCTCCTTCGCTGGATGAAAAGGGAGACCAAAAGTCGCTAACCAATTCAACCGATGCGGGGTTAGTTTGTGCGTTGATTACCACAATGCGGCAAAGTAACCGAGAATTAGCGTCTTGCGGGATTACGATTAGGAAAATCTTTCCGTTGTGGACATGAGCGAAGCGGATGAACATACCATTGAGCCACCAAAGAAATTGTTCACTGAAAGGTATAATTTCCCAGCGTTCTGTTCCCCATTCCCATCTTTGGATGGTAGTTGTTACTCTATGGTCTACACCGACCGAATAGAAAACTTCAAGGGTTTGAGAAAACCCACTTCCTCGCAAGATTTCGCCGAGCAATGTAATGCTTAATTCTTCTTTTTGCGGAGTTGCTTCCACTGAGGGCTTAATTCCTAAGGATAGCAAAGGTGTTGGCTCGGTATAGAGTTCAATTCCCATTTCTGGCGGCGGAAGATAGTAGGATGGAGAAAGAGACCAGCTTTCGGCAATCTCAATAATTTCCTCGCTAACGAAGACATGTAGGAGTTCAACAAGTTCTTGGGGGGATAAATCTTCAAAGCCAATGAAGGGGATACTCTCGTCCGACCAAAAGGTTTCGCTAATGCTAATATCTTCGCTTAGGTAAAATTCAAGTTCCGCCACAGGACGAGCCCCCTATTGGCGGTGTCAATTTATCATGATACTCTCAGGACGAGCGAGACAGTCCAAGTATCGGCGGAAGTCTTCGTCCCCCAGTTGACCCTTGCTCGGTTGAAAAGGATACCGTAGGGGTTAGTGTTCAAATTCGCATTGGCGAGACCGACCTCATTCCAAGCGAAGTTGGCTTCGGTTGTGGAGAAAGTGGACATAAACATTACCTGTCGTGAACCGCTGGGGTCAAAACTTGGTGCTTGCGGGTAACCACTATCCATTGCCTTAAAGTATCTATTTGTGCCTGTGAGGTTAGTATCGGACTGGGCTGGTGTGGAAGTGCCATCGCCGACGCCAATGTAAGCGTTACTGGATGAGAAGAAAGCTGCTCGGTTAGATGCTGATGGTGCGGATGAGGTTCCCAGACCTACGAAGATACGCCACAATGCTTGTGCGCCCAAGTTCGTTACCAAGTTAATTGGGTGTTCGAGAACCTCATAGGGCTCATTTTCGGCGAAGAAGCGTTCGTAATCATACATCGGCGGTTTGAGCCCGTGCATCAGATACCACAACTTCTTTCTCAAGGGCAGCCGATACTTTTCAATGTCTGCTCTAAACTTCATCAACACGAATTTGGGTTTAATTGTCAGCATCTCAATCACTGTAGGACACCTCCGAGAATATTTTAACCTGTGATGTTTAAGCCCGACGAGAATAGGCTGAAACCAAGACGATATATTCTCCGCCTTCAGGCAAAGCCGATGGCGCTTGATATTTTACCAAAATATCATCGGTTTCTTCATCACGAAGGATGGGCCCGGTCATTTCCGTCCAAGTGCCTCCGCCGTCAGTGCTTACATACCAACCTGTCCTATCAGCGGCGCTATAAACTTCAAAGCCCGGTGCTTGTTCTGGCGGGATTAGGTTTTCATCCACAAATCTCTTTGGCACAAACCTAATTAGGAATTCTTGCGGATAGGGGTAAACGGCGGGTCTAAAGATAATAACTGGTCTTCGGCTTACGCTCCAGTTATTGTAAGGGAAGATAATGGTTGGTGCTGGTGGTGGGGAGTAGGGTAGGGTTTGTCGGAATATAGCGATTGTTGGGTCGGCTGGCGGGATAGAAGCAAAGACTGCATAAACTTTCCCGCTATAGCGGTCATAGGAAACAAAAGGCATCAAAGGATTTTCTGGGGTCTTCAATTTAAATTGCCCGCTCAATCCGTCCCAAGCATAGACATCGGTAACCTTCAAAGGTTCTTCGGCACTCATTTGGGCTCGGTAAATTCGTTGCCAGACACGGCTAAAGTAAGCAACTTCTCCGTTACCAGTAAAGGAGAGGGTAAGTTCTTTCCAGCGGGGGTCATCGGGCAGGTAAGTCCACACGCCGACCGTCGGGAAGGGAAAGTAAGTATAGGGCACTTGAGAAATTCTCAATACCCAGCGATTTTGGTCGCTATCGTAGGCGACGGAATACTTGAAGATAAGGTGCTCGTCTATATCCTCGCCTGATAGACCCCACGAAACCCAGTATGAACCGAAAACATCGCCTTTGAGGGCTGGGGCTACAGGTGCTAACTCTCCTTCAGGTTCCAAAGTCATTTCTTTGAACATTGTTGCCAGACCTTCCCAAATATAGGCTCGGTTGATATTTATTGCGCCGCTTGAAACGCTTCTTTCCACAAGGACAGGTTTTGACGGGTAGATAGGCAGCAGGATATTATCCCCGCCCGCTGAAAGCGAAGGCAAGTTATGGATGGTTTCCAAATCGTAGAAGATACAATTGGGTAAAATTATGAACCCTTCAGGCACGACCAAAATTGACGGATACTTGGGGTTCGTTTTCCTGAATTCTTCAGCGATGTAGGCGAACCTAAGATAGTTTACTGTATTCTCGCCGAAGCGGATGCCGAAGGATTGGTTGCCGACGACGCCAACAATTAGTCCGTGTCCGTAGGCGAAGAACCCGAATTTATCTTTTGCTTCGGGAAGCAGCGGGAACTCATCAAGCTGGGTAACCTCTGGCGGGGTTTCATTGAAGTTTATTGCAACTACACGGCAATAACGGGGTTCAGAGACCCGCAGGTTTTCTACATCCAGCAGGGGTCTCAATAAAACGAGAACCATGATATTGCGGTCAACGATGACTTCTCTAACCATGTAACCTGTTAGCCATTCGGGTTTATTCAAATAAATTGTTTCCCAGCCCGTTGCTTCAACTGAGTCCGCATATTTTTGCCACAGTGGTTCGCTATCGTGGCGGGCGCCGATGGAATAATTCACATCAGTAATCTTCTTTCTTCGTCGGTCTCGGTCAATTTGTCCGCTAAGTTCTACCATTTTTTCGAACTTCGTTAACTCCCACAGGGTGGTGAAGGCAATGGAGAAGAGTGTTGTGGGGGTGGAGTAGAATTCGGGGACAGTAAGAGACGGGGGTTCTATTCTAAGTGCAAATTCCGTCTGTTCTATTACACTCAGGATTTCCTCAATTTTCGAAATCCTACCCAAATCTTCAAAAAGCCCAATATCTTCGTCGAGCCTAAAGCCCTTTCCTGCGATTTCTTCCAGCGAAACTTCTTCTGTTAGGAGAAGAGGCGAGGGGCGCAGCGATGCTTCGAGAATTTCGATTTCCTCCAAGAAAGTTCTTTTGAATGTTGTATATAGGCTTTCCTCCATCGTAATATTTTCTTGGAAAGCCCAGCGAGTTAGTATTTCGCTAAATCCAACTTCTTCTAATAGGTGGAGAACGAGAATAACGGTATCGGTTATTCCCACTGTCTCGTGGAACGGCAGTTCTCTGCCGTAGAATTCGTTTACTTCTAAATCCTCGCTTAGCGTGTAGTTGTAAGCCACAGAAATATCTGCAATTCTAATTTGAGTTGCCTTGGAGGTCGGACTTGGCTGTAAAGGCACTTCGGAGAAGTCGTAAACTTCAGCAATTCTTACTTGAATTGCCCTAACACTTCCCGTTGGCTGGGTTGGTGTTTCAGAGTTATCTTGGATTTCTGCTATCCTCACTTGCAAGGGCATATCTCCATACTCACACCTCACTCAGAAGGAATGATTTCTACTTTGATAACGGATGTTTTGCCGTGACTATCGCTTCCAGTAACATCTACATCTTGTAGGGTTTCTCCAATTTCATAAGTTGCCTCATCGTAATACCAAGGGAGGGTATTATCTGACGGTTGGTGGTAACCAAAATACCTTCTTACTCTGATAGTTGAAGTTCCTCCACTTGTGCTTCTAATTTTGTATCGGATGGCTCGTGGCGATGCGACATCAACGGCAATGGGATAGATGGATGCAAAGTATTCATCGGTTGTAATATCGGGACTTTCTGTAGATTCGTTTCCATCACGGGTAACGCCGTTAAGCGGTGAATGTTGGAACCAAGCCCAGTAGCTTGGTATGGTTAGTGGAGCTTCGAAGTCTATTTGGGGGAAGCACAAGAATCCTATTCCGTAAATTTTCAGGGTAAAGCTTTGATTAACTGGTGATGAACATGAAATTCGTAGCCCGAAATTGAGGTGAATTTTACCTGTTGAGCTGTTTGCTGCCACATATAGAAACGGCTCTCTGATGTCCTCTGTGGGATAGTAGATGTGATAGGCCTGCCCTCTAATGAAGATGGGTCGGTGGTAGAAGGACATGAAGTAGGGAACAAATATAATTTTGTTGTTAAGCGCCTTATGTAACAAGAGAGCTTCCAGAAAAGCCGTTCTGGAGACAGGCCCTTCACTGTAATAAGTTGGAAGAAGGTAAGTCGAATATGCACTGCCTGCGATATAACTACCACTCATCAACTCCCATATTTTTTGACTCCAAAGAAGTTGGGGGGAATTGGAGATTCTGGGGATTGAAGAGGAATAGTATTGGTCAGATGACCAGCCTTCCCCACTATCTACGGTTCCCCAGAGAAAATATGCGTGAGTTTTTTGGTCTTGGTGCATTACGGATGGGAGATTACTGTCGCCGGGGTCAACCTCCAGTATGGCAAAAGGCGAGATAAGGGAGATAAGTGGAAGGGAAACCCTTCCTCTTAAGTATAGCGTGTAAGTTGTGTAGCCTGGTTGGAAGGCAAAAGTTGCATAGGTATTGTCATCACTGTCCACAATATTAGAAAGATTAGCAAAGGAGTCAAGGTTAGTAGTTCCTTCGTCCACCAATTCAACGCTATCTGGGTAAAGGATTGGTAGAAGAGGATTACTTTCGTGTGGGGTCAGGACGATAATCTCTTTGATAGTGATGGTGGAGGATAAACGGTTTACTATCCTCCAAGCCTTTATACTTTTATTTACCCAGACATACACATTATCTTGAACTTTTCCCATAAAGGAATAATTAAAAGTATCTCTGGCACTGGTAAAGGAATTTCCGTCGGGGCTTATTTCGACATCAATTGCTTCCCCCAGGGGATAGTCTCCCACAATGATAATGGCATATATGTGCTTTGGCGTTGAGTAATTTACTGTAAGGGGTTCAAGCGTGCCCACGCTGTAAGAGGTGTTAGTATTATTATCTACTACTGCTGACGGCAGCCCTTCGGTATCCCTTACAGGCAATCTAAACTGTGGCATTTACTATCCCCCCGCAGGTTCACTGATAAAAGCCAGTCGCCATTTTCTATTTGGATACCTTTGCTCAAAGACATCTTTTTTCCATT
>OGCH01001012.1_pt1 | contig 11862 bp, 10 predicted proteins | sample 1570111 | NCBI WGS metagenome assembly OGCH01 (sample SAMN03436243, study PRJEB24508) | hot springs metagenome | biome: Desert Springs; feature: Hot Springs; material: Water | place: USA: Great Boiling Spring, Nevada | collected 2008-12-01 | depth 0 m m
GGACGGCCCGCTGCAGGCCGGAAGGGTCAACGGGATGGCGGCGGACCTTCCCGCTGCGGGGGTCCACAGAACGCTGGGCCGCAGGGAAAAGATACGGCCAGATGAACTCACGGGCCGCATTGGAGTACTTTCGTTCCAGCGCGTCGGGGAGATAGACCTCCCCGTATCCGGCGGCCAGGTCCTCTTCGTGGAGCAGACGGACCCGCTCGATCTGGCGGCGCCGTTCCGGGAGGACCGTTTCGGGAAGCGGGACGATGCGGTTCTTCTATGCCGACGGTAATCCATACATCGGACCCCAGGCTGTGGCCGAAGGCGTCTTTCGACGCATCGCGTCGGACGTAGAGAACTTTGCTGTCCTCCCTGAGCGCTTCGTCGAGGGCGGAGACACTGTGGTTGTCGAAGGCCGATACCGAGGGACGATGAAGGCGACGGGCACAGCAGTAGACGCGCAGTTTGCGCACGTCTGGCAACTGCGCGATGGCAAGGTCGTCCGCTTTCAGCAGTACACCGATACCAAGCAGTGGGCGGAGGCGGCGAGCTCCTGACAGAGAGGGCTGTATAACCTGCCGCTGGAGCGGAGCCGACGGCGCTCTGCGCCGCGGCTCAGCGGCTGACCGGATGATGAGATGAATCCTAAATCTCGAAAGCTTCTCCTCGCGACGCATATCGTTGTCTCCGTGGGGTGGATCGGTGCAGTCCTGGCCTATCTCACCCTGGTCATAGCCGCTATCACGAGCTGGAGTGATCAGCTTCTGCCTGCTACGTGGGTCGCGCTGCGATTGATTGGCTGGTATGTCATCGTCCCGCTCGCTCTAGCTGCTCTAATTACTGGGATCGCAATCTCCCTCAGCACATCCTGGGGACTGTTTCGACATTATTGGGTTGTGATTTCCTTACACCTTACGGTGGTTGCTATTGCCATATTACTGTGGCATCTGTCGCCGGTAGTTACACCGCTTGGAACTATACCTGTTGACGCTGCAAATGCAGACGTTCGCGATGTCTTGCGCCCTGCCCTACGCGGAGAACTACTTCATGCCGGCCTAGGCTTGGTAGTACTGCTGGGAATCGCTATCCTGAACGTATACAAGCCCCGTGGCTTGACCGCGTACGGGCGCCGGCTTTCCGAGTTGGGAAGCGAGGCCCCCGCGAGAACACAGCAGTGGGTCCGCATCATGGGGTTTCACGCTGCGGCGTTGCTGTTGCTCGTCATCATCATATTCCATGTTGTCGCGGGAGGTGGGCTGCAACTACACAACTGACTTTGAGTTCTCCCGTATGCGATTGGCTCGGGAACGCACTTCCGGGAGCCGTGGGCCGGGATGCTGGCTAACAAGCCGATGAAGCTGACGGTCGCCTTCGGCGCCCGCAGCTTATCGCCAAGACATTAGGCGCAAACGGGGGGAGCTGATGCCAGAAGTTCAATCGCAGGGGATACGAATCAGCTACGACGACCAGGGCCGGGGAGAGCCGGCGCTCCTCTTCATGCCGGGCTGGTGTGGTAGTCGCAAGGTCTTTGACGAACTCGTACGGCGCTGCGCCACACGGAGGCGCACGCTGGCGCTCGACTGGCGCGGGCATGGACAGTCGGCGCGGCCCGCGGAAGATTTCGGATTTCGCGACCTCGTTGACGATGCGCTTGCAGTGATCGAGGCGAGCCGGGCGGACGAGGTCGTGCCGGTTGCGCTGTCCCATGCAGGCTGGGTTGCCATCGAACTGCGCCGGAGGCTGGCTGCCCGCATCCCAAAGCTTGTGCTGCTTGACTGGATCGTCCTGGAGGCGCCGCCGCCTTTCCTCGGGGCACTGCAGTCGCTTCAGGATCCCGCACAGTGGCAGCAGACGCGCGAACAACTCTTCTCCATGTGGCTACAGGGATTGGATATCCCGAAGCTGGCCCACTATGTACGCGAGGATATGGGTTCGTATCCGTTCGAAATGTGGGCACGCGCAGGCCGCGAGATCGGCGGGGCCTATGCAAAGGCCGGGAGCCCCCTACAGGCGCTCGCGAGCTTGGACCCACCGGTGCCGGTATTGCATCTGTATGCCCAGCCGGACGATCCCGGATACCTGGCTGCCCAGCAATCGTTTGCGGCCGCACATCCATGGTTCCAGGTGTCGAAGCTAGACGCGCGCAGCCACTTCCCCATGTTATGAAGTGCCGGATGAGATGGCGATGGCTATAGAGAGATTTGTGGCTTGATTCACGTTTGCGGTGCCTAACAACAGCATGCAGCGGACGTCGCTACGCGCCGCCGCTGATGCAAGTCGTTGGGCGGTATAAAGGAGAAGACATGACGAGCGAATCGATGCTACAAGCTCAGACTTCCTCTGGTTTCGCCGACCGAATGGCGCGGGCCCGGTTACATTCGTTCGTCGGCCGGGCTGCCGAGCTGGAGTTGTTTCGGCAGGCGCTAGAGGCCGACGAAGCGCCATTCTCCGTGCTGTATCTCTTCGGCCCCGGCGGCGTAGGCAAGACAACCCTACTGCACGCATACGCGCAGATTGCCGTCGAAAGTGGACGTAGGATCTTCCACCTGGATGCTCGCGATCTTGATCCCTCGCCGCAAAGTTTTCTGCTGGCGCTTTCCGCGCAAACCGGGGGCGGCGAAGGCCACCTGAGTCTGGAGCGCTTGACGGCCTTGCCGCCGGCCGTGCTGTTGCTCGACACTTACGAACGCCTGGCGCCCCTGGACGACTGGCTGCGCGAAAGATTCCTACCGGCCTTGCCGGCGCACGTGTTGGTGATCATCGCCGGCCGCAATCCCCCCACCGAACCTTGGCGCACCGACCCGGCCTGGCGTGGCCTGGCCCGCATCGTCTCCCTACGCAACCTGCGCCCCGAAGAAAGCCGCCAACTACTGACGACCCTAGGCGTACCGCAGCCGCTGCAGGAAGCCGTCCTGGACGTGGCTTATGGTCACCCCCTGGCCCTGGTCTTGCTAGCCGACTGGCTGGCGCTGGGCGCCACCAGGGCAGAAGAGATCAGCCTGGAACACGCCCCAGATGTACTCCACCTGCTGGTGGAGCGGTTCATGCAAGACGTGCCCACCCCCCACCATCGTCAGGCCTTGGAAGCCTGTGCCCTGGCCCGGGTGACCACCGAAGCCTTGCTGGCCGAGGTGCTGGGCGAGGAAGCCGCGCCCGGCCTCTTCGCCTGGTTGCGCCGCCTGTCCTTCATCGAGACCGGCCCGGCGGGCATCTTCCCTCATGACCTGGTGCGAGAGATTGTGGAAACCGACCTGCGCTGGCGCAATCCGGAGGCCTGGCGACAGCTCTACCGCCAGGTGCAACGCCACCTGAACCATCGCTTCTGGAATAGCAGCGGCCTGGCCCGTCAGCAGGCCTTCTCCGACCTGATCTTTCTGCAGCGTCACCATCCGGCCATGAAACCCTTCTACGATTGGAGAACCCTGGGCGGCGTCTATCAGGATGCCATCACCCCACAGGATCACCCCCACATCCTGGCCATGGTCGCGCAGCACGAGGGGCCGCAGTCGGCCCGGATTGCCGCCTACTGGCTGCAGCGCCAGCCCCAGGCCTTCGTTGTGTTCCGGGGGCCAGAACCGCAACCCCTGGGATTCGCCGCCAATCTCCTGCTGGAAACCGTCACCCCGGAAGACGAGCAGGCCGACCCAGCCGTGCGCGCCATCTGGGCGTATGTACGGCGCTACGGCCCCCTGCGCCCCGGCGAACGCATCCAGATCGCCCGCTTCTGGATGGGCCGCGAGGTCTACCAGACCCCTCTGACTCACAACATGGTCACCTTGAACACCGTGATCACCTGGCTCACCACGCCCAACCTGGCCTGGACCTTCTGCTGCATGGCCGATCCGGCCGCCTGGGAGAGCGTATTTGCCTACATTAACTTCCGCCGCGTCGCGGAGGCCGACTTCGAGGTAGGCGGCCGGCGCTACGGCGGTTTCGCCCACGACTGGCGGGCCGAGCCGCTGTCGGTCTGGAGAGAGGAGATGGCGGAGCGACAACTGGATTTGGACTTCAGGCCGGAGCCGGTCGGGCAGTCCGCTCCGCCGCCGCTGCTGGTGCTCTCCCAGCCCGAGTTCGCCGATGCCGTGCGCCAGGCGTTGCGCGACTACCATCGGCCGGAGGCCCTGGCCCGCAATCCCCTGCTGCGTTCCCGGGTCCTGCGGGAGAGCGCCGGCCCCAACCCCGGCCCGGAGGACCTGCAATCCCTGCTGCGGGACGCCGCCGCCACGCTGACCGCCACGCCGAAGGACGAGAAATTCTACCGGGCGTTAGACCTCACGTTCTTTCGGCCAGCCCCCACCCAAGAAGCCGCCGCCGAACGGCTCGGCCTGCCCTTCAACACCTACCGCTACCATCTGAACAAAGGCATCGCACGGGTCACCGACTGGCTCTGGCACCGGGAGTTGTACGGCCCGGACGCCTGATTCTCTCGGCAGGAACGCGTAAGATCGGCTCACCGAAAAGGCGGTCAGATTCAACGTGGCCGCCTTTTTTGGGCAGAAATTCGGCACCAGTTCGTCTGGCAATTCAGCAATCGCCCGCACTATATTGTGAACAAATCTTCAATGGAGGTGCGAGATGCAGACGAACGATTATGCCCTGGGACACACCCAGGAAGAGCTGGAGCGGCTGGTCCAGCAGGGCCGCTTCTTCGGCGAGATGACCGAGCACATGCTGCTCAAGGCCGGCCTGGCCCCCGGCATGCGGGTGCTGGACGTGGGCTGCGGCGCCGGCGATGTCTCGTTTCTGGCAGCCAAACTGGTCGGGCCGCAGGGCGCGGTGATCGGCGTGGACAAGGCGCCGGAGGCCATCGGCTACGCCCAAGGGCGGGCGCAGGCAGCCGGATTGCAGAATGTGCGTTTCATCGCTGCCGACCTGGCCCATTTCCAACTCGACGGCGAGCCGGTGGACGCCCTCATCGGCCGGCTGGTGCTGATGTACTTTCCCGATCCGGCCGCAGTGCTGCGGCGGCTGCTCACCTTCGTCAAGCCGGGCGGCATCGTCGCCTTTCAAGAGCTGGATACCCCGGTAACCCCGCCCCCGGCGGTGATGTGCGATCCCTTCTGCGACACCTACGTGGCTGCCGCCACCCGCATCACCCAGACCCTCACCCGTCTCGGTGTGGACACGCGCTGCGGCGCGAAACTCCGGCGCATTTTCGAGCAGGCCGGGCTGCCCGGCGCCCAGACCATCGCCATGCTCCGCTACGAAAACGGGCCCGACTCGGCCATCTATGCCTGGATCGAGCAGTTGACCCGCACCCTGCTGCCGCTGATGCAGCAGGTCGGCGTCGCCACGGCCGACGAGGTGCAGGTGGACACCCTGGTCGAGCGCATGCGGCAGGAGGCGGTGGAGAAGGGGTGCACGCTGGTGACCCCGCCCATGGTCGCCGCCTGGGCGCGCAAAACGCAGGGAAGTGAGGCATGACCATGACGACGCTGGTAACCGGAGGCACAGGCTACGTAGGCGGCGCGCTGGTGCGGGCGCTTCGCCGGCGCGGCGAACGGGTGCGAGTGCTGGCTCGTAAGACCAGCCGCACCGAGGACCTGGTCCGACTGGGGGTCGAGATCGTCACCGGCGACATTCTCGACCAAGCGTCGGTGGAACAGGCGCTGGACGGATGCGACACCCTCTACCACGTCGCTGCCATCTACGAATTCTGGACGCCGGACAAGGCACTCTTGAAGCGCACGGCCGTGGAAGGCACCCGCAACGTGTTGGCCGCGGCCCAGGCAAAAGGCATCCGGCGGGTCATCTACACCAGCACCAGCTTCACCATCGGCGAGCCCCGGGGCCAGGTGGGAAACGAAGAGACACCCCACCGGGGCTATTTTGTACACACCTACGAAGAGGCCAAATACCGCGCCGAACAGGTCGCCCAGGATTTCGCGCGCCAGGGGTTGCCGGTGGTCATCCTCAATCCCGCCGGCATCTTCGGCCCCGGCCCGCTGAAATCGGTAGGCGACCTCATGCTCAGGGCCGTGACTGGCAGGCAACCGATGCTTTTCCGCGGCCGTGTCAGCTACGTGTACATCGACGACGTGGTCCAGGGCCACCTGCTGGCGGCGGAGAAGGGCCGTCCTGGCGAACGCCACATTTTGAGCGCCTACAACGTGGATACTGCCGATTTCCTGCGGGAAACCTGCCGGCTGGCCGGGGTGAAGCCGCCGCCGGTGGGGCCGCTGTTTGTCGGTCGAGTTGTGGCCAATTTGCAGGAACTGGCTGCCCGGCTGACCGGACGCCCGCCCGACCTGCCGCGCGATGTTGTATCCATGCTGGCCCACGGCACGTGGGTGGACGGCTCCAAAGCCGAGCGGGAACTGGGCCTGCGCTACACCCCGCTGGAAGAGGCCATCGCCAGGACCCTGGACTATTACTGGCAGCAGGGCTGGCTCAAGAACAAGCCGGCCTGTCTGCAAGAGGGCGTGGCGGCACGCCTCGAAATCCAGTCAGGAGGAAGGCAGCGATGATCGGCGCCTGGCTGGCTCAACGCAAAATCCCCGAGATCTATCAGGCCTTCAACCGCCACGACCTGAAGGCGGTGTTGGCAAACTTCGCCGACGACGTCACCTTCATCTTCCCCGGCGACGTGCGCGCCAGCGGCGTGCACAGCGGCAAGGAGGCGGTGGCGCGCTGGTTCGAGCAGTTCTTCGCGCAGTTCCCCACCCTGCGCTTTACCGTGCGCCGCGTGGCGGTGGCCAACCTGTTCGACATGACGGGGGACAACGTGGTCGCCACCCGCTGGGACGTGGAGGTCGTCAACCGCGATGGACGGCAGGGTCACAACAGCGGCGTCACCGTGACTACCCTGCGGCGGGGCAAGGCGGTACACATCCAGGATTTCATCTTCGACACCGGGCCGAACTTCCGGGCGGCCTGGGGGGAAGGAGGATGAGGATGCGTGCTGCAACGACCACACAAGCTGAGGTACAGAAAGGTGAGGTCGTCTTCCAGGGCGTCCGCTCCCCCTATCTGGCCAGCGGCGACCGCCAGAGCGAGGAAGCGGTGGTCTTCGTCCACGGCAACCCCGGCTCCTCGGAGGACTGGCGCGACCTGCTGGGCCGGGTGGGCGCCTTTGCCCGCGCCGTGGCCCCGGACATGCCCGGCTTCGGCCAGGCCGACAAGCCGGAGGACTTCAACTACACCGTAGAAGGCTACGCCCGGCACCTGGATGGCATCCTCGGCCACCTGGGGATCGAGCGAGCGCACCTGGTGTTGCACGACTTCGGCGGGCCGTGGGGTCTGACCTGGGCGGCGCAACATCCCCAACGGCTGGCCAGCGTGGCGCTGATCAACATCGGCATCATGCCCGGCTACCGCTGGCACTCTCTGGCCCGCATCTGGCGCACGCCCATCCTGGGCGAGCTCTTCCAGGCCACCACCACCCGCTTCGGGTTCGGTTTTCTCATCCAGCGCAGCAGCCCTCGCGGCCTGCCCAGGGCCACGGTGGACCGCATGTACCGCGACCTGGACTGGGGCACGAAGCGGGCGGTGCTGCGCCTCTACCGGGCCACCGACAACCCCGGGCGGATGGCCGACGTGCTCGGTCCGCTCTTCCGACAATTGGACGTGCCGGCCCTGGTCATCTGGGGCGCGGCCGACCCCTTCGTGCCGGTGCATTTCGCCGAGCGTCAGCGGGCGTTCTTCCCCCGCGCCCAGATCGTGATCCTGGAGGAGAGCGGCCACTGGCCCTTTGCCGACGACCCCGAAGCCGTCGCCGGAGCCCTCATCCCCTTCTTGCAGAAACAGACACAGTAGGGACGACCCGGCGGGTCGTCCATTTTCAGACGGAGGTCATCATGTCGAATCGAAAACACGCCATTGTCATCGGGGCCAGCATGGGCGGGCTGCTCGCCGCCCGCGCCCTGGCCGATTTCTTCGAGCAGGTCACCCTCATCGAGCGGGATGCCTTCCCCCCCATGGGCGAAAACCGCAAAGGGGTGCCCCAGGGCCGCCACCTCCACGTGCTGCTGCTGCGGGGCAGCAAAATTCTGGAGGAGATGTTCCCCGGCCTGATCGCCGACCTGATGGCGCGGGGCGCGCCGTTCCTCGACCGGCCCGAGAAGGAGCTGATCTGGTTCGACGGCGGCGGCTATCACGCCCGCTTCACGAATGAAGACGGCCGTCTCGGCGCGCTGGCGGTCAGCCGTCCGCTGTTGGAAGGCTACGTGCGGCAGCGGCTGCTGGCCCTGCCCAATGTGCGGGCCATCGAACAGTGCGATGCGCTGGGGCTGGTGCCGTCGGAACGCGTCAGCCGGGTGCGCGGGGTGCGCCTGCTACGGCGGGCAGAAGGCAGCGCCGAGGAGGTGCTGGAGGCCGACCTGGTGGTGGATGCCGGCGGCCGCGGTTCCCGGGCGCCCAAATGGCTGGCAGAGATGGGCTATGCGCCGCCGCAGGAGGAGCAAGTCACCATCAACGTCGGCTACAGCACCCGCCTTTACCGCCGTCGGCCGGAGCATCTGAACGGCGCCAAAGTGGCGCTCATCACCCCTCAGCCGCCGCACTTGAAACGCGGCGGGGTGATCCTGGCGCAGGAGGGCGAGCGGTGGATCGTCGGCCTGGTTGGAAATCTCGGCGATTATCCGCCTGCGGACGAAGCGGGTTTTTTGGCCTTTGCCCAAAGCCTGGCCGCGCCGGAGGTTTACAACGTCATCAAAGATGCCGAGCCCCTGTCGGACATCGTCACCTACCGCTTCAAAGCCAGCCTGCGCCGGCACTACGAGAGGTTGTCCAGCTTCCCGGAGGGATTTCTGGTTTTCGGAGATGCCATCTGCAGTTTCAACCCCATCTACGGCCAGGGGATGTCCGTGGCGGCCATGGAAGCATTGGATTTGCAGCAGGCGTTGCGCCAGGGCACCGAACAGCTGTGGTGGCGCTTCTTCCGGCGGGCAGCCAGGAGCATTGACATGCCCTGGCAGATCGTCGTCAGCGGCGACCTGCGCTTCCCGGAGGTGGAAGGCAGGCGCACAGCCTCCATTCGCTTCATCAACGCCTACATGGCGCGGCTGCACCGGACGGCGCACCATGATCCGGTCGTGGCTCGGGCCTTCAACGACGTGGCCTCGCTCCTGGCCCCACCCCAGAGCCTGATGCGGCCAGGCATCCTGTGGCGGGTGCTGCGGGGGTAATTTTTTACTCAAGGCCAAGTATCTTGCCGTTGGCCTAAACTTCTTAGCCTCTCTTACGGTGGTCGTTCTCGGTGTTTTGTCTGCTTGTGCTTTCCTCTTCCCTGTTCGATCTCTTTCCAGCTTGCAAATCAGATTAGCTATCAGCACCATTACTCTGCTATTGTTTGCCCTACTATACTACAACCAGTGCTTTCGTAACTGGTCAAAACACCTTTGGCATCGCATTTTGCGAGTTGAGCAAGGGGCATCGTTTTACTTATGGATACTATCGGTGATCGGAATAGCTCTGTTCCCAGTGTCAGTAGTATTTTGCGGGGTGGATGCTCAGTGAACCGAGTGTTCTCCAGCAATTAAACCTATACTTGGGACTAGCAGTTTTGTATGGGGTGTCGGGGTTGATGCTTGCAACCTTATACTTTGGCGTTAAGATATATGCCAATCCTGTTCCCGTTGGTCCCTAATCTGTCTGTTTGATTGGCCCTGGCAAACTGAAAATAGTGCAATTTATGGGAAGTAAAGACGAGTTTGAGCTATTAAAACAACTTGGAATACCTCTTGAGACTCCTTAGCTCACCGCGAAACTTGATCTCCTTGATGAAACAAGTGATTACTACCTCGTCGTAGTTCACAATGAAAACGGTGAGAAAGCGTTTAAGATCATTCGAAGCATTATCAAAGGAATAGCCTATACAAAAGAGTGAAAAGTTGTGCTAACCCGCGCATCCAGCCGACCGCTTCGCTCGCGCTTCGCGCTCGCTTCGCGACGGCTGATGTGCAGATCGTTGGGCCAGCATTGATCGGAGCCGAATATGCTCTATCATGAGCCTACTCAGGGGTGGTGGTGCAAGGCACGCACCTATCCCACCAGATGTCCACACCGCGGAGCAAAGGTGTTCTACTTCAGTTGTGATTGCGGTTCTAAAGTCTTTTTTGACTCCCTGGGCTAGCCTTGGCCAGTTCACGACTGTGTGAATAGTATCCTTCAGCAAGTAGAGATCAGCAGCGCAGAAGAATATGCGCGTCGTGTGGCAGAACGCCACGAGCGTCTTCGTCATGGCTGGAAGATATCTATACGGGCTTGTCATCCCCAAGAAGGCGAAAAAGTTGAAAGTATAGGTGTTGTGCGAGAAGTTTTGCCAATAGCTGATATATTTAAGAAGTTCTGTTTACCATCCGAAAGTCCCATCGCAGTAAAACTTTTGGGAGAATTGGCGCGCGATAGTTGGATGCAAATCACTATCCACGTTAGTGACCTGGGCAGTGAGGAATTTATCAGTTAAATCCGGGAGTCGGCCAGAAGGGAGCGCGGGGCGCGTTCGGGCAGAGGGCATTGTTACCTGGCCTGGGGCAGGAAGGAAGCCGGTGGCTGTTCGGGCGGTGGGCGCTGCGGGAAGGGCACGTCGGTGGGGTGACTGGCCATCCGGAAGCGCTCCGTTCCCTTCGGAGAGAGGCCCAACGGCGGGCGGGGGCTGGTGAGGCAACGGGCGGCGGTGGGTAGGCCCAACCGGAGTCCCCGCTGGCATCGAGCAATCGAAGGCGGAGAGGTCTTCCGTCCCGAGGATCGCAGGCAGGCCAGCGGGGGGCTGGTAAAGGAACCAAGATAAGGACATTTATTAAGGGGCACTATTGTGGAAAATGCGGTTTGGACACCATTTGAGTGCGGAATGTCGGTCACTCGCTGCGACGAATCAAAAAGTCAGGCGCGCGCTCAGGGGCGGGAAGGCCGGCGGGCGAGGATCCCGTGGAGGGTCCAGCCGCCATCGGGGAACGTCCAGGGCTCGACTTCGAGCCCCGCCTGTCGGGCCGGGTCATGCAGAAAGGCCCCCAGAAGGCCTTTAGGAGGTTGAAGCCCGGCCAGGCGGTAGAGCCATCGCCAGGGGAGCCCGACGAGAGAGAGTGGGGGATGGGCGGCGAACAGGACCACCACGCGCCCTCCGGGGCGCACCACCCGGGCCGCCTCCTGCCAAGTGCGAGGATCTCGGATGAAGGGAGCGGGGAAGGTGGCCACCACCGTGTCGAAGACCTCGTCCCGGAAGGGGAGGGCTTGCGCGCGTCCCCGCACCAAGGGGACAGACGAACCTGTCCGCCGGCGGGCGCGCTGCCCCATCGCCGGGGAGGGATCCAGGCCGACGGGGCGGAGGCCCTGGCGGGCCATCGCGGCGAGGAGATGCCCCGGGCCGTGGCCGAGCTCCAGCACCCAAGTTCCTTCCACTTCGTCTAGGGCCCGGGTCACCCAGCGCGTCCAGCGCCCCATCGAGGCCAGCGCTGCCACCCCATCGTAGGCCCACGCCCCTCCGTGATACAGCCAGTGGAAGAAGGCCTGCAACAGAGCAAAGGTCCATTTCGATAAGGGTGAAATGACCATTCTGTTTTCCCTCGTCTGTAGGAGCGGCTTTAGCCACGACGGCGGTCCCTCAAGAGCCCAGTTTATCATTATAGAGGGAGCCGCGGACGCTTCCCGGGCTTGGGTGGGATGAACTTCGAGGAGCGCGATGATGGATGCGGAAGCCCTGATCATCATCGGGGACAGCCGGAACATGGCGGAGGTGGCGGATGAGAGCGTGGATCTCATCGTCACCTCCCCCCCATACTGGCATATCAAGGACTACGGCGTAAAGGGCCAGATCGGCTACGGGCAAACCCTTCACGAGTATCTAATGGATCTCAGCCGGGTCTGGCGGGAGGCATGGCGGGTCTTGCGGCCGGGTCGCCGTCTGTGCATCAACATCGGGGATCAGTTCGCGCGGGC
>OGCH01001014.1_pt1 | contig 11854 bp, 9 predicted proteins | sample 1570111 | NCBI WGS metagenome assembly OGCH01 (sample SAMN03436243, study PRJEB24508) | hot springs metagenome | biome: Desert Springs; feature: Hot Springs; material: Water | place: USA: Great Boiling Spring, Nevada | collected 2008-12-01 | depth 0 m m
TAGGCCTTGCGGATCGTTTCCTGATCCGCATCGCGTGGCACGCCGAGAATCTTGTAGTAGTCCTTGAACTCCATCGTCGCCCGCCACCCAATCTGCCACGTTCCGACTTCGAGTATAGAGGTTGAGTCGATTCGTAGCAAGTCGTGCCCTGTTGCCTCGTGGAGGATAGACCCGTATATCTCCCCTACGCTACGCCCGGGGCACTTTCGCGGGGATGCTCGAGTAGAAAGCGGATCTGGCCGGTCAAATGGGCCAGCACGAGAAACTGGTGTGCCTGCAGTCCGGTGGCCAGGATGACCGAAGCAGCGATGCCAGGCAAACAGAGGAAAAGCGCGAACTCTGACGCGATGCTGACGAGGACCACTTGCCCGAGGCTGTGGAGCAGGAGGGCGACCCAGGTCACGAGGAGGAAGGGAAGAACCTGTCGAGCCTCGTGCAGTGTGTCCACCAGCGACAGCGCCTTGGACAACTGGTTCGTCGTGACCAAACGTCCGAGCGGGAAAGGCAAGATCATCGTCGTGAGAGTGGCGAGTGGGAGGGCCAAGCAGGAAAGCCCGGCAAAGGAGATTGCGAGCGAGATGATTCGGACTCGGTCGTCACCGAGCAAGGCGGGTAGCAGAGCGAGAGCGCTCAGGGCGAGCACCGCGAGGGTCGGGAGAAACCAGACGATGGTCACGACAGCGCCCAAGAGCCCGAGCGTCAGGTGCTCGCTCCAGTTTCGCCACGTGGGGAGCGCTCGATCGTGCTGCCCGACGACTTCACGAGCGTAGCGCAACGTCCACCCGAACACGAGAAGCGGACCAATGAGCGGGAGCAGCAGAAGCAGGGCTGCGATCACCAGCTTCTCTGGCCAGTCATCGTCCCGAAATGGAGCGCTCAAGGCACGAGCGAGATCCACGTCACCCTCGCACGAGTGCAGTGATCGGCGAGTGATTCAACCGTGTCCATGCAAAGCGGCGCGTGACAGTTCTCATGGTTCACGACGAATGGTTGCAGAGTCGGCGTTGGTCGTCCTCGACCGCTGCAGTCACGCGATCCGCTGGTGTGTCAGGTGGTCGCGACTGCAGCAGACACATCCCCGGCCGAAAGCCGGCGGCGCACCTGTCCCCAAAGATGAGCCTGCACGAAGAACGCATAGAGCAGCGTTGCCAGAATGCCGACGATACAGAGCAGAATGCCGAAAAAGGCGAGGATGCCGAGAACCGCCGAGAGAACGAAAACGATCAAGAGGTCGGTGGGCACTCGCTGGAGCTCGCGGAAGATCTCACCGATCGCGAACGCGCTTGCCAATCGATCCGTCACGGCGAGGCGTGTGAGCGGCAAGGGCAGAAGGTAATTGATGGCAGCGCTGACGAGCAACGAGAGACAGCCGAGACACAGCGCGACGACTGCAAATGCTGAGAGTGCATCGTTCTCTCGACCGGTTGGCAAGGCGCCCACGATCGCTTGGCAGACGGAGATGACGAAAGCAGGGAGCGACCAAACGACACCGACTACGATACCGCGGAAGCCGAGCGAGAGGAAGGCGCCGAAATCGTCCCACTCCGGCAAGCTCGGCTCCATTCCGAGGGCGACTCGACGCGCGATCGTGAGAGCGTACCCGTACAAGATGAGCCAACCGATGATGGGGATGATGAGCATGACGAGGGCGATCAATGCTTTCTTGACCCACTGAGGATCGCGAAAGGCATAGCTGAAGGCCAGCCCGATATCCATGCACCTGCCCCTTCCCGACTCACAGCCGTCGATCGCGTACGCTCGCGGTGACGGCATGATGCCAGTGTAGGGACTCCGCGAGTGGTCGTCAATCGGAAAGATGACTGGTGTTCGACTGGGCACTCGGTGGGACTTTCCCTGAGGCTTCGTCGAACGGTCGATCAGGAACCATCTCTCGCCAGTCCGGGATAGGTCGGCTCGTCACCATAGTGAGACGGCCGCTTCCCCCTTGTCAGCTGGCGCGCTCGATCTCGGGGAGCGTGCCGTCGGTGCTCGCCGGAGGCGCGCAGGCTGGAGAAGTTGGGTCCGGGCGCGGGTGTTTCAGTCCAAGCGCCGGATGACCAAAAGCAACTTTCCCTGGATTTCGACGTTATCGATCGTCGTGTAGATCGGTTGGAGGGAAGCGTTGGCCGGCTGCAACCGCACCAGATTTCCTTCTCGGTAGAAGCGCTTGAGCGTCGTCTCCTGCTCGTGTCGGAGCCACGCGGCGACGGTGTCACCGTTCTCGGCGGTGGCTTGCCGACGCAACACGACGATGTCTCCATCATCGATCAGTGCGTCGATCATCGATTGCCCCTTGACGCGCAGGGCGAACAGGTCACGTGCTGGATACCCGACGAGTTGGCTGCCCAGTTCGACGTATTCGGCAGCACCATCGACTTCGATCGGCTCCAGAACGGGCAGCGGCTGACCCGCGGCGATGGTACCGACGAGCGGGACGCGAACGACCGCATCATGGCGACCGAGCCGGCGATCGAGCAGCTCGATGCCACGCGAAATGTTTCGATTGCGGCGAATGAGTCGAAGATACTCGAGGACATTCAGGTTATAATCAACGACACTGGTGGACGAGATGCCGAGTCCCGCTTGGATCTCGCGCACCGTCGGCGGATAGCCTCGCTCGTCCACGAAATGACGAATGAACTCGAGGATTTCCTGTTGCCGTTTGGTGAGTCGCTTGCCCATTCGCCCCCGTCGCTCTCTGTCAGGCCCGACCATCGGTGCCAGTATAGGTGCGAACATCCGTTCGTGTCAAGAGCCGGATGGTCTCGCGGTCGAGGGTCATCATGGCGATCGCCGATCTCGTGATCGTGTTCCTCTTCGTGGCTCTCTACACTGCGATCTTTCTGGCTGGTGTTGGTCGCGGCTTGCTCGTGCTGGTTGCGTGGTTCGTTATCCTCGCTGCTGCGGGCCTCTTCGTTGCACCGCTCGCGGCGGTATTCCGAGGAATCGTTCCCGAGATGTCCCGCTGGGCGAGCGAGCTCGTTGCCCTGGTGCTGGTGGTCTCGGTGATCGTCGTGCTCGGGGTACTCGGCAACGTCTGGTCGTGGCGTCTCGCACCGGTAGCGACGCGCCGCTGGTTCGAGCGCGGTGGAGGACCAGGGTTGCTCGTTCTTCGCTCGGTCGTCGCTCTGCTCGTTACGAGTGTGGTGCTCGCGACAGCCGTGAATATCGTCACGAACACGATCGACCAGCTACCCGCTGATCGCGTGGGGATCCGGTTGCGCCAGGAAGTGGAGCGCTCGCGGCTGATGCCGCTCGCACGCGATGCACAACCCTCGATCGAGTGGGTCGCTCTCGATTGGCTTCCCGGTGACCCACCGACCATCTTGAAAGGGACCTGGGAACACGATGGCCAGTGAACTGCTTCGTCTCCTGGAGTTCGACAAGATTCGTGAACTCCTCGCGGCGCGCTGCCAGTACGCGGTTGCGCGTGAGCGGGCTCGCGAAATCGCACCGACCGCCGACCGGGATCAAGTGGCCTATCTGCTCCGCGTGACCCGAGAGGCAGCGCGTCTCTTGAACGAGCGACCGAGCTTCACTATCGGTGGATTCCGCGACATCCGGTCGGTCGTGCAGGCGGCGCAAAGGGGGAATATCCTCGCACCGGCGGACTTGCGAACTGTCCTCGACACGCTCGAGGCCGCTGCCTCGTTGCGTCGCCAGTTCATGGCGGACGAACGATGGAGCGAACGGTATCCCGCGTTGGCCGAGTTCGTGCTCGCCATGGTGGACCTTCCAGGATTGCGAGCTGACTTGGCGCGGAGCATCGGCCCGCGTGGTGAGGTGCTCGACACGGCTTCGCCGGAACTTGCAGCGATACGGCGTTCCCTCAAAGAGGCGCATGAGCGGCTCCTGGAACGTTTGCGACGACTCCTCGCGGAGCGACAGGATGCTGTCCAAGATGCGTATGTCACGATCCGCGATGGGCGGTATGTGATTCCGGTGAGAGCTGACCGGCGCCAGGCTGTTCCTGGTATCACCCACGATGTTTCGGGCAGCGGCCAGACGCTCTTCGTCGAACCGTTCGAGGTCCTGGAACTCAACAACCGGTGGCGGGAACTCCAGGCTGCTGAGACTCATGAAATCGAGCGTATCCTGCGCGTCTTGACGCAACGGATCGCCGATGCAGCGAGTGAGCTGTTGCAAATCGTGGAGGCGGGTGCGGCGCTCGATCTCGCCCTAGCCAAAGCGCGTTTGGCGTACGATCTGGATGCGGTGGAACCGGAGTTGCTGGAGCCGTCTGGACCGACCGCTCCTGGAGGACATCCGTCCCTGCGTGTTCGCTTGCGAGGGGCTCGTCATCCGCTCTTGGATCGTCGGACCGCCGTGCCGATCGATATAGAACTGGGAGAGCGCTTCCGAATTCTGGTCATCACTGGGCCGAATACCGGTGGAAAGACGGTCGCCTTGAAGACGGTCGGGTTGCTGGTAGTGATGGCCCAGGCGGGACTCTTCATACCCGCCGCCCCCGGGAGTGGTCTGAGCGTCTTCCCGGCGATCTTCGTCGACATCGGTGACGAGCAAAGTATCGAGCAGAATCTATCCACTTTTTCGTCCCATATGCGCCGAATCGTCGCGACGCTCCAGCAGGCGGATGCGTCCAGCCTCGTGCTCCTCGACGAGATCGCGGCAGGTACCGATCCACAGGAGGGAGCAGCGCTCGCGCGGGCGATTTTAGAGCGTCTCCTGGAGATGGGTGCACTCGGTATCGTGACGACCCATTATCCGGAACTCAAGGTCTTCGCGACCGGAACAGCAGGGCTCGAGAACGCGAGCGTCGAGTTCGATCCGATCACGCTCAGCCCGACGTACCGCTTGCTGATCGGCCTCCCCGGCCGGTCGCATGCACTGGAAGTCGCTCGTCGCCTGGGATTGCCGGAGGACGTGATCGCACGGGCACGCGAACTCCTCGGCAGCGGTGTCCCACAACTCGATCGCTTGATCGCGGAGATGCAGCGTCGTTTGGAGGAAGCTGAGTCGCTGGCAGCGGCAGCGGAGCGTTCCCGGCGCGAGGCCGAGCAGCTGCGGGCAGCGGCCGAGCGCCTGCTCGCCGAGGCCGAGCGAGAACGTCGAGAGGCGCGTCAGGAGGTCCTGCGGGAGTTGGAGGTGGAACTCGCGCGGGCGCGTGAACTTGCCCGGAAGATCGAACGGGCTGCACGGGCACCTGCTTATCCGCCGATCGAAGTCACCCAGGACAGCCTGCGAGCCCTCGAGGACGTCAAACGTCGGGTCCAGTCGAGCGGGCGACAGTCAGGGCAAGAGAGGGTTCCGCAGATCGCGGTCGGTGACCGCGTGGAGTTGACGGCGCTCGGACTCGAGGGAGATGTCGTGGCGATCCATCCGGAGAGCGAGGAGGTCGAAGTACGTATCGGCCAGTTCCGCGTGCGTCAGCCGCAAGCGAGCGTGCGCCGCATCGGGCCTCGGCGGGAAGAAGCGAGTCAACCCTTCGCACCACTGGCCTCGGTCACGACGATTCCTCGCGTGGAGCCGGAGATCCATCTCCGTGGCTTGCATGTGGAAGAAGCGCTGGATCGACTCGACCGATACCTGGATCGCGCTGCGCGAGCTGGCCTGCCCTGGGTACGGGTCGTCCATGGCAAGGGAACCGGGACCTTGCGACAAGCGATCCATGCCTTCCTCCGCGATCATCCGCTCGTGAAGAGTTGGGAGCTCGCTGGCCCTCACGAGGGTGGTCACGGAGTCACGGTAGTCTATCTCGAGGTGTAGGAGCGTCGCGTGACGGCAGACGATGAACTCGTGCCAGTAGCAGTGGCTCCGAACGAAATCGTTGCGGCTCTGTGGCAGGGTGTCCTCGAGGAAGAAGGGATACCGGTACTCGTGAAGGTACTGGGTTTGGGTTACGCGTATTGGTCACCGTTCGTCGCCGATCGGGCACTGTTCGTGCGCTGGCAAGATGCCGAGCGTGCCAAGGAGATCCTCGCGTCGCTGTCCGAGGAATGATGAACGGTTCACGGAGTGGTAAGGGCCGCATGCGGGGATATTAGGAGAACCGTTGCTCGCCGACGCTCGATCTCTCGGAGCACACTGGTGACCGCGTCCCAGAGCGGCACCTCGAGGCGCGCGATGACGAGCCGGACTTGATGCGGGGTCACATAGACGCCGGAACCGAGTTGCCGCCGGAGTTCCTCTTGATCGAGACGAGTACCGACGACTGGTCGGATGAAAAGTTCGCCATCACGCTCGATGAGAGAGGCGAGGCCGAGTCGATTCGCCCACAGCCGAAGCTTGGCGAGATCGACCAGCCGCTGGACGGGGGCCGGGAGTGGTCCGAAGCGATCGCGAATTTCCGACACGAGATCCTCGAGCTCTTCATCAGTCCGGATCTCAGCGAAGTGCTGGTACAAGTGCATGCGGATCGCTTCGTCCCCGCAATACTCGCTGGGGATGGTCGCCTCGATCGGCAAGTCGATGGTCACACTCGGCGCCTCATCGATCGGCCGTCCTTCGCGCAGTTCTTGGACCGCGCGCGCAAGGAGTTGAGTATAGAGCTCGAGGCCCACTGCCGCGATGTGACCGCTCTGCTCCGGACCCAAAATATTGCCCGCGCCCCGGATCTCGAGGTCGCGAAGCGCGATCTGGAGTCCGGCACCGAGTTCCGTTGCTTCTTGTATCGCCTCCAAGCGTGCCCGTGCTTCGGCTGAGAGTGGACGCCGGTCGTCGTACAAAAGATAGGCATACGCTCGCTGATGGCTTCGCCCCACGCGCCCACGCAGTTGGTAGAGCTGGGTGAGACCGAGTTGCTGTGCCTGGTCGATGATGATGGTGTTCACCGAGGGAATGTCGACGCCCGATTCGATGATGGCGGTACAGACGAGCACGTCGTATTTCCGCTCGATGAAGTCGATGATGATGCGCTCCAGTTCCTGTTCCGGCATTTGTCCGTGCGCGACCGCGAAACGAGCCTCGGGAACCAAGCTTCTCAAACGCTGAGCGAATTCCAGAATCGAGTGAACGCGGTTGTGAACGACGTAGACCTGCCCACCGCGTGTGATTTCGCGGAGAATCGCTTCTCGGATGACGGAATCCCGTGCCGGCGTCACGAAGGTGCGTACTGGTGTGCGGTCGACGGGTGGAGTAGCGATGACAGAAAGATCACGCACCCCGGACAGCGCCAAATAGAGCGTGCGGGGGATCGGCGTGGCGGTCATGGTCAAGACATCGACGTTGGTGCGGAGTCGCTTGAAGTGCTCCTTGTGCGCGACCCCGAAGCGATGCTCCTCGTCGATGATGACGAGGCCGAGTTGCTTGAACGCGACGTCACGCTGGAGCAAGCGGTGGGTACCGATCACGATGTCGATGGTGCCAGCGCGAAGTCCCTCGATGATCGCTCGTTGTTCGTGCTTGCTACGCAGGCGCGAGAGCATCTCGATACGCACGGGATACGGAGCGAGTCGCTCGCGAAACGTGTTGTAGTGCTGAAGCGCGAGAACAGTCGTCGGGACGAGGATGGCGACTTGATACCCGTTATTGACCGCCTTGAAGGCGGCGCGCAGCGCGACCTCGGTTTTGCCGAAACCGACGTCTCCGCACAAGAGGCGATCCATCGGCCGAGGCCGCTCCATGTCGACCTTTACCTCCTGGATGGCGCGCCATTGATCAGGGGTTTCCTCGTAGGGGAAACTTTCCTCGAGTTCGCGATCCCATTGGGTGTCGGGGCCGAAGGCTATACCGGGTGCGGCTTCGCGCGCAGCATAGAGCTGCAGCAGTTCGAAGGCGAGTTCGCGGACTGCCTCGCGGACACGTCGCTTGACGCGTGACCACTCCGGCGAGCCGAGACGCGTCAGCTTCGGCTCGCCGGCGGGGCTCTCGTAGAGCGTGATCCGATCGAGCTGGTCGACGGGGAGATAGAGGCGATCGTTTTCGGCGTATTCGAGCAAGAGGTACTCGCGGTGCACACCGTTGATCGTGAGATGGACGAGTCCACCATAGCGTGCGATTCCGTGATCGACGTGAACGACGTATGCTCCTGGGACAAGTCGGCTGAGAAGATCGCTCGTCGGCTCAAAGCGACGGCGACCGCGCGGGCGAGGCAACCGGCGCAAACCGAATAGCTCGCGATCGGTCAAGAGGATCACGCGTGCTTCGCGATGTTTCCACCCGCCGGGAAGACGTCCCCGCGCGATCGTCAGAGCTGCGATGTTCGCTGTCTCCTCGTATTGGGAATTCTCGCTCAGAAGGTGTGCCAAGCGGTCGGTTTGCTCGGTCACCAGTGTAACGGCGTAGCCCTCAGCGAGGAAGGGAGCGAGCGCTGCGGGCAGCGTATCGAGCCGTCCTACGATAGCGGGAATGTCCGTCGCAAAACCGAGATCGGATGGTAAGTCGCCGTTCGCGGAGTCTCCCTGCTCGACGGTGCCCAGCCAGAGAATCGGATGAGCTCGCAGCGCAGTCCAGACACGGTCGTCAGGATGATACGGACGACGTAGTCCTCGGGGAAGTTCACCGCTCAGCTCGCTGGTTTCACGGAGTTCTTCCGCTTGCTGAGTCAGTTGATCGATAGTCAGACGAACCGCTCCCGGGTCGACGACGACCACCGGGAACGATCGAGGAAAGCGATCGAGGAGAGAGGATGCTTCCGGGAAGACGAAGGGAAGGGCAAGTTCCGGAAGCGGTACGAGTTCCCCGCGTTCGATCTGCTGGCAGAGTCGTTCCCATTCTTCCCGTACTTCGGGACGGAGTGAGGAGGTATCGAGTCGCTGCAGTTTTCGCGCTGCTGCCTGCACATGGGGTAGAGGAGCTTCACGAAGCGGCAAGAGCATGATCGTAGGGAGGTGATCGATCGAGCGCTGAGTGGTCGGCTCGAAGCGCCGGATCGAATCGATCTCGTCACCGAAAAACTCGATCCGTACAGCGAGGTCGCTGCCAGGCGGCCACACATCGACGATGCCGCCCCGGCGACTGAAGGATCCAGGTTGTTGGACGAGCGGTACTGGTGCATACCCGGATTCGACCAGATAGTCGAGGACAGCTTGCAGTGCCATGTTCTGACCGACCCGCAGCGTGAGCGGGCGTGCCAGGAGAGATTCGTTCGGCGGGAGCAGCTGGAGCAGTCCGCGGGCCGGTGCGACGAAGAGACCTGGGGATGACTCAGCCATCCGCTGGAGAAACCAGCTTCGATCAGCGGCGCTCGCTCGATCCTGTGCGAAGACGTCGTACGGGAGCGTTTCGGGGGCTTGCCAAACCTCGATGGGGATCCCGTGGAGAAGCTGGCCGACGGCATCAGCGAGTTCGTCGGCGTGGGCTTGACGCGGCACGATGACGAGGAGCGGTGTGTCCAAGATGCGTGCGAGGGCTGCCAGGACTGCTGGGCGCGCGGCGACTGGGAGTTCCTCGGCAACGATCGACTGCCCGCTCGCCAGGCGACTGGCGACCGTGCGGATCGTCCGGGAAGAGACGAGTGAGTTCGTGAGACGCTCGATGGTCATCTCGCCAATGGTCGTTGGATACACGACAATACCAAACGCCCCGATCCCGGCCACCGGGCGGGGTATTCGACGCATCTTGTGCAACCATACCATGCTGGAAGAGCGGGATCATGACACGGTCGCGATGGATCACGAGTCGACGAGCTTTTGGTGTCGGTCTCATCGTTGGGGTCATGATCGGCCTCGGAACGGTGCAGCTGATCTTGGAGCGCGATCCGGATCTGGTGCTCCGCGTGGAGCCGCTGGCGAGCCCGACGGCGGTCGTCGTTTACGTAACCGGCGCGGTCGCACGACCTGGGCTGTACACGGTGGGAAGCGAGGCTCGGGTGGCGGAGGTCGTGGAGCAGGCCGGGCCGCTTCCGGAAGCGGATTTGGCGCGCGTCCAGATGGCAGCGCGTCTCCAAGATGGACAAATGGTGGTCGTGCCGACTCGGGCGAGCCCGGATGTCGGTCACGCTCGAGGCGGTACAGCTGGCTCGTCGTCGGAGCCGACTGTTCCAGGCGAACAACCGATCGATATCAATCGAGCCACAGTGGACGATCTCCAACGGCTGCCGGGGGTCGGGCCGATCCTGGCCCAGCGCATCGTCAGTTACCGTGAAACGAACGGCCCCTTCCGTCGTCCCGAACAACTGGCTGAGGTTCCTGGTATCTCGCCGCGCATGGTCGAAGAGTGGGCTGGGCTGATCACAGTGGGAGTGACCGAGTGACCGGCGCGTGGGTGGCTTTCGGTTTCGTGATCGGAGCGGCGGGAGCAACAGTCGGTGTGTTGCCCGCACTGGGCATCGTTGCCGCGAGCGTTGCAATCGCTTGGGGCTTCGCCCGCGATGAGCGTCGACCCCTGGTGACCAGTTTGCTGATCGTGCTGGGATTCGCTCTCGGGCTGGCGCGGTACGCTGTGTGGGAGCCTACGAGCGATCGAGTGGCAGAAGGACAAGGGAAGGTGCTCTGGATCGACGACACTTCCTCGCTTCAGCGACTGGTCGCGTTGCGCGATGACGGTCGACTGGTTGGACTCGAGGTCGACGGTCGGTTGGAACTCCTGCCAGGTGAGCGAATCGCTTGGCGTGGTGAGTACCGGGTCGGCCGGACGCGCCTGGCCGGTGTTCCGGTCACGGGGACGTACTATGTTGCTTCGGAGGATGTTCAGCGCGGTCAGCGCGAGAGTGTTCTGCAGTCCGTGCGGAACTGGGTGCGCTCGACGGTACTACGCGGTGTTCCGGAGCCGAGCGGCTCGCTGGCACTCGGTATCCTGACCGGGGACGACCGCGGCTTGTCGCGGGGAACGCGACAGGTGCTTCGCGAGGCGGGGCTCTCCCACTTGACTGCCGTGAGCGGCTGGAACGTTGCCGTCGTGACGGCTTTCGCCGACGGGTTGCTGTCGGCGCTGCGTGCGAGGAGATGGATCCGGTCGCTCGCGATTTTGACTTTGGTCTGGGGGTACGCGGCGCTGACCGGTCTCGAGCCACCCGTCATCCGGGCAGCAGCGATGGCGAGCTTGTACGTACTCGCTCGCTGGCGTGGGTGGCCCGGCGAGCCGTTGAGCGCGCTCGGATGGGCAGTCGTCCTCGCCCTCATCGTTCGACCCGAATTGCTCGCGTCACTGGCATTTCAGCTTTCGGCACTGGCAACGGCTGCACTGAGCGTCGGGCGGTTGCTCGTCGCTGAACGGAGCTGGGGAGAACTCATCGTGCTGCCGGTGGTCGTGCAGGCGGCGGTGACCCCGTTGCTCCTGGCTCGCTTCGGGACCTATTCGCTGGTGGCACCGCTCGCCAACGTGCTGGTCGAACCGGTGGTTCCCTGGCTCTTGGTCGCTGGATTGATCGCCCTGATCGGCGGCGTGATGCCCTGGCTGGCGAGTGTGTTCGGGGTGCCAGCATGGATCCTGGGACAGTGGATCGTTCTGGTCGGTGACATCGCCGGGCGGTTACCCGGTGGAGCTGGAAAGAGCATGGCGCCGCCGATCGAGTGGATCGAGTGGGTCTATGCCTTGGCGGGAGCGGGCACGCTGGCTTGGATTGACAGGCGAGCGACGGCACCGTAGAATTGCGGCTGGTGCTGGCGCGGTGCGCAGGCCGGTGTAGCTCAATGGGCAGAGCAGCGGTTTTGTAAACCGCGGGTTGTGGGTTCGAGTCCCACCATCGGCTCTACCAGTACCAGATACGGGGGGATGCCCGAGTGGCCAAAGGGGCCTGGCTGTAAACTAGGTGCGAAAGCTGCGGGGGTTCGAATCCCTCTCCCCCCACCGGAAGGCGCGGATGCGCGGATGGGCCCACGGGTGAGGCACGTGGGCTCTTTGGTGTGGAGATCTGTAAAGGGATCGAGGAGGACGGTCGATGAGCAAGCCGCGGTTTGAGCGGACGAAGCCGCACGTGAATGTGGGGACGATTGGGCATGTGGATCATGGGAAG
>OGCH01001017.1_pt1 | contig 11826 bp, 13 predicted proteins | sample 1570111 | NCBI WGS metagenome assembly OGCH01 (sample SAMN03436243, study PRJEB24508) | hot springs metagenome | biome: Desert Springs; feature: Hot Springs; material: Water | place: USA: Great Boiling Spring, Nevada | collected 2008-12-01 | depth 0 m m
CCACCATACGTCGACGTTGTGGGCCTGCTCGTCAACCTCTTCAGGGTAAACGATGCGTGTTATGAGCAGGGGTGTGTCCATTTTCCCACCTATTCTGTCAGGTATGTAGAGCCTTGAGAAATTCATCAAGACGTCGGCGAGCAGCATGACGCTGTCCTCGTCTCCGTCGCAGTCCCTTCTCTTCGCGGCGTGGAAAGCTGGGTGCGCAAAGTTTACCTCAGCGTCAACGAACCCGATAACCCGCGCCACAACGCCCACGTATGTGTGAGGTGAGAGCCCTACAACCAGGTGGCCTATAAGGTCCTCGGGCTTCTTAAGCATGTAAAGCTTTTCCATCCCAGCCCAGTGGTGGAGTAGGTCATCGACAAAGCGTGCGACTTTTATGAGATGCTCGGCAGCCTTCTTGGAGAGTACTATGTCTTGCAGCTTTAGTTCGCATACTTGGTTTTCCGACACAAGCGGGTCTCCCTTGACGTCGTGTGTGTATCCGAGGTCTCTGAGTCTTTCCACGCTTAGGCCTAACATGGAGGGTGTGAAATGCGTCAGGGGGGCGTTTGTGGCGTCGAAACGTATTGTGCCGTCCTTGTAAACGGTCAGCCCGTGTTTTGCCCGTAAGACACCTTTCAAAACTGTTTCAGGGGTTTTTGTGAAGCTTGTCAGGCCTTTGACGCCGCTCAGCCTCGGGGGCGCAGCCTCACCTATTTTCCGCAAGGCCTCCGAAACCTCTCCCGCTACGTTTACGCGCTGCGTTGAAGAATATGTTACACGGCCTCCGCACCTGCCGCAGACCTCGGCAACCGTGTTCAGGTACTCGGCTCTACATCTCTCACAAACCCCTACGAGGACTGTGTGGCCGCCGCATTTGCGGCACATAACCTCCCAGCCCTCATACCCGCAGCCCAGACACCGTCTTCTAACTAACTCGACTGCTACCAACTCGATGTCGGAGAGGTCTCGCAGAGCCCCTCCAGCAAGCCCCACCGGGAACAGGAAGTGTACGGAGGGGGTCATGCGCCTCGGCCCAGCCTTCTCAGGCCTCCCCATTCTAGCGGTCAAGCTCGACCCTACCTTATCCTTCACATACAGCCCTGAAAGCCTCCTCAAGTTCTCTAAAACGTCAACTGATGGGTCGGGTTCGAAAGCCTTATCTGGATTAAGTAGTTCACACAGGACAAGATAGTCGTCATGGCTGAGGAGCAGTTTGTCCTGCCGTACCCTATGCTCAACGAGGAGTGTTTCAAGCTTTTCCTTCACAGATTGTGTATATGGCATGGCGGCCATTCCGTCAAGAAAGGCTGGCTGCGAGGAAATCCACTCCCTTAACAGTTGTAGGTCTTCGGGCTTTATGTTCCGCCAGCAGTGGAGGTATCTTGGGTGGAGGGGGACGCCGGCCTCACGGCTCAGCCTCAAAGCCTCATCGACCGTTGGGATGGTTTTGAACGGGTCTTCAAGGAGTTTGGCAAGCCTCCCCACAGATATGCCTGCCTTCTCGCCAACCCTCTCCAACCCCATCTCCAAAACCCTTGATGCCAGGTCGTTCCTCCACCACTCCTCACAATATCCCGGAGGCCTGAGGGTAACGTTGTTCTCGACGCAGTCGCCTACGGAGACAAGTATGTCCCCCAAAAACAGTATCTGGTCAATCTTATCTGAAATTGCCGCATAAACCTCTTCAGACGAAACCCTATACACGTCTCCGTTAGCTGTTTTCACGACGGGGGGCTCTATGGTGTCGACGGGTGTAACTATACCCCCTTTTCCGGGGAAGTCTGTCTTGAGCTGTGTCCCGGTAACGACATAGCCTTTGAGCACCTTCATGCTCATAGGGTGGATGCCGAAGGCCGCCATTCCTGTTGCAAACGCCCTCCCATATCTTATCCTGAACCCGCCGAAGGTGTTTGAGAGGGAGAAGACCGGCCTTCCCCCTATAACCTCTAGCGTCTGCTCCTCCTCCGCCGCCTCCTCCTGTGTCAAGGGAGCTGCAGCAAGCTCTTCAATCCAATCCCAGCCCGACATACCCAGAGACCTCACAATGTTTAGAACTTTTTTGGCCCGCCCAACTATTCCGTCGTTCACAACCCTCAGCGCACCGCCCCTGAGATAATTTGTCTCAATCCTCTCCAGGTCGCGGTGTGATGAGACAAGTATTTCGTTTGTTGCGACCCCGGTTATCTCGACCGGTGTCATCCTGTATGCGTATGCGATTAGGCGGTCGGGTACGTTGTACTGGAATCTTCCAACCTGTCTGATGTATGTTCTCAGCTCTTCGACGAAGCGTCTGACCTCTTCCTCCCGTGGCTTAAACCTGTCGAGGCCGTAAAGCCTTCTGACGTAGTCGGCTAGGACTACTACTGTGGCCAACTCCGTACCGCCGGCTGCTCTTATGGGGCCTGCAAAGTACACGGCTAGGTATTTGCTGCCGTCGTCGTTTTCCTTGACTCTGACGTGTGAGATGCCTTCAGAGGGGGCTGCTGTGATGCATGGGGGGGTGAGGATTGCTAGGGAGGTGCATATGGCCTGTTTTAGAACCTGCTCCGGGTCCCCGCCTAGGTTTGAGTATATTATCTCCTCGCTGAGCTTGAAGGCGAGGGATATTCCGGAGAGCTTGCCCCTAAGCCCCCTTATCTTCTCAGCAATCCCCGGTGGGCCGACAAGTAGCTCAACCCTCTCCTCAATCCTGTCCGCGAAAACAGTCTCCACATGGGGCAACGGGTCGTTCGTCCGCCTCCTGTACTCGGCGGCAACGGCGTAAACCCGCTCCACCTCCTTTAAAAGACCCGCACGATACTCCCCAAGCCCCAGGTCAGCCACATATGGACAACACATCAGTAGGATATATGCGCAACCTGGGTAACGCTGTATATTATCGGAAAAGGCCGAGGTCGTCGACCAGCACGATACCCTTGCCGCACGCCTCTCTGAACAATGGTGTTTCTAACCTTTTTTGACGCATATACTCGGTTTGGGTAAGTATTATCGGCTCAACCCCGGCGGGCGGCGGGCATCTGTCAAGGAGATAATCCATCCTCTCCAGAGGATTGCCTAAAACCCCCTCCGCTACGATGAGAAGGTCTATGTCGCTCCATTCATTAAAGTCCCCGCGTGCATATGAGCCGACTAGGACGGCAGAAACCTTCCCGATAAAGGCCTTCACCTTCTCAGCATATTCGCGGGCCTTCCGGATAGCCTCCTCACGCATCAGACGCCTCTGCTCAAAGACTCCCACACCCTCTTCACCCATTTAACAACCTGCGCCGCCCTCTCAACGGCCTCCTCAGCCTCGCCCTTGGAGAAATACTCTTCAGGAAAGCCGGACTCCCACGCGTCCGGGTATCGTGAGGTCGTGTAGTATTTGTCTAGCCGCATACAGCTGTCTGCAACCCACTCAACACGTTCTCCGCCTGTCTCAAACACTTTCTCTGCAAGTTTTATAAGGCTGTGGCCGAAGGTTGGCCTCCCGACACCCCAGAGAAGGGCTTTCAAAGCTTTTTCAACAGCCTGGTGTGCTTTGAAGCAGGCCCAGTTGAAGTCCCCCGAAGCCACATCCCTCTCAGCCGACCTCAAGGTCTTGGTCGAGCTTTCAAGCCATCGCCTGAACTCCTCTACATCCAACAAAACCAAGCCACAGGCCCTAGGTTTAAGGATTTGTCATATGTTTCTCTAAGCTGTTGTAATGTGTTGTGTTGAGTTTCTGGATGTATTCGTCAAAGGGTTCGGCTATAACTATTCCTTTCTCAGGCTCTATTACGAAGACATACATCGTTGAATCCATGCTCGACCACCTCATCTTTCTTACGTAGATTGTTCTGACAAGCCTGCCGCCCACCTGTCTAACTCCGAGCACGATCACCCCCGAGGCCAGAAACTCCTCCAGCATGAACCGGCTCATCCTCTTGGAGCCCGTCGGTATGTCGGTCGTCATCAAAGTCGTCACACCGAACCTCTCCTCGATCATGGTGATTATCTCGCGGAGGTATTCGCGGACGTAGAACTCGTCCTTGGCCCCTTGGGCTAGGGCTGAGACGGGGTCGAGGACCAGTCTTGAAAACCTCCTGCCTCTCGTTGCGTTGTAGATTGCGTCAACGAATGCCCTGCTCTCCTTTCCGTATTTCCGGGCCTCCGATGCGTAGAGCCTGAGTTCGAGGGGTATGAAACGCCCTGCCTCCATGAAGGCCCAGAAATTCCACCCCAGCGACTCCGCCCCCCTCAAAACACCCTCAATACGCTCGTCTATGGTTACGTAGACGCAGGTCTCGTTACGTGTCAGCCCGTTAAGCAGGAACTGGAGGGAGAGGATTGTCTTACCAACACCTGTCTCCCCTGTTACGAGGTATGTGCGTCCCTTGATGAAGCCCCCGCCCAGCATCTCATCAAGCTTGGGGTTGCCTGTCGACAGACGCTCGTATACCTCCATGGCATCTGAACAAGCCGTCAAGATATTAAAGGTAAATGTGTTGGCAAGCTTCGACAGAGGCGGGGTATAAAAATTTTATAAGCAACCCTTATTTTTAACGAAGCAATAACAAGCTTGTTGCAGCCGTATGTCTGATGTAGTGGCTTCCCAACACAGATACGTCAAAACCAGCATTCTCGAAAAATTATCGCATTTGTTTGTCAAGCTGAAAGGCCATAACAAGCCGTACACAGGATACTTAAATCAGTCGTTGGGAACATAGTGGCGGGGGGATGATGGCATAGGCCCCAGCTCGTCAGGTGGTGTGGACGGCCGGATAAAGCACCCGGGGAAACGTGTGCTAATTGCATTCATGCTGGCCATATCACTACTGTCCGTGTACGCACTATCGACCTCACCGATGTTTGCGCCAGTAACACACACGTCCAGTACGACAAACTCGTCCACCACATTACATACCCACACTGTAAACAATTCCACGGGGTCTCGACCTATAAGGTTGAACCCTTTCGGGTTGATGCTGCCTTCTCAGCTTATTCGCTCACCTAAAGGGGGGCAGGTAGTCAAATCGCTTGGCGTAGTCTACTACCGCCCTTCGGCTATTTTCCTAGATGAATGGGGCGGAACCTGCCTTGAGTGTGACATCGCAAGAGAGGCGGGTTTACAGCTTGTCCTGACTATGAGGGCCAACGGCCGGCGTCAGGCCACCTCCCCGCCAAGCGACCTCACCAGCTACCAGCACGCTCTGGGTCGGGTGCTGGACAGCGTCCGCCCAGCGGTTCTGGTGGTGGAGAATGAAGAGAACTCGGAGCTCTTCTATACCGGCTCCCCGGAGCAGTACGCAGCCCAACTCCAAGCCGCCTGCTGGGTGGCGCATCAAAGAGGTATTCCCTGCACCAACGGTGGATTGGTCAGCTACTTGGTTGCCCTGCTGGTATACGACCATTACCTGGAGAGTGGGCAGACGAAAGCCGCCCAGGAATTCGCCGCCAGGGCCTTCACATCGGAGGAGCAAAAGTTGCTGAACTCCGCTAGGGCCAGGGAACAGATAAGCAAGGGAAAATCACTCCTAGCATCCTATAGAGCCGCTGGAGCTGATTACGTGAACTTCCATTGGTATATAGCCGACCCACAGGCCCTGGAAGAGGCTGTTACATATCTGAGGGCGCTGACGGGTTTACCGGTTATCACCAACGAAATCGGACAGCACACAGATAACCCCCGCCAGACGACTGCCGTCATGAATAAGGTGGTGGAGCAGGGCCTACCAATAGCTGTATGGTTTAGCGTGGACGCCGTTAAGGCACGGGCATTAACAGAAATCGACGGAACGCTGCGACCAACTGGAGAGGCGTTCAAACGCTTTATTGAGACAACCTACGGGAGCTCTCGACACACAGAAAACAACTCAACCTCCATAGGCATCCTTGCACTGGTTCGTGGAGGTTTTCCCGACAAGGACGCTTTGGTGGCCATGTACAACAAGGTTGTATGCAGGACAGCTGGCGACATAGGAGTCTCCTTTCCCGGCCGCTCAGCCCTTAGCTCGGTGCAAAAACTCACGGGGTTAGGCTCACCACCAGTGTTGCAGACCGTTTATTTCTCGATTGCAGACATAGAGTCCAACATCGTGGCCGATAAATTGCTCGGCGTAGAGTGGGTTTTCTACGACCTTGAGGACGGGCTGAGCCCGGCCGAGGAAGTGAAAGACCCCATTAACTCCATTAACCGTGCGGCTGCAATCGTACACAACGCAGGACTAAAATTCGCTTTCACCGTGGTCAACGTCGGGCGGCATCCACGGGAAATCATACCCTACGTAGTGGCTAATGCCGACGCATACAACCCACAGGGGCAGAGCTTCCTCAGACAGGGTGCGGGTGTTTATGCACGTGAAGTGGGTGAGGTCATGGTGCTCGCCAAACAACACAACCCACGCCTACGTCTCTGGGCGCAGCTGTCAGTTCTACAGGGAGATGTGGAGACAAACCAGGAGGCATTGAGCAAGCTTGTATCCTATCTCGGCGAGCACGGCTACAGGCTGGACGCTGTAACACTATTCTATGGCCTCGACCCCTCCCACGTATCCATGCTGGACCAGTTCTACCAGTGGTTTGCGAAACACTACCGTGAGGGCTGCGCCGGCTTAGCCGCTCCAAAAAACAGCCAGCAATCCTACGTTGTTGAACGGTTAAACGGGCCGCCCGCCGTATCTCTGGACAGCGTATTCGGCTGGCTTCGGACAACACGCTGGACAAAGCTTCATAACCTGTTTGACTTGTGTTTAGGGCGGGGTGGAGCCTGATATGGCCTCAGGTGTGTTGGAGGAGGTTGCGGAGGAGGTTCGGAGGTGTAGGCTATGTCCACTCTGGAAGGATAGGAGGAACGTTGTCCCCGGAGAGGGCAACCCTTCCGCCGAAATTATGGTTGTGGGCGAGGGCCCGGGCGAAGAGGAGGATTTGCAGGGAAGGCCTTTTGTGGGAAGGGCAGGCAAGCTGTTAAACGAGGCTTTATCAAACGCGGGACTCCGTCGTGAGGATGTGTACATAACTAACATCGTCAAATGCAGGCCCCCGGGTAACAGGGAGCCGACGCAGGAGGAGAGTAAGATATGTGTCGAGAGATATCTCCGCAGACAGATTGAGGCCGTAAACCCGCGTGTTGTGCTGCTTCTCGGGGCGGTCGCAGTAAAAAGCATGCTCGGAATAGGCTCGGTTACGGCTGTCAGGGGCAAGGCATTCACCAAGGGCGGGCATGTGTTCTTCTGCACATTCCATCCCGCAGCCGCCCTCTACAACCCGGGCAACAAACCTGTTTTCTTCAAGGACATCGCGGCGGCCAAAGAGATGGCGGAAAGCCTCAGGAGCTTTCCACGCCAAAGAACTTTGGACGGGTTCTAGCACCGGTGGTGGATTGTTTTGAGGCTTGGACGTAGTTTCTACGACCGTGACACCGTTGACCTAGCTGTTGCGTTGCTTGGTCGTGTCCTTGTTGTAGATGGTAGGCGTTGCAGGGTTGTTGAGGATGAAGCATATGTGAAAAACGACAGGGCCAACCACGCCTACAGAGGGATGACGCCGCGTAACCGCAGCATGTTTGGCCCACCGGGAACACTCTACGTCTACATGGTCCACAACCATTTCTGCATGAACGTCGTCAGAGGCGGGGGTGAGGCCGTCCTCATCAGGGCCTTGGAACCCCTCTCGGGTGTTAGTGGCAGACTTGACGGACCCGGCAGGCTCTGCCAGACCTTGGGCATAGATAGGTCATTTGACGGACTCGACCTCTGCAGCTCCGACCGTATCTGGTTTGAGGATGATGGCTATAGGGTTGGGAGGGTTGCGGTGACACGGCGCATAGGTGTGACAAAGGACGTAAACAGGTTGCTGAGGTTCTACATCTACGGAAGCCCATACGTCTCCCGTAAGAAAAGCCCACCCATACGAAGGGTTATCCGGATGTAGGTGGGTAAAGCTTATTAGAGACATGGGCTGCTGTGGGTGCATGGAGACCGTTTCAAAGGCGTTTGACCTAAAGCTGACGGAAAAGGCCGCCAAGAAGATAGCCGAACTCATAAAATCGGAGGAGAACAATAACCTCGCCCTCCGGATATACATCACGGGCGGCGGCTGCTCAGGCTACAGATATGGTATGGCCCTCGACGACAACATCTATGAAGACGACGTGGTTGTCGAGGCGCATGGGGTCAAGGTTGTTGTCGACTCCTTCAGCGCTCCGTTCCTCGAGGGAAGCGAAATCGACTACGTGGAGGACGTAATGGGTTCAGGTTTCTCGATAAACAATCCTAACGTCGTCTCAACCTGTGGATGCGGACAGTCTTTTACGGCGAAAAGATGCTGAGATGAAGCCTGAGCCCGGCGACAGGGCCCCGGACTTCACCCTTCCGGACGCCGACGGGAAGAAACACAGCCTCAAAGACCTTCTGGCAGGCCATAAAGCAGTCGTCCTCTACTTCTACCCAAGGGACGATACACCCGGCTGCACGACAGAGGCCTGCGGGTTCAGGGACTCGCTGCCCAAGCTGAAGGCACTGGGGGTTAATGTGGTCGGCGTCAGCGTTGACGGCCTAGAGTCTCATAAAAAATTCATCAAGAAATACAACCTAAACTTCACGCTCCTCTCGGATGAAGGCGGGAAAGTCGCATCCCTCTACAACGCCTACAGCGAGGAGAAAGGAAGGGCCCTCCGCAAGACATTCATCATAGACGAGAACGGTGTGATTAGAGCGGCCTTCCACAAAGTCCATGCTGAGGGGCATGACGAGGAGGTTTTGGCTAAGCTGAAGGAGCTCGGATTCTGACCTCTGTGTTGTAATATCTGCAGTATTCTTTGACTGGGCATATCCCGCATTTCGGCCGAGGCCTCCGGCATATTTCGCGGCCGAATTTTACAAAAAGCATGTTGATGTGAGGGAGCGCCTCCCGTGGAGCCAGAGAAGTTATGCTCGCCTTGACCTCCTCGTAGCCCGCCTTCTCGCCAGCCAGCCCAAGCCTCTTAGCAACAGTCTCAACATGCGTGTCAACAGCCACCTCGGGCCTCCCAAACGCAGCCGAGAGAACAATGTCAGCAGACTTGGGCCCAACCCCCGGAAGCCTCATCAACTCCTCACGGCTCTCGGGAACCTTTCCACCATACTTCTCAACGATGATGCGAGCGATTTCCTTGATGCGGCGGGCCTTCTGCTTGTAAAACCCAACGGGCTTGATAAGCCTCTGGATGTCCCTGAGACCCGCTCCCGCAAGTTCCTCCGCAGTACGGTAGCGGCTGAAGAGCTGGCTGTAAGCCCTGTCGGTGTTTTCATCCCTTGTCCTGTGTGAGAGAACGGCCCCAACCAAGACCTTGAAGTGGTTTTCATCCGAGACATGTAGAGGTCTCAGCGTCTCCGGGTATCGGCTGAAAAGGGTCTCCAGAATCTTCTCAAACACTGACGCGTCCAACAAAAACAGAGAAAAATGCTCCAGAAATAAACCCTACCGAGTGACCAGCCTATGTCGATGTTTAAAACATGTTTAAAAGCTGGGTTTACGGGTTTTCCGTGGTTTGAGCACTAAGCCTGTTGAGCTTGGTTCGTTGAAGGAGGGCCACAACATCGTCATCGACGGCGAGCCGTGCAGGATTGTCGAGGTTGAGAAGAGCAAGCCAGGTAAGCATGGCTCGGCGAAAGTGAGGCTGGTTGCTATAGGCATCTTCGACGAGGTGAAGCGCAGCCTTGTCGGGCCCGCCGACAACAGGGTTGAGGTCCCCATCGTGGATAAAAGGAGCGGGCAGGTTGTCGCAATCTCCTCTGACACAGTCTCGGTGATGGACAATGAAAACCTCCAGATAGTCGAGGTCCCTCTGCCTAAGGATGAGGGGTTAAAAGCAAAAATAGAACCCGGTGTGTCGGTTGAATATTGGAGCATAATGGGCCGCTATATGCTGGTTAACGTAAAGTCCTAGAGCGGTCTAGGACCAGCAGCTTATAGAGGTAGCCGTCTATAACTGCCTTTAGGCTTGCCTCGACTATGTTGCGCGACACACCCGTTGTAGCCCACCTGTTTCCGTCGTCAGCAAACTCTATGAAAACACGGACTGCTGCAGCCGTGGCATCCTTCGCGTCAATCACCGAGACCTTATAGTTGATTAGCTGCGTGGATGCGAGCTGCGGGTATTTCTTGAGCACGGCCGCCCTAACGGCTGAGTCGAGGGCGTGAACAGGGCCCACACCCTCAGCGGTCTCGGTCACAGCCTCATTGTCTATGTCCATCGAAACAACCGCCCTCGAGGTGACGCGGCCCGCGTCCAAAACCTCCACCCACCAAGTCCTAACCTTAATCCTCTCAACATCCACACCCACAGCCTTGAGTATGAGGAGGGAGACTGTAGCGTCGGCGGGCTCAAAATGGTAACCTTGAGCCTCAAGCCGTTTTATCTCATCCAATATGCTGGAGGCCTGCTCCTTCGTCAGCGACAAACCAAGCTTCGCGGCCATATTTACGAGCGCCGCCCTCCCCGCCAGCTCAGACACCGAGAGAGCCCTCTCCATCCCCAGCAGCGACGGGTCAACATGCTCATAGGTCCTAGGGTTCTTCAGCATCGCATCTATGTGAACCCCTCCCTTGTGGGCGAATGCGTTTACTCCGAAAAATGGGTAGCCCGGATTTAACGGGATGCCTGAGACCTCTGAGACATAGTAGGCAAGCTCCTTGAGCTTCTTCAACCCCTCGGGGTTCTTCAAAACACGGAAGTTCATTTTGAGTGCGAGGTTTGGAATTATCTGGGTTAGGTCGGCGTTACCGCATCTCTCACCCAGCCCAACCATGGTCCCCTGAACATGTCTCACCCCCTCCAAAACAGCCGCAAGGCTGTTGGCAACGGCCAGACCACAGTCATTATGCGTATGTATGCCGAGAGGGCCTTCAACCTCGCGTCTAACGGTTCTGACAATCTCCATCACTTCGTTGGGGAGTGTCCCACCGTTTGTGTCGCACAAAACGATGGTCCTAGCACCGGCCTGACGCGCCCTCTTCAAAACATCTAAAGCATAGCCTGGGTTTTCCTTAAAGCCATCGAAGAAGTGTTCCGCGTCGAAGACCACCTCAACCCCATGCTCCCTGAAAAACTCCACAGTATCTGAAACCATCTCCAGGTTTTCCTCAAGGCTGCAGCGCAGAACCTCCCTAACATGAAGCGTCCAAGACTTACCGAAGATTATGGCGACCGGGACATCGGCCTCCAGTATCGCGTTTATGGAGGGGTCTTGCGAAGGACTTAAACCCACCCGTCGCGTGCTGCCGAAAGCACCTAGCTTGCTGTAGGTGAATGAGAGCTTTTTCACCGCTTTGAAGAACTCGACATCCTTCGGGTTGGAGCCCGGCCAGCCCCCCTCGATTATGTCGACACCAAGTTCGTCCAGCTTCTGGGCTATAGTTAGTTTGTCGTGCAGGGTGAAGGTTACGCCTCGGGTTTGGGCGCCGTCGCGGAGAGTTGTGTCAAGAACCTCAACGTAATCGATTCTACCACCCCTGCAGGAATCCGAACAACCATCCATCATATAAACGTTTACAGTAGGCCGGAAACATATATGCAGGCGGTGACTGTATGAAATATGAATACCGAATGGCCGTCAAGGAGCTGAAGTCGAGGATTCTGAAGCTTTTGAGGGAGGATGAGGAGTTTAGGTACGCTGTTGCAGGCCTGCTAGGTTTAGAGGAGATTTTGAAGAGGCTCGACCGACATGAGGCCGAGCTCGTCAGGCTAAGAGAGGACTTGAACAGGCTTAGGGAGGACATGGTTGGCGGCTTCAACAGGCACGATGTGGAGCTGGTTAAGCTTAGGGAGGATATGGTTGAAGGGTTCAAGAGACATGACACGGAGCTGGTTAGGCTTCGTGAGGACATGGTCGAGGGCTT
>OGCH01001018.1_pt1 | contig 11822 bp, 10 predicted proteins | sample 1570111 | NCBI WGS metagenome assembly OGCH01 (sample SAMN03436243, study PRJEB24508) | hot springs metagenome | biome: Desert Springs; feature: Hot Springs; material: Water | place: USA: Great Boiling Spring, Nevada | collected 2008-12-01 | depth 0 m m
GGCTCGAACCGGTGGCAGCGGAGCTGCGCGAGCGGGCGCGCGGCGAGGTGCAGCTCTCCGCCGACTTAGCCCACACCTTGCCGCAAGCCGATGTGGTCATCACCGTCACCAGCGCGGTCGATGCGATTATCTACCCGCAGCATCTGAAGTCGGGTGCGGTCGTATGCGATGTGGCGCGTCCGCGTGATGTGTCGGTGCGGGTCGCACGCGAGCGCGACGATGTGTTGGTCATCGAGGGGGGTGTGGTGGCAGTGCCCGGCGAGGTCGACTTCGGCTTCGATTTCGGCTTCCCGCCCCGCACCGCCTATGCCTGCATGTCCGAGACGATGATGCTCGCCTTAGAGGGGCGCATCGAGAGCTTCACGCTGGGCAAAGAGGTGAGCCTGCAGCAGGTAGAGACCACGCAGCAGCTGGCGCAAAAGCATGGCTTTCACTTGGCGGGCTTTCGCAGCTTCGAGCGCGCGATTAGTGAAGAGGAGATTGCTCGCATTCGCGAGAACGCGCGGCGCAAGGGCGCTCGCGCCTATTCCGCAGTGGGATAATAGGCGAAGCAGGCGTGGAACCGCTGCAGCTCTTTCTCGATTTGATAAGGGATTTGGGGGTCTGCGGTGGCGGGTGCGCAGCAGTTATAAAGCAGAATGAGCGTGTTCACTCGCTCCATCGCCGTTTTCAGTTCGTGGCTGCGCTGCTCCAGCCAGAGGGCGTGCTGTTCGGCTGACTGTTGACGGATACGGGGGTATTCGCGCTGGGCACGCTGCCAGCAGCGCATGATTTCGGCACGCGCCTCCTCAATCTGGCGGGCACGCTCCAGCCACTCCGGTAGCACACCTGCGCTTTTGAGCAAGCGAATAGCGGGGCGCATCTCCGGCGGCACAAACCACTCCTCATCCATCGGCAGCGGCTTGCCCTTGCCCGGCAGGTTGTCGAACTTGCCCTCCTGCATCGCCTCCTCAATTTTGCGCTCGGCGATAATCTCAATCACACGCTGAATGTCGGGATAGTCGCCTCTCATGGTAGCTCCAACTTCTGAACGCGCCGTGCATGGCGCTCTTCTGCGCTGAAGGGGGTTTGGAGAAAGGCGTCCACAATTGCCTTTGCCAGTTCGGTGCCGAGCATTCGCCCACCGAGGCACAGCACATTGGCGTCGTTATGGGCGCGTGCGAGCTGCGCCGAGACGGGTTCGGATGCGTGGGCGGCGCGGATGCCGTGCCGCTTGTTCGCCGCGATGCACATGCCGATGCCCGTGCCGCAAAGCAGGATGCCCCGCGCGTCGGGGTGGGCAACCACGCGCTCGGTGAGCCGATGGGCAATATCGGGATAGTCCGCTGGCTCTTCCGAGAAGACGCCCACATCCTCCACCTCATAGCCCTGCTGCTGCAAATAATCGCGCAGCACCTCTTTCAGGGCGTAGCCTGCGTGATCCGCACCGATGAACACCCTCATTGTTCCGCTGGGAGTCGTGCCCGCCGCGCGTGGCTGCCAGACTGCTGGGCTTGAATCTTCTCGCGTAGCACCTGCAACGCACGCTGCAGCACCAGGTCCTTGCTGATGTCTTCGTCGCCCGGTCGCCAATCTTCGTGCTGTTTCACCTCGATATCAGGCTTGAGACCACCGACCCGCTTGCCATCCACGATTTTGGCGTTCAGGTCAGTGCCGTTCGGGGTGAGGTACTTGGCAGTGGTGATGGCGACGGCGGTGTTGTCAGAAGTGGGGATGACCGTTTGCACCAGCCCTTTGCCATAGGAGGGTTCGCCGATGAGAATCGCCACCTTGTGGTCGCGCAGGGCACCCGCCACGATTTCGGACGCACTCGCACTGGAGCTGTTAATTAGCACCACAATGGGGATTTTCAGGTTGCGATAGCGATTGGGTATGGCGCGCCGATTCTCCAAAATGCCTGTGCGCCCCTTGATGCTGACCACGAGGCTGTCTTCGGGCAGGAAGCGGCTGGCGACCTCAATCGCCGATTCGAGCAGCCCACCCGGATTGGTGCGCAGATCCAGGATGAGCGCGCGTGCGCCCTCACGCTGTACCTGCTGAAGTGCCCGATCTAACAATTGGGGCGCCTTCTCGCTGAAGTTCTGCAGCCAGATGCGATAAATTTTGTTTTCCGAATCGTCCAGATAGAGATCGACGGTGGGGCTTTCCACCAGGTCGCGCTGGATGGTGATGGTGATAGGATTGGGTTCGCCTTCACGACGGATAGTGAGCGTGACGCGAGTGAAGCGTGGTCCGCGGATCATGCGCACCGCCTCGTCCAGGGCGACCTTCTCCAAGCTTTTGCCGTCCACTGCGATAATGATGTCGCCCGCTTTCAGTCCGGCGCGAAGAGCGGGGCTGTTGGGCAGGGGGCGCACCACGCGCGCACCGCCAGGCGCATCCTCCAGCAGGGCGCCAATCCCTGTGAAGCTGCCAGAGGTGTCCTCCTGCATGCGACGGAACTCTTCAGGCTCCATAAAGCGGGTGTAGGGGTCGCCCAGCGCCATCAGCATCCCGTCGATGGCGGCATAGGTGAGCTTATCGATAGGCGGCGGTTGACCGTAAAAGTGGGTTTCGATCTCGCTGAGTGCGCTCTGGAACGCCTGTGGCGGATCCAGCTTCGATTCGTCCTGCTGGAGGAGGTGGCGCACCGTGGCGCGCAGCAGCGCCATCGATTCGCCGGGGCGCCCCGTGTTGGCGACCATATCCGCGCTCAAAAAGCCAAGCAGATAGAGACTGACCAGCACGGGCAGCGCCAAAATCAACCGCCAGAGGGCGCGCCCCCGCTGCCGCTTGAACCGGTCAGACCGGTCGGACGAGTCAGACAAGTCGGACGGGTTGAACCTGAAAAAAGCGCTCATGTTTTTGCCTCCTGTGTCTGGCTAAGCCATTGCAGCGCGCGGGCAAGCGCCGGGTCACCTTCTGGCTGACCTTGCAGGCGCGGTGGGTCAGGGATGCGCACATCGGGTTGAATGCCACGCTGATGGAACACGGTGCCATCCACACCGAGGTAGCGCCCCACCGTGAGCGTGAAGCCGGAGCCGTCCCTTAGCTTATAAAGAGCAATCTGGGAGGCGTCGCCCGCTGTGGGCATCCCAAACAGCCGTGCCTTTGCCCCCGTGCGCAACGCCAACGCCATCAACTCCGCCACATTATAGGTGCCCTTGTCAATCAACACGGCAATTGGCACCCGAATCGACTGCGAAGCAGGGGTGAGGTTCAGCGGTCGCTTGCGGTACTGCTTCCCCTCCCGGTATTCCACCAGCGCAACCGGCACCTGTTTAGCCCGCCCGCCTTGTTTGGAGATGAACGGCTGCAAAATTTGGAGGCAAGCCTCTTGCTGCCCGATGGCGGTGCCGCGCAGATCAATAACCAGCCCCTTCATCCCGCCTTGCTGAAGGGTTTTGAGTGCATTGGCTGCCTCTTTTGCCGCCGCACTGTTGAGCAAATTGAGCCGCAAGTAGCCCCATCGCTGTTCGAACAGGCGATATTCCAGCGGGCGCACCTGCATCCGACTCGGCTCCACTTTAACTTTCAGCGTCTGCCCCGCGCGCGTGAGGGTCAGTTCTATTTGGGCGGTGGCTGAATTGCCCTGTCCATCGGTGTCCTTTTGCGGAGTGCCGTCATGGGAGGCTTTCTCTTCCGGCTGAGCAGAGGTGCTGGAGGCGGGTGCGCGACTGAGCAGATCAATCGCCTCGCTCAGCGTAAGGCTGTTGCGCAAGCGTTCCCGCGCGCGTTGATCCGCCTCGCGTATCTGCTTCCGGTCGGCATGCGCCCGTTGCAGCTCCAGCACCTCATAGAAGGGGTCCTCGGAGATAACCCATTTCCCGTTCACCTCCACGATAAAGTCGCCCGGCAGCAGACCAGCGCGTTGTGCTGGTGAGCCGGGCAGCACCGAAATCACCCGCAGCAACTGCTGCTCGCGCTCGCCATGCTTGCGTGTTAGGACACCGAGCAACGCCCCAATGCCCTCCACATCCCCGTTCAGCGCATTGAGCCAACGCCTGCGCTGCTCCACTGTCAGGTATTGGGAGTGGGGGTCATTAAGCGAGTTAAGAAGCATTTGCAGGGAGCTATGCGCCATGCGAGTTGGGTCAACTGGCTCGACAAACTCCTGCCGCACCAGATTGAATACTCGGAAGTAGAGCTGGGTCATCGCCGGCTCGGAAACCTTTGCCTCTTTACTTGGCACGCGGGCATCAGCGAGGGTGGGCGCAAAATCGCGCTGCACCACCGTTTCCGAACCCCGCGTTAGATAGCCCCGATAAAGGATGCGGTGGGTCAGCCAGCCGCTGGCAAAGGCAAGCCCCAGCATTAGTAGGCTCAATCCCCCGCGCCATCCCATCCGTCTCACCTATCAAAACCTCCACCATTATTTTACCCTGCCACCGACAAAAACCAGAGCAGGAATCTGCCGATGTGAGCCGAATCCCTAATATCGGGTGAGACCATGTTGAGCCGTATGCGAGCCTATGCAGTGATCATAATGGTGTTGGTGACGGTCGCCTCGCTTTGGGGGCAAGCAGGTGTGCGCAGCTATCTGGTGCGACGGCTTTACGAAGCGGGCATGCGCCAGAAGTTCAACGCCGTGTATAATCTCAAGGGCGATGTGCGCTCCTCCCAGTTCGAAGGCAGCTTTCCTATCCACATCGATGCCCAGCTGGAAATCACCACCCAGATCCTGTCGGTTAATGAAAATGGGCAGGCACGCATGCGCTACTCGTTCCGCTACCTGAAGCAGGTGGTTGACTTCTTTGCGGAAGAGGAGCTGCCAGAGCCTTTCACGGCGACCATCCGCATCACGCCCTCCGGCTTCCCCGCCGAGGATGAGACCACCAGCAAGTTCCGCAAGAGCCGCCAGTCGGAAGAGCAGGAAGATAGCTCGCCCGGAATCGATTTCCTGCCTAACCTTCTCTTTTTCCTGCAGTTGGTGGGGCTGGATGTGGTGCCCGGACCGTTTTATCCGATGCCGCCCGGCGCAGTGCGCGAAGGCGACCAGTGGAAAATCGGCTACCCAACCCCGTTTCTCAACACGCACGGCGGGCGCGTAAGCCTTCAGCAAGCCACCATCTACACCTACCCCGCCAGCGTGAAGGTCATCGGCTTGAAAGAGATCAAGGGGCGACCGGTGCTCCATGTGCAGCAGATAACTGACACCCAGATCGACATCCCGCTGGACGACACCCTGCTGGAGATGGTGCGCCTGCGCGACCGCAATATCCCGCGCGGACGCATCAAGGGCACTATCAAGGGCACAACCGACTTCTATTATGCACTCGCCGATGGCGCGCTGGTGCAAGCCTCCGGGCATGTGCGCCAGAAACTGCGCGCCGAATATGACGAGCAAACTATCCGTGAGTGGCAACCCGACGAACACTGGGCAGAATGGGAGGTACAAGCCACCTTCCGACAGGTGCTGGCGGAAGAGAAAATCACGCCCACCAAACCGAAAGGCAGTAAACCCGCCCCTGCACGACGCAAACGATGAGGAGATGAAACGATGCTCCGATGGACACGCCGAGAAGCACTGCAGGGCATCGGCGCCCTCATGCTGGGCATGACCAGCATGGGCGTAGCAGAAACGACTAGCCCCAGCAAGCGCAAGCGCGTGCTGCGTATCGCCCACCTGACCGACATCCATGTGCAGCCAGAAAAGGATGCCGCAAAAGGCATGATCCGTTGCCTGCAATATGTGCATTCGATGAAAGACCGCCCCGACATCATCTTTAATGGGGGTGATGCGGTAATGGATGTGTTCGCCCAGAAGCGTGAACGCGCCACCGTCCTGAAACAGCTCTGGACAAGTATTCTGCGCGATTATTGCGAGATTCCTATCATCCACTGTATTGGCAATCATGATGTTTGGGGCTGGGATAAGGAGCGTAGTGGCTGCACTGGCGAGGAACCCGACTACGGCAAGCGATGGGCGATGGAGCTATTCGGGCTGACAAGTCGCTACTACGCCTTCGAACGGGCAGGCTGGCGATTCTTCGTGCTGGATAGCACCTTCCCCCACGGCAACAGCTACAAAGCACGATTGGACGACGAGCAGTTCGAGTGGCTCAAAGCGGAGTTGCGACGCACGCCACCCACCACGCCAATCTGCATCCTCTCCCATATTCCCATCCTCTCTGCCAGCGCATATTTAGACGGGAACAACGAGAAGACGGGCGATTGGGTGGTGCCCGGCGCGTGGATGCACATCGATGCGCGGCGCATCATCGAACTGTTCTGGCAGCACCGCAATGTGAAACTTTGCCTGAGCGGGCACATCCACCTCTATGACCGTGTGGATTATAATGGGGTGACCTATCTCTGCAACGGAGCGGTGTCCGGCGCGTGGTGGAATGGCGCCTATCACCAGACTCCACCTGGCTTCGGGTTGATCGATCTTTACGAAGACGGCAGCTTCGAAAATCGATATATCGAATACCTGTCAAGCCGCTCGGCGTAGCTGCTTGTGTACGGCAATCCAGCACGCCCCACTGAACCTGTAAGCAAGGGGGTGGCTGCCACCTGTGAGCAAGGAGCGCCTATCCCTTGCTGGCTTTCGGTGCAGGGTAAAATCGGAGCGTATGAGCAAGGCGCCGTTCGTTTCTAAAAAGGGTTCGAATCTATTATCGGAGCAATCGGTATCGAAAACGGTGTGGGCACTTGCGTTGCCATCGATGGTCGCTGCGCTGGTGCAAACGGTGAACAGCTTTCTCGATAGAATGTTTGTGGGGGTGTTAGGACCGGCAGCTCTGGCAGCGGTAGGGGTGGGCGGACAGCTTATCTTCCTGATGATGGCGCTGGCGATGGCGGTCTCGATGGGCAGCACCGCGATTGTGGCGCGGATGGCTGGCGCGGGCGACCTCATCAATCTTCAGCGTGCGGCACGCCAATCGCTCGGTATCGCGCTGGGGTTGGGGCTGATTATAACCGGGCTGAGTTATATGGCATTGCCGCTCTTGCTCAATTGGTACGATTTGGCGCCTGACACGATGCGGCTGACACGCGAATTTTTGGTGCTGGCGATGGGTGGTTTGCCCGGCATGTTTTTGATGATGGGCTTGATGGGCACTTTTCGCGGGTTGGGTGATACGCGCTCCCCCATGATAGCCAGTATTGCAGCGACCTGCGTCCATATTATAGGTGACTGGGTGCTGATTTTTGGGCGGTTTGGTTTTCCGGAGATGGGGATTCAGGGGGCTGGGTTGGCAATGGCGCTTTCGATGTGGGTGGGTGCGGGAACCCTTTGGTTGCTGCAGCGCACGGGTGAACACAGGTCGCTTGCAGCTCCTGAATGGCCGCACAAAAGCTGGCTCTGGCGGATTTTGCGGATTGGTGTGCCCGCCTCTATGCGCACGCTCATCTATTCGACCAGTTCGATAGCGTTCACGATGCTGCTGTCCAGGACGAAGGCGGGCACGGACGCGGTAGCGGCGCTGCCTATTGGGCTAACCGCCGAGTCGATCGCTTTTATGCCCGGTTTCGCCTTTGCGATTGCGGCATCGGCGTTGGTGGGTCAGGCGCTTGGTGCGAAAAATGAGCGCTTGGCGGAGCGGTTCGGCTGGGTTGCTGCTTGGCAGGCATGCGCCGTGATGAGTGGGATGGCAGTGGTGTTTTTTATGTTAGCGGAGCCGTTTGCGCGCTGGTTCACACGCGACCCAGAGGTGATTGCTTTAGCGGTCGCCTACTTGCGCATCAATGCGATATCCGAGCCGTTGCTGGCTTTCGGACTTGTGTTAGCGGGCGCCTTGCAGGGCGCAGGCGATTCACTCAAGGCGATGTTGGGCACCTTTATTACGCAGTGGGTCGTGCGTTTGCCCCTTGCCTATCTGCTCACCTTCACGCTGGGGCTGGATGCCCACGGTACCTGGTGGGCGATGTCGCTCAGTTCCATCTTTAACGGGCTGCTCTTTATTGCGCTATTTCGGCATGGCGGTTGGAAGCGGGTGAGAGTCTAATCACCAGCTGCTGATGCAGATGAAGGGCGCCCAGTAGTAGGGGTGTTGGAAGCGTTTTTGTTGCCTAAGCGCAAGGGCTGCCTCGCGTAGGGCAGCAGCAGGCGATTGTCCCGCACGCAGCGCTTTGTAGTAGTGGCTCATGAGCATCGCGGTACTCTCGTCGCTCACCTTCCATTGGCTAAGCACCTGCGTGGGCACACCGCTCACCGTGAGTGCCCAGACCATGCCGATAGCGCCTTCGCCCGGTCGTGCTTGCCCGCGCGCCGTCTCACACGCCGAAAGCACCACCATCTCGGCACTGAGCGCAAGCTCCATCAGCTCACGCGCGGTCAGAATCCCGTCTTCACCCGTGTCGGCAGCTGGCTCTGCCAGCAGCAGTCCGCTTTGCAGGTTTGAGTTCGTGCCAGAGGGGAGGGCACGCTGCAGGCTTTCGATGGCTTGCTGCGGACGATCCATCAAAATCAGTGCGACCCCCATGTTATGGTGGGCACTCGCTTCACCTGCTCGATCGTTGAGGGTGCGCGCCGTTTCGATTGCCTGTTGATAGAGGTTCAGTGCCTTCTGCGCGCGCTGTTGCTGACGCGCCTCTGTTGCCCAACGAATCAAAGCCTCCACATCAGGGTGGGCACGGATTTGCGCCTGTCCCAGCCCAAGCGATGCACATAATCCGATACCGATTATCCACTTTTTCATTGCTGACCATCTCCTCTTGCTTGTGTTATCGCCTGCTTATGCCTCTGCAAGAAAGAAGCGAGAGCGTGCCACGCTCTGCTTCAATTGTATAATACTACAGATTGTGCCCATTGCAGTAGATCCTCCAGAGCGCGGTTCTGGCTATCATGCATCAACCGTTCCAGCGTGTCGAGTGGCAAGGGCAATTGCTGCAGCATGGTATTGGCATAGTCGTAGTCGGGCGAGCCGTACTGTTGGAACAGCTGCATCGCACTGATGAAATAGCGGGCGGCGGATAGGGGTTCGTTTTTGAGCATAAGCACCTCGCCGATATTGCACACCCCGCGTGCGATGCCCAGCCGATTGCCCAGTCTAATCTCGATTTCCAGCGATTCCTGCAAGTAGCGGAGTGCAGGCTCCAGTTCGCCTCGCAGCTGATACATCGCGCCCAGATTAGTGAGAGTTTCCGAGAGTCCGCGCTGGTCGCCCAGGGCGCGCTGGCGCTGAGCGGCTTGCTGCGCCAAGCGGATGGCTTCGTCCATTTGTCCTCGCTCATACTCCAACAGACCGAGATTGTTCAGCACCATTGCAACCCGCACCGGTTCGTTCGCCTGCATGAATCGTTGCAAAGCACACTGGAAGCAGGTACGCGCTTGCTCAAATTGCTGCAGGCGGAGCTGAATAAGCCCCATCAGGTTGCAGGCGCGTGCTTGACCCATCAGGTGCTCCAGCGCTTCATACCGATTCAGGGCATCCTGCACAATCTGGAGTGCCTGCTCCCACTCATGCTGCTCATACAGAAGGGCTGCCTGCTGTAGCCGCAGCTCCGCTTGCAATTCATCGGTGCCCTCTCCCAGAAAGAGCGCGGCGTTCAGCCCCTGCTGCAGGTAATCCATCGCATTCAGCAGCCAGCCGAGCCGGTCGCATAGCTGCGACAAGCAGAGCGACATCTCTGCCGCGCGTGTCCAGTTGCCCTGCTGGATGAACCACTCGAGGGCGGTGCGCAAATTGTCCATCTGCAGCTCCGCTCTATTCAGCGCGTCGGTCTCATAGGGAGTACGAACCTGCTTCAGGCAGCTTTGGGCGACGGCTAAAAAGTATTCAGCATGGCGTTGCCGTGTTGTCTGGTACAGTTCGCCTCGCTGGCGCAGCATGCTGAGGGCAAACAGGCGCATCGGGTTCAGAAGGCGGAACCACCTTTCATCTTTGCGCCGAATCTCCACCAGCATCGCACGATGGCGCAGCTCCAGCAGGTCATCCAGCGGACTGGGCGATTCACAGACCGCTTCCACATCCTCCACGCTGAAACTCCCGGTGAACACGCTGAGTTGCTCGAAGAATGCTTGGATGGACAAGTCGAGCTGGCTGTAGGACCACTCAATCGCACTCTGCAGGGCACGCTGGCGTGGGGGTATGTCGGCACTGCGCGTCTGAAGGATTTGAAACCGTTCATCGAGCCGTTTAAGTAGCTCAGCGGGCGAGAGCAGCGCCAAACGCGCCGCGCACAGCTCCAACGCCAACGGCAAGCCATCGAGCTGACGACACAATTCGGCAACAGCGGGAGCGTTGGAGGGTGTCAAGTCAAAATCGGGCGCGTGGTGCCGTGCGCGCTCCAGCAGGAACTGAACCGCGGCATACTGCTTCAGCATCTCGGGATCCCGATCCGCGCTGGGAGGTGGCACACGGAGAGGCTTCACTTCGTGTAGGTACTCACTGCGTAGTTGCAACGGGTTCATACTCGCAATTAGCAGGCGGATGCCCGGCGCGCTCTGCAAGAGGGCCCGCACCACTGGCAGCAACGCCGACACCGACTCCACCCCATCCAGCACCAGCAGGATGGTGCGTCCTTGCACATAGGTAATGAGCTGGGATAGCGGGTCGGTATCGGCACGCGCTTGCATCGGTAGCTCCTGAATGATGCGCCGCGCTATAGCGTCGGGGGTTGTCAAGCCATCCAACGGGATGTACCAAGTGCCGTCGGGGAAATGTTCCAGCAGCGTTTCGGCGACCGCTTGCGCCAAGCGCGTCTTTCCCACCCCGCTCGGACCAACCAAGGTGACGAGGGCGTGATTACCCCGAAGCAGTTCGGCAAGCCCTTCCACCTCCCGCTCACGCCCCACCAGCGCCGTTTCCGCCACCGTCAGGTTATGCAGCTCCGCACGAGGCGCATTTGGCGGTGGGAAACTTTCGGGCAAGCCCTCCTGCCAAATCTGCCAGAGCCGTTCGCGCCCCACGCCTTTTAACCAATACTGACCTAAGCACCGAAATCGCACTTCAATACCGAATGAGTCCGCCACCAGCGCGTGCGTCGTGGATGACACCAGAATCTGCCCCCCGTGGGCAGCGGAGCAGATGCGCGAGGCACGATTCACATCCGGTCCTATATAATCCACAATCCCATCGGGATGCCGAATCAGCTCAGGTTCGCCCGTGTGAAGACCGATGCGAATCGCAAGGGGCACCGTCACGGCAGCGCCATCAGGCAAGTTCACCTGCCAGGAGGCGTTCAGAACGCTCCGTTGCGCCTCCAGGGCAAAGCGTATCGCCCGCTCGACCCTGCCAAAGGTGAAGAAGAAGGCATCGCCCAGTGCTTTTACCTCATAACCATCGTACTGGCGACAGAGTGTGCGCAACAGGCGGTTATGCTGCTCCAGCACGGGTCGGAATGCGCCCCGATACCGCTCCGACAGCTCCGAGTATCCTTGGATATCGGTGAACACCAGCGTCACTGCGCCCACGGGCGCATCGCCAGTCTCGATATCCTTCCCACTTACAGCGTCCATCCCGCGCACGCAACCACCTCGGATTGTATAGATTATAGCCGTTTCAGTCGTGACAAGCATAGAAAACCCCGTGCGTCAGCACCTTACTTTGGCTTCAGTGATAGGGCTGGTATCGTTTCAGCCCTACCCAAGCATAGCTTAAACGACGAATGGAATGCAAGGGACTTTAGTCCCTATCAACCCTTTGGGTTATTTGACCAAACCCCTAAAGGTGTTCGAAAATTGGGGTGCGGCAAACGCACCCGTACCAAGTAGGGGCGTGGTTCCCACGCCCTTGCTGAAGTCTGCTATTTCCAACATCCCCACCCTCCAACCCCTTGAATAACAAAACGCCCATCGGGTATCCCTCATACTATGGTACGACTTAGAGCGTGTACTGGAAGTAAGGATTTACACAACTCTCACCCCCAACGCACATAAACGACCCAACGCCAAACGC
>OGCH01001019.1_pt1 | contig 11805 bp, 11 predicted proteins | sample 1570111 | NCBI WGS metagenome assembly OGCH01 (sample SAMN03436243, study PRJEB24508) | hot springs metagenome | biome: Desert Springs; feature: Hot Springs; material: Water | place: USA: Great Boiling Spring, Nevada | collected 2008-12-01 | depth 0 m m
AATATTATTAAAGCAAAAAGTGGTAAAAATATAAGTTCCGTAGTATCTATCAAACTACTCGTGCCAATATTTATATATAACACACTCCTTGTAAGACTAGCTATTATCAGTGCTATCCAAATAATATCAATTTTTACATCATGATTACGTTTTAATGTTCTAATAAAAAATAGAATACTATAAAATAGTATTATAAAAATAGGAAGTGCTATATAGATAGATCTTAGTATATTTACAATCGGATTAATATAATAAGGTGTACTCTCTAATTCGCCATATTCTACATCAAATCCTAAATACGCTAAACCTCTATTTAATATCTTATCTAATCCAACTGACTTAAAGCTGGGGGTCGTATAATATTGTATGATTGTATCAATATTTGATATACCAAATATAAGTACAAATATTATGAATAAATTAGACATTCTTAAATTACTAACGTTTACAGTATTAAATAATCTATCTTTAATAAGTAATATAAATATTAAGATTAGCGCCACAAAAGCCAATGAATAATGTATAAGAGATAAACCTATAAAGAAGATAACTGATAATATTATTATCTCCTTTAATGAAGAGATAGAATCTTTTTTAATTAATAGTGAAAATAATAATATAAATAGAAATATAGTAAGAGTATATTTAAACCAACCATACATATTTATTAAACCACTATATAATGTTAATGCCAATGGAACAGATAGCAATATAATCTTATAATATCGACGTAAATTAACAAATGAGTTTTTTAAAATAATAAAGTATCCTAAGGGTAAGATGAGACTCCCTATAGGAATTAGGGCAAGATCTTCTCCAGAAATATTTGTTATCTTAGAAATTATATAAGATAGATATATATGACCTATGATCATATTTATATTAACTATTCCCTTGAATTTCTCAGAGTCTATTATACCATTATTAGGATAATTAATTGGCACTAGATCTTGTATAATGAATGTGTCAGAGACTTTAAGATTACTAAGAGTTATACCAGCTATAATACAAACACTTATTGTGATAATAAGTAATATGTTCTCTGAGTTAGACATAACTTGATCTTTTTAACAATAACATGTTATAAGTGATATATTCTACTGTCTTCGTGTAATCTTCATTAACTATATTCGATATATCTGCAGGTACTCTTTCTATAAGTAATTTAGTATTATTATCTATAATATCTCTATCTAAAAATAATTGCCTTAGTGAACTCATAAATATAGTATACTCGTTTTCTAATCCTAATAACTTTGCAAATCGTCTAACGTTTAGATATATCTTTACTATAAAGGATAAAATGTCTTTCTTAATTTTGCTATCATTAATACTAACTATAGGTGCATTCTTCTCCTCTTCTTTAATTTTAATAGGTTCTAAACTCAATCTATCAAATAAAGATGTTAATATTTCTTGCGGTTTATTCTTCAAATCATTATGATGTAATACAATTAACTTGTCACCAAATATTTTGTGATATTCTACTACCTTTTCATACATTAAGAATGTATCTAATTGTGGTCTAAGACTCATTTCTATCCATTGACTAATATCATCCATCTTATGATAGGGATATGTAAAGTTATAAGCACTAACTATTCTTTTCAATCCATCTCTTATAATTAAGATTATAAAAGATGATGGATTATATTCTTTTATTCTTTGTGCTATTCCATTATAAAAAGTATAAGATACACTGGCGTCTACTCTATATTTATAAGATATTGCATGCTTGTAAAGATTATTATATTCTTTAAGGTTATATTTATAAAGTGGTAGATTCATCCATTGCGGTGCTTTATTAAATGGGTAAAAGAAATGCGGTTCTTTAATAGCAGGTACAAATATTTGAGGATGTTGAGATAAATAACTTGCTAGTGCTGTACTACCAGCTCTAGCAAATCCTGCTATAAATAAATTAGGTTTATTATCCATATCTGATCATTAATCTATTTAAAAACCATCATATTTAGTCTTATCTGCTATTATATTCCAATCATATTCTAATGCTATTTTTCTACTATTAATGGACATATTCATTAATAGTTCTTCGTTATTTAATAGCTCTATTATCTTATTTGCTAGCATTAGATGGTTCCTCGGCTCTACAAGAACCTTGGGTACAATATAAGATAGTACACCAAGCACAATATTTAATACTATTCCTAGTAGACGGGATATTATCTTAACTATTATACTATTCATTTTTGATATCCTCTAATATCATTGTAGTCTTATCTATTATTATATTCCAATCATATTCTAATGCTATTCTTCTACTATTAATAGACATACTCATTAATAATTCTTCATTATTTAATAACTCAGTTATCTTATCTGCTAGCATTAAATGGTTCTTTGGTTCTACTAACATGCCGTTAAAACCATCTTTTATATAATAAGGTATGCCTCCAACTCTGCTTGCTACAATAGGAATACCACATGCATTTGCCTCTAACATTCTCAAAGGAAATGACTCCACTGCAATGCTAGGAATGATAAGCAGTGTTGATTCCTGATAACATTTTATCAATTCATCTTCCGCGAGTCTCCCTTTAAATATAACATTATTATCTATCCCTTTCTTTTTACATATATTAATATATTCATCTTTAAGTGGACCATCTCCCACTATTGTAAGTATGGCATTAGGATGATCTCTAATTACTAATGGCATAGCATCAAGTAATATCCTTAATCCTTTCCATTCATATGATTTGCTTAATGGTGCTATAAATAGTAATTGCTTACCACTAATATTATATTTATTTGGTTTATATTTATTAGTATCAACACCTGGTGGTATAACTTTAGTCTTATAACTAAATCTTGCAAGATAACCCTGTCTTATCAGTTCATTTACCGCTATTATCATTCTTGCTATATTAAACATTATTGGTTCAATAGTTATATCTAATAATTTATATATAACATTAAGCCATAACCTTGGTGAGGTATTCTCTGCTACATGAAATGTGACAATATAATCCATCTTATGTCTATATGCTACTAGTGATGCAATCTCAGCAAAGTATGGTACTGGAGTATGACTATTAATTAAATCGTATTTATTAGTTAGTATAGCCTTATTTAATATGCTAAATAGATTAAAACGTATTGGTGTATTAGATATTATAATATCTGGTTTTAATCTATTCACAATAATACCATCTATCTCTTCACTATAATCATAACCGCTTTTTGTGGCACAAAATACAGTTACCTTATGCCCTTTTCTTACTAACCCCTTAAATATATTATATGCGTATCTTTCCAATCCTCCACCTTCAGGATAGAAATACGGTGTTGTTGCTAGTATATTCATAAATTATTCTTACTTTCTTTTTAGTAATCCAAGATATAATTCTTCGATCTTATCTATTAGCTTAGTCCAATCATACTCTTTAATAATTTCAAAAGATTTATGTCTTATATTTTCTCTAAGGACAGGATCCATGGCCTTTAATATGGCATTAGAAAGACTTACTGCATCATTCAGATTAAATAATATGGATAATCCCTTTGAAACGCTTCTTGGACCAGGTATATCTGATACTATTATAGGTATTCCATGCTTCATAGCCTCTAGTTGTACAATACCAAAACCTTCCAATCGATTTATGGATGGTAATATCAGCGCTAATGCATTAGCATAATAGTCATCTAATTCTTCGTCTGATACATATCCAGTAAATCTAACATTCTTAGTAAGATCGAATTTATTAATTAAATTCTCTAATTCGTCCTTATATTTTAACTCATCATCTCTCGTAGCCTCTCCAATGATTATAAGATCCAGATTGATATTCCTTTTTTTGAGTATAAATAATGCCTCTAGTATTAGATGCAACCCTTTCTCTCGTTTTATTCTTCCTACATATAACAGATAGTCTTTTGGTTGATATTTATTTGATACTTTAATATGCTTATTTGTATATAATATACCACAAGGAATAGTCTTAATCTTTTTGTTATACTTTATCTTATTTAATATTCTAGATGTCATGACAAATTCTTCATTAGTTGTTATTATTAGATTACTTAGATCTAACATCATCTTAAGCAAAGTATTCTTCCATATATTATATACTATTTTAATAATTGGTGAATTTGATGCTAACTCAGCTTCATTATGATATGTTATCACTATGGGAATACCTTTTAATTTTGCTATTAATGCTATTAGTTCTGCTACAAAAGGAAATTGCGCATGAATATGTATAATATCAAACCTTTCTTTCAGAAAAGAAATTATCATACTTAATGAGATAGGTGTTCTAAGTATATCAAAATAATTAAATCGCTTGATCGTTATACCATTAATGACTTCTTTTCCTGTCGACTTGGAACAGCAATAAATAGTTACGTTATATCCTCTTTCAGCTTGTAATTCACTTAGATCTTTAACATATCTTTGTATACCACCTTTAAGTGTCTTGAAGTCATACTGTACTACATGTAATATGTTTAATTTGTTACTAGTGATAGCATAGTTTCTATTTTGAAGAGTCATAATTTTATCATATTCTTGACTATATCATTCACTGTCACTATTAAAGCCTCCTTACTATTGTACATTGCTCTCCATCCTAATCTCTTTAATCTTGTAGTATCTAGCAGCATTATCTTAACATCTCCTTTCCATCCTCTCCCATCACCGTTATCAATAAACTTTAATTGAACATTACTTAATCCTAAAGCATTTATAACTGTATCTGCTATTGTTATAACATCTATATAATCATCTGAACCTACATTGAATATATTTACCCTATCATTACTATTTAATCCTATAAGCATGGCATTTATACAATCGCTAACATGTATGTATGATTTCTTCTGTTTACCATTACCAAGTATCTCTAGCATATTTCTATTCCTTATCAGTTTATTTATAAAATCGTATATTACTCCATGGGTGCTCCTTGTACCTATAACATTAGCTAACCTGTATATCACTGCCTTAATTCCATACATATAAGCATATGAGCATATCATTGACTCACATGCTGCCTTACTTGCCCCATACATAGATATAGGCATCAATGGTGTATCTTCTGGTGTTGGAATAACATTAGGCTCGCCATATACAGTAGATGAGGATGTAAATACAAATGTATCAACATCATGCTTCCTTGCATACTCTAATATATTAAATGTTGAGATTATATTCTGTTCAAGATGCTCCTTAGGATTTATAGAACTTGATCTTACATCTGGGTTTGCTGCTAGATGGAATATAGTTGAGTATCTATCATCATTACATTCGATAGGCTCATTTACAAGATCAAGTTTAAAGAATCTAAAGTTATTATTGTTATTATTGTTCCATCTATTTATATGCTCTATGCTACCAGTACTTAAATTATCTAAGACATGCACAGTATTACCATCATCTAATAATCTATCAACTAGATAGCTGCCTATAAAACCTGCCCCTCCAGTAACTAGTACTGTATTCTTATTACCCATAAATCTTAAATCTTAATCTTTGCTTATTATGATTCTGCTATATATGCATATTATTCTGTTCATATTACTTCACCATTAGACTATATTACTCTTCCATACAAGCAATGGTTCATCATTAATGCTTACTATCATACTCTTCACTAATCCAGAGTCTCTAGCATTTATTAGCATGCTCATCATATCATCTATGCTTACACTCCTGTTAGCTAACCTTGAATACTCTACTGCTACTTGCTCAGTGGTAGCATAACCTTTATCTTTGCTAGCATTTATAATAGCATTTATAAGCATCTTATCATCATTGCTTAGTCTAGTGTATAATCTATTGCTATTATTCTTAATCGCATTAACCCTAGAGAACTCTCTCAACGAGAGTAGTGCAGCTGGTGCTATACTAGCGCTCATTATCAATGGGAATCTCTCCTTAACTATATCCTGAACTACCTTCTCTTGCTGTAACTGAGTCTTTATAGTATCGTAATGTGCCTTTATCTGCTTAGCAATAGCAATATAGAACTCCTCAGCACCTTTGATATCATTCTCATCCTTTATGAACCCATTCCTTGCTAGAGTGCTAAGGTAAGACCATAACACTATCTGTATATTCCTATTCTCATATGCATCATTGAATCTTAGGGGCATCCTCTCGAACCAGTAAAGTACTATCTCTGCCTGCTTCTGACTGGGTCTTATGTAAGCAAATAACCTTGCATTATCATCCTTACTTATATTAACATCCTTTAATTCTAACACCTCTGCTGTTGGTCTCCCTACCCTAGATGGATATATTAGCATTGAATCTTCCCACTTATGCCTACCATTTGATATCTGTACACCAACATAGAATGACTTTCTATTCAGTATCTTACTTATCTCATCTGTATTGCTACTATTATCATCTTCAACCTTTATGTACCTGTATGCTAATGCAGCATCCTGCCTTAATACCTTCTCAACCCTTTGGTCTCTATAAGCATACTCTAGTATGTAACCATCCAACTCTGGGAGTAATAGACCAACAGTTTCCCTTTCCCTACCTGTTATACCACTAATATCGAATGACATAAGCCTCTTTGCTATACTATCTGCTACTGGAGTACTTGCCTGAACCTGATTGATCACTATAGTACTGCTTACTATCAATGCAATTAGAGCAAACCTTGCTATACTATTGGTATTTATCCATTTCATCTTTGCAAGTATTCTAGAGCATACCAAGCATACATGCTCATTGAGGCTAAAACTCTTATTGCAGTAAATGCATCCTTCGTTACTCTTTTTATTATTAGCAAAGGTTGATCTTATACTAACTCTTAGTAGTTTATCGCCTATGAGAAGAACAATTAAAGTACCTGGTATAGCCATTATTGACCCACTAACAGCATGGAATGACTCACTAACCTGCTCACCATAGTGATACCATAGAATGAGTATTATTGCTATCCTTAATGCATTAAGGAAGAAGAACAATGGGAATCCAATTATGAACATTATACCTCTCTTCCATAATGCCCCTCTTGCTATGTATGCTGCTATCAATGCAAAGAGTGATAAACCTATAGTAGAGAATAACCCTGAGCTAGGCTCACCTACAAAGAATGGCATCTGTATATTCTCCTTGCTTACTACTAATGCAGGTGCACCATAACTTGCCTCTAAAGTTACGCTTAAGCCATATGCTTTAAGTATAGACTCTGCTATCGTTGCTGATAGCCATGATAGATCCCCTGCTATGGCAGATAGCAACTCTGCTGGAGGAGGCTGTAGATATGCTAGTATAACTATTGCAAATATGGAATGTCTTAACACCTTAATGTTAAAGAGGAATGCTGTTAGACCAGCAGCGAGTAATGGTATTGAGTATATATGGAACTCTAGAGCATAGAGGGTCAGTGAGCCATATATGTAAAGTATTACTGCTACTAATACTAAAGTTAAGCCTATTATATCATCGAACCTTAATGCCTTACCTCTCCTAACTATTCTCCTACTAATATTGTTATCTAATGCTACAGCTAGTAATAGCCTCCTCTTCCTATATATTATATAGGCTACCAGGAAGGGTATTATTAGGATGTAGTTGGTTATGTTAGCTGAACTGAATACAAGCGCATCCTTGAATATAACTGCTAGATCTTGCATATACATAAGTACTACTGCTGTTACTATAACTGCAGCCTTTATAAACAGAGTATTGTACTCCTTTATTGAGTATGCTATATCTAACTTAACCATATCTATGTTATCTTTAAGCTAATTGATATCTTTTGCTAATCTTATTACTGCTATATTATAATATATGCATGCAAACCATTCTACCATGCTACTGCTAAGATGAGCATACATGCTCCATCCCATGCTTATCATACCCTTAAGCCATGCATATGCCCTAGCATAACCATTGCTTAATGCTCTAGCCATAGTATCTACTGCCAATGTTAGCTTAATAACTATCCTTGCAAGCACTATTGCTAACTGCTTATTCCTTACTTGCTTTATATACTTTAATGCTAGAGATGCTAAAGTTCTCTCATGTATATTTAATGCTCTATACCACACCTTTGCCCTTAGTGCCTTGCTCTTCAGCAAGGCAAGGTTACGCAGGATATCATTATTGTTATTGTTAATAGTTGTAGCGTTAACCATCCTACTCATGTTACTATTCAACTAATGGTAAAGTACCGTTTAAGTTTATAAATATTATGTTGTTTGAGTACCATAATACAAGTTATATATTACATATTACATGATTACTACTATATAAAGGTTAAATAATAGTAATACTTTGGTATAAGTAATGAGGTTATTAGTAATAGGTTTAGACTCTGTTCCAGCAGATCTACTCTTCAATGAACTAATCGATGATCTTCCAAATATAAGGATGATGGTTGAGAATGGAGTATCAAGTATATTAGAGAGTTGCCATCCCCCAATAACTATTCCTGCATGGATGGTTATGATGACTAGCAAGAGCCCTGGTGAATTAGGCATATATGGATTTAGGCATAGAAGAGGCTACTCATACACAGATGGTTGGATAGCAGACTCTACAAGCATAAGAGCAAAGAAGGTATGGGATTATCTAGCAGAGATGGGTAAGAGATCATGCATTATAGGAGTCCCTCCTTCATATCCTCCTTATCCTATAAATGGTAATCTAATATCATGCTTTATAACTCCCTCCGATAAAGTAGATTATACATATCCTAAGGAGTTAAGGCATGAGATTGAGCAGTTGGTAGGCAGGTATATGTTTGATGTTGTGTTTAGAACAGAGGATAGGGATACTATACTAAAGGATCTGTATGAGATGACAGAGAAGAGGTTTGCTGTAGTAAAGTATATGCTAAAGAAAGAGTATTGGGATTACTTCATGTTCGTTGAGATTGGTGTAGATAGATTGCATCATGCATTCTGGAAGTTCCATGATAAGAGACATCCAAAGTATATACCAAACAACAAGTATGAGAACGTTATAAGAGATTACTACAAGTTCATAGACTCTAAGATAGGAGAGTTGCTATCATTGATAGATGATGATACATATGTTATGCTTGTATCTGACCATGGTACTACTGGTATGAAAGGTGCATTCTGTATAAATGAGTGGCTAATAGAGAAGGGTTACTTGGTACTTAAAAGATACCCAGATAATGTTACAGATCTAGACAAGTGCGAGGTTGATTGGAGCAAGACTAAAGCATGGGGCTGGGGAGGTTACTATGCTAGAATATTCCTTAATGTTAAAGGTAGAGAATCAAATGGTGTAATAACAAGAGAAGAGTATGAGAGTTTTAGGAATCATCTTATTAGAGAGATAATGAGTATAAAGGGTCCTGATGGAGAATATCTTAATACCAGAGTATTCAAGCCAGAGTTGCTTTATAGGCAGTGCATAGGCGATAGACCAGATCTAATGGTGTATTTAGATGATTTGTACTGGCGCGCTGCTGATACTATAGGGCATAGATCGTTATACTTATCAGAGAATGATACTGGACCTGACGATTCTGTTCATTGGTATGATGGTGTATTCGTATTTTACAGCAAGAAGAATAACAAAGGCTTAAACCTTGGAAGAATCAGCATATACGATATAACACCTACAATACTTGCAGTTATGGGAGCTAAGCAAGTGTATGATGGTATGCAAGGCAAGGTTGTTCAAGAAGTGATAGACTATATTAATAGTAGACTCAAGAGTAAGTGATACTAAATTATTATATCATACTATCGATACGTAATAAATAGAACACCATACTGCTTAATATATAATGTCATGTATCTTTAGGTTCTATTAACTTAAGAACAAGTTATACTAAATTATATTATGGTATCAATACGTAATAGCCCCATATATACTCAAGATATATGCTATATATCTTTACTATTCATCAAGGGTCCTAATATTGGTATCTAAATGCTTAGAAACATTGATAGAACGTATGATTAAAATCAATCTTTATTTATTTACAATAATATCTCTGAATACTCTATCTACCGTATCTCTTTACCCTCCTTGAGTATCATGATGGGCAGTATAACCATTTATACCATCTTTCCTTGAGTATAGCACATAAGTATTCAAAGGAATATGACAAATAACAACTTTACAATAAGGTATAGAGGAAGGGTAATCTCATCATATATATCGTTACTATCAACAACATTCTATATTATTAGCTATATAACAATTATAACAATTATAACAATAACATGAACATAACCCCAAGTTCTTCAATAATAGGAAGAATAGGAGGTAACTGGGTAATGACATGTCCATTGCTTAAGGTGGAAAGGAAAATGATGAAGCCTAGAATGGCTATGAACGCTAAAGCAATGAACACCTTAGAAGCAAGAATCATCACCGTTTAGGGCTGGGTATAAATCGATTGGCTTATAAGTATGAAATCTAATATCTTTATAACTAGACATGGAAAGGGTTACTATAAGCATACCTAAAAAATTGTATGAAGATATACTAAAGATAGTTAATAGTAATAGATACAAATTTAATAGTGTTGAAGATTGCATAGAGAAAATACTTACAGAAGTATTAATAAATTACGCATCTCAAGATTCTATTATTAGTTCTAATGATATTAATGAGATAAAAGAAGAAGACGAAGAGATAAAAGATAGATTAAAGAAACTAGGTTACATATAATATTTTATATTTCATAATTAGTCGATGAAAAATTAGTATCTCAAGGTTAAACTATTGAGCTCCTGTAAGAGCATATATAAAGACTCCTTAAAGAACTCCAAGATATCATTCTTATCCATACTAGCTATATCAGCACTCTTTCTTACAATTGCCGGTAGATCGCCCTTTATAAAAATGAACCCCTTCTCCTTTAATCTTATACTCAGGTCAATGAATATACGCTCTAGTAATTCTGCTATTCTCCTATCTATCCTACTTTTTGGATCCGAGAAGCAGAATACTATGCACCTATCTGGTCTTTTATCTTTGATAGTAAAACCCAAGAATATACCTGCCTGTACACTCTTAATGCTAATATAGAAGTACTTGCCTTTTAATGCTAGAGACTTCTCATCCCATATTATTACATCTTTAAAGTTATCCTTGATCAGAAGTTCTATAGTGTATATAATGAATGAACCTGCATCTAGAGTGTTCATATTACCATCATTCATCTTTTCTATTAATACATCGGCTATCTATATTCCAGTACTCTCTCAGCCTTGCTTGATGCATTATTACTATAGCTTATGTATCCTAATCTAAGTAAAGCATCGAGTATGGTGTTAACGCACTCATCTACGCTCTGCTTATCTGTATCTACAACAACCTCTGGGTTCAGAGGTTCCTCATAAGGGTCCTGTATACCAGTCATATCTGTTATCTCTCCGTTTAAAGCCTTCTTGTACAATCCCTTGGGGTCCCTCTTTATACATGTATCTATTGAGCATCTAACATAAACCTCAACGAAGTCCTTTAACTCCTCTCTTGCATATGCTCTAAACGCTCTATATGGAGAGATCAGAGATACTATTACTATTACACCATTCCTTGCTAATAACTTGCTTATATATACCACTCTCTTTGCATGTATCTCCCTATCCTGCTTACTAAAACCTAACTCTGGGCTTAAATTCCTTCTAACCTCATCACCATCTAGTAACTCAACCTTGTAACCTTTATCCCTTAATATCTGTTGCAATACCCTCCCTATAGTTGTCTTGCCAGAACCAGATAACCCTGTGAGCCATACTACAAATCCTCTGTTTATATTCATTATTTTAGCATAAAACAATATAGTTAATAAGTATTATGTTATTTTAATACTATAATGTAAGTTATAT
>OGCH01001020.1_pt1 | contig 11799 bp, 11 predicted proteins | sample 1570111 | NCBI WGS metagenome assembly OGCH01 (sample SAMN03436243, study PRJEB24508) | hot springs metagenome | biome: Desert Springs; feature: Hot Springs; material: Water | place: USA: Great Boiling Spring, Nevada | collected 2008-12-01 | depth 0 m m
CCTCAAAGGCCGCCCGCCCCACCCCCAGGACCTCCACCCCCTCCCGGCCAAGGCGGAAGGCCAGGGGAGGGAGTTCCAGCCCCTCGGGCAGGGGGGGGAGGAGCCTGCCCGAGAGGCGCAACCCGGGGTAGACCTCCCCTTCCCCCTCCACGTACCCGGAAAGCCTGAGGAGAAGGCGCTCCCCCTCACCAAGAAGCCGCCCCGAGACCCCGTAGGGGGTGGCGAAGGCCACAAAGCCGGAAAAGCCCTCCCGGTAGCCGAGGTGGGCCTCCAGCCCTATTCCCCCAAGCTCCCCCCTGCCCTCGAGGCGGAGGCCCTCCCGGTAGGTGAGCTTTAGGCCCAGACCCGAGAGGAAAAGGCCCGGCTCCGGGTCGTACCGCCCCTGAAGGGGCACCTCCCCCAAAGGGGTGCGAAGCCGCCCCTTTAGGTCCGCCCCAAGCCGCCTCAGGTCCGCCCGCATCTCCAGGTACCGCCCCTCCAGGAAAAGCCTCCCGGAAAGCCCTCCCTCCCGGTAAAGGGCCTCCCCCCTTAGGCGCATCTCGTCCAGGGCCCGGATGGGAAGCCCCTTGAGCCTTAGGGCCAAGGCCCCGCCCCGGTAGCTCCCTTCCCCGTAGGGGCTCTGGAAGAGAAAGCCCCAGGCCTCCTGGCGCACCTCCAGGGGAAAGCGGGCGTAGGGGGATTCGTAGAGGAGGCGGGCGCCAAGCCGCCCCCCAAGGAGCCTCCCCTGGCCCTCGAGGCTCCCCACCCCCATGGGGGTGGGGGCCAGGGAGAGGGCGAGGCTACCCCAGGTGCCGGAAAGGGATAGGGGTCCAAGCCGCCCCCAGACCCTCTCCCCCTCCCCCCGCACACCCCCGGAGAGGTCCAGGGGGGGGAAGAGGGGAAGGCGCACCCCAGGGCTTTTCACCCCAAGCCGCCATCTACCTTCCTGCCAGCGGAGGTCCACCGCCGCCAGCCCCTCCAGGGGCCTGGGCCAGGCGGCCTGGCCCGCCAGCCGCATCCGGCTCCCCTCCCCCTCCAGGGCCAGGCGGCTTCCCAGGGTGTCCCGGTAGCTCCCCCGGTAGCCCTCCCCCTCCAGGGCGAAGCCCAGGGCGTAGTCCCGGTCAAAAAGCCTGCCCTCCGCCTTAGCCTCCAGGGTGAAGACCCGGTCAAAAGCGAGGCTCCCTTGGTGGCGGAAGGGCTCCCCTAAGAACCTGCCCGCCCCCAGGAAGCGCCCCCTCACCCGGATGGCCTCCCACCCCTCCCCCTCCAGAAAAAGCCGCCCATCCCCTTCCAGGGGAAGGCTAAGACCGTAGTGCCGGGCCAGGGCGGGAAGCCTGGGCTGGCCTTCCACCTGGAAGCGGTAGCCTTCCCCCTTCAGGTCCACCTGGGCCGTGGCCTGAAGGGGCCCCTCGAGGCCCACCCCCTTCAGGACCGCCTCCACCCGCTCCCCCTCTAGGCGCACCTCCCCTTCCACCTGGGTGAGGGGGAAGCCCACCAGCTCCACCACCCCCCCCTCCACCCGGGCCCCGCCCTCCATCCCGGAGGGCCCCACCCGGAAGACCCCAAAGAGCCTCCCCCCCTTCAGCCCCTGGTAGAAGAAGGAAAGCCCCCGCACCTCCCCCTCGTAGGCCACCTCCCAGGCGGCAAGGTCCGGGGAGAGGGCCCTGGCCTCCCCCCGGAAACTCCCCCCGGGAAGCCGGGCCAGGAAGCGGTAGGGGTTCTCCCCCAGGAGGGTGAGGCGCAAGGGGGGAAGGAAGAGGCGCTTCCCCTCAGGAAGCTCCACCTCCACCCCCTCAAGCCTCAGGGAGCGGAAGGTCAGGCGCAAAGCGGGGGGCGGCCCGGGCTTTTCCGGAATCAGGGCCTCCCAGGTGGGCCGGAGCCGGGCCTTCCTCAGGGTGAGGGAAAGGGGAAGCTCCCGCCTCAGGAGGCCCAGGAGGTCGTAGGAGAGGCGCACCTCCTCCGCCCAAAGCCAAAGCCCCTCCCCCTCCAGGGCCACCTTCTTTAGGCGCAAACCAAAGAAAAGGTGCCCCGAGACCTGCCCCACGCTTCCCCGAAAGCCCAAAAGGGGCAAAGCCCGGTCCACCGCCCCCTTCAGGAGGGGAGGCCAGGCGAGGAGGAGGAGGGCAACGCCCAGGAAGAGGAGGAGAAGGAGGCCCCGCCGCATCCTCCTCAGGATAGAGAGGGGAGATGAAAACTGCGTGGCAAGGAGGCTAAAATGGCCCCATGCCGCGTCTGGTGGCCCTGGTCAAGGGAAGGGTGCAGGGGGTGGGCTACCGGGCCTTCGCCCAGAAGAAAGCCCTGGAGCTAGGCCTTTCGGGCTACGCGGAAAATCTCCCCGACGGCCGGGTGGAGGTGGTGGCAGAAGGCCCCGAGGAGGACCTGAAGGCCTTCCTGCACCACCTGAGGCAGGGCCCCCGCCTGGCCCGGGTGGAGGAGGTGGAGGTCCAGTGGGCCGAGGAAACGGGCCTCAAAGGCTTTTACGTGTACTGAGCCCAAGCCTGGGGCCTTACCCCGGCCTTCAGGAGGGCCTCGGCCAAGGACGCCCTGAGCTCCTTGAGCCCGGTGCCCTTCAGGGCGGAGACCGCCACCCCGCCAAGCCTCTCCCTTAGGTAGAAGAGGTCGTAGGGGGCGGCCCGGTCCGCCTTGCTGAGGGCGAGGACCCTGGGGGCCTCCACCCCAAGCTCCCTGAGGAGGCCCTCCACCACCCGGTACCGCTCCAAAGCCCCCTCCTGGGAGGCGTCCAGGACGTGGAGGAGGAGGTCCGCCTCCTTCACCTCCTCGAGGGTGGCCCGGAAGGCGGTGAGGAGCTCCTCGGGCATCCTTCGGATGAAGCCCACGGTGTCCGTGAAGAGCACCTCCCCCACCCCGGGCAGGAAGCCCCGCCGGGTGAGGGGGCGCAAGGTGGCGAAGAGCTTGTCCTCCCCCGGCTCCCCGCCCTTGGCCAAGGCGGAGAGGAGGGTGGTCTTGCCGGCGTTGGTGTAGCCCACCACGGCCACGAGGGGCACCCCCTTACGCTTCCTCTGCCGCCTGGCCTCCTCCCGACGGCGGGCGTACTCGGAAAGCTTCCGGGAGAGGTGGGTGATGCGCTCCATGAGCCGCCTCCGGTCCACCTCCAGCTTGGTCTCCCCCGGGCCCCGGGTCCCGATCCCGCCCCCCAGGCGGCTCATCTCCTTCCCCCGGCCCACCAGCCGGGGCAGGAGGTATTTGAGCTGGGCCAGCTCCACCTGGGCCTGGGCCTCAGGGGTCTTGGCGTGCAGGGCGAAGATGTCCAGGATGAGCTGGGTGCGGTCCAGGACCTTGAGCCCCGTGACCCTTTCAATCTCCCGGGCCTGGGTGGGGGAAAGCTCCAGGCCGAAGATGAGGGTGGAGGCGTTCTCGTGGTAGGCCAGGCTCTTCAGCTCCTCCAGCTTGCCCAGGCCCACCAGGTACCGGGGGTCCAGGCTCTGGCGGAAGACCAGGACCTTCTTGACGGGGACACCCCCGGCGGTGCGGGTGAGCTCGGCGAGCTCCTCCAGCCCCGCCTCCGCCTCGGGGCCCTCCCCCAGGTCCACCCCCACCAGGATGGCCCGCTCCCCGCTCCCGTCCACAAGCTCCCGCACCCGGGCCTGGCGGGCCAGCTCCTCCTCCAGGGCCTCCACCTCCGCCAGGTGGTTCAGCTCCAGGTACTGGAAGTAGGGCTTAGGAGGCAGGATGCGCCAGTCCTCCCCCGTCTTGGGCGGGGCCAGGAAGGCCAGGTGCAAGGTGGCGGGCCGCCCCTCCTCCACCTCGAGGGCCGCCAGGCTGTCCAGGCGGTTCAGGAAGAGGACGGAAAGGTCGGGCCGGGAAAGCCCCCCCGGGGAGAGGTGGGTGTGGAGGAGGCGGAGGCCGGAAAGCCGCCTCTCCCCCCTGGGCCCCTCGGGAAGGGGCAGGTCCTTGGCGTCCCCCACCCCCACCCGCACCACCCGGCCCTCCCGGTCCAGGAGGAGGCAGAGGGGCCGCCCGATCTCCTCCGTGAGGGCGGCCAGGGCCTGGGCCAGCTCGGGGGTCAGGACCCGCTCCTTGGGCACCCGCCGCCGGTAAAGGTTGGAAAGCCGCTTGAGCTCGCTCTTCTTGAGCCCCTCCGTCTTGCCGAAGATCTTCTCCAATCCTTCCCCAGTATAGCAAAAGCCCGCTAGAGTGGAGGACGTGCGCGGGTTCCTGGCCCTCCTCCCCTTCCTCGCCCTGGCCCTGGCGGGGGGGGAGTACGCCTGGATCGTGGTCCTGGGGGCGGCCCAGTACGGGGGAAAGCCCTCTCCCGCCCTGGAAAGGCGGCTTCTCGCCGCTTTGGCCCTCTACCACAAGGGCCTCGCCCCGCGCATCGCCGTGGCGGGAGGGAAAGCCCCGGGGGACACCCTAAGCGAGGGCGAGGTGGGCTGCCGCTACCTGAGGGAAAGGGGGGTTCCCGAGGAGGCCCTCCTCTGCGAAACCCAAAGCCAGAACACCCACGAGAACCTCCTCTTCCTCAGGCCCCACCTGAAGGGCAGGGTCCTCCTGGTCACCGACGCCCCCCACCTCCCCCGGGCCCTCTTCCTGGCCCGGCTTCTGGGCCTACAGGCGGAAGGCCACCCCGTGCCCGGGCGCTACCCCCCGGGCTACTGGCTCCGGGAGGGGCTCTACCGCCTCTGGCTCTACCTGGGCCTGAGGCCCCTTCCCAGGGGGCAGGGAGCCCAGTACCCCATCCGGCCCCCAAAGCCCTCCCACGGCGCTTGGGCACCCCGTGTGGCGAAGCCAAAGCGCGACCCCTTACTTTTCCTCCAGCCGCTCTAAGGAGTCCAGATAGCCCTGCAAGAGGGCCCTGAACTGGGAGAGGAAGAGGGCCTTCTCCCGCCTGGCCTTTTCCACGTCCTCCCGGATGCGCCTGAGCTCTAGGGCGGCCTCCCTCAGGACCTCTTCCTTGGCGGCCAGGGCCTCCTTGCGGATGAGCTCCGCCTCCCTTTCCGCCTGGACCTTGAGCTCCCGGGCGATGCGCTCCGCGGCCACCACCGCCCGCTTGAGCTCCCCTTCCGCCTCCTTCAGCCTGGCGTTTTCCTCCTCCAGGGCCCTGAGCCTTTCCCTAAGGGACTCGTTTTCCCGGATCAGGGCCTCCATGGCCTCGGCCACCTGGGCCAGGTAGGCCCGCACCGCCTCCTTCTGGTAGCCGCGAAGCCCCGTGGGGAACTCCTGGTAGCGAATATCTAAGGGAGTCAGGTCCATGCGCCCTCAGTCTACAAAAAGGGCCCGGCCCACCCGGACCATGGTGGCCCCCTCCTCCACCGCCCACTCGTAGTCCTCGGACATGCCCATGGAGCGCTCGGGGAGGCCAAAGCGGTCGGCGAGCTGAGAAAGCCTGCGGAAGATGGGCCGGACCACCCCCTCGGGGCCTATGGGGGGCACGGTCATGAGGCCCAGGACCTCGAGGTGGGGCATCTCCCGGACCCGGGCTAAGGCCTCGGGAAGCTCCTCCTCCAGGAAGCCGTGCTTCTGCGGTTCCCGGCCCAGGTTCACCTCCACCAGGACCTTTAGCCTCACCCCCGCCTTGGCCCCCACGCCTTCCAGGGCCTCGGCCAGGCGCAAAGAGTCCAGGGAGTGGATGAGGTGAAAGCGGGGGGCGAACTTGGCCTTGTTGCGCTGGAGGGGGCCGATGAGGTGCCACTCCGCCTGGAGAACTTCCATCTTCTTCAGGGCCTCCTGCACCCGGCTCTCCCCCAGGGGAAAGGCCCCGTAGCGGAGGACCTTCTCCCGGATCTCCTCCACCGTGCGCCCCTTGGTGACGGCCACCAGCCGCACCTCACCCGGGTCCCGCCCCGCCCTTTGGCAGGCCCGGGCGATCCTCTCCAGAACCTCGGGCAGGCCCATCAGAGCTCGGCCAGGATGCCCCGCACGAAGCGGCGGAAGACGGGACCCGTCCGCCTGGCCACCTCCAGCACCTCCTCCTCGGTGGCGTGGTGCTCCCGCTCGGGCACGGCCATGTCGGTGATGGTGGAAAGGCCCAAGACCCTGGCCCCCAGGTGCCTTAAGGCGATGACCTCGGGCACCGTGGACATGCCGATGGCGTCCGCCCCCAGGTCCCGGAGCATCTTGAGCTCCGCCCGGCTGGCGAAGGAGGGCCCCAAAAACCAGGCGTAGACCCCCTCAAAGAGGTGGAGGTCCTGCCTCCTCGCCACCCGCCGGGCAAGCTCTATGAGCTCCGGGTCGTAGGCCCCGAACATCACCGGGAAGCGGGGGCCCAGGCGCTCGTCGTTTTTGCCCCTCAAGGGGTTCACCCCGGAGGGGTTCAGGTAGTCCAGGTGGAGCATGATGCCCCCGGCGTGGAAGCGGGGGTTGAGCCCCCCGGCGGCGGAGGTGAGGAGGAAGGTCCTGGCCCCCAGGAAGAAGCCCACCCGCACGGGGAAGACCACCTCCTCAGCGCTGTAGCCCTCGTAGTAGTGGACCCGGCCCTGGTAGACCAAAACCCGCTTCCCTTCCAGGGTTCCCAAGACGAGCCTCCCCGCGTGCCCGGGGGCGGTGGAGAGGGGGAAGTGGGGGATCTCCCCGTAGGGGATCTCCGCCACCTTCTCCACCTCCTCGGCCAAAGGCCCAAGCCCCGAGCCCAGCACAAGGCCCACCTCGGGGGTGAAGTCCGTCCGCCCGCGGATGAAGTCCACTGCCTCCTGGATCTTCTCGTAGGTGCCCACGCCGCCATTCTAACCGCCCCTTCACCCTTTCCCTATATGCTTCTCCCCATGAAGCGCCTTCTGGCCCTTACCCTTCTTGGCCTTTTGGCCCTGGCCGCGCCCCTGAAGGAGGTGGTGGTGGAAGGGGCCGACCCCGTCCTCCAGGCCCTGGCCCGCTCCGCCCTGCCCTTTGGCGTGGGGGACGAACCCCAAGACCTCGAGGCCGCCCGAAAGGCCCTCCTGGCCACGGGCTACTTCCGGGAGGTGGAGGTGCGCCTGGAAGGCGAGGTCCTCCGGGTGCGCCTCGTCCCCTACCCCCCCCTGGCCGAGGTCCGGGTGGAGGCCAAGGCCTTTCCCGAGGAAGCCCTCCTCCGCTTCCTGGAGGAGAACTTCGCCATCGGCAAGGAGGCCACCTATAACCCCTTAAGGGCCCAGGAGGCCGCCAGGGCCTTAGCCCAGGCCTACCGGCAAAACGGCTTCCCCTTCACCCCCAGGGTGGAGGTGGAGGCCAAGGAGGTGGAGGGCCAGATGGTCCTCACCTTCCGGGTGGAGGAGGCCAGGGAGGTCCAGGAGGTGCGCCTCCTCGGGGTAAGCCTCCTTCCCGAAGAGGAACTCCTAAAGCTCCTGGAGCCCCTGAAGGGCCCCTTTGACTTCGCCAAATACCAGGAGGCCCTGAGGGCCGTGGCGGGGCGCTACGAGGCCCAGGGCTACCGCTATAGCGGCCCCGACCCCGCCCAAAGCGTCCTGGAGGAGGGGGTCCTCACGGTGCGGGTGCGGGAGCTTAAGGTGGCCCGGCTGGAGGGGGAGGGCCTGGACCTCTCGGGCTTCCCCCTCAAGGTGGGGGACTACCTGAACTACGACCGCCTCCTCGAGGGCGTGCAGGAGCTTTCCCGAAGGCTCTCCCGCATCGTCACCTTCACCCTGGCCCCCGAGGGGGAGGGAGTGGCGGTCCGCCTGGAGCTGGGGCCGGAGGGGGGGAGGATTGAGCGGGTGGAGGTCCTGGGCAACACCGCCCTCCCCGCCGAGGCCATCCTTCAGGCCCTCCGCCTCAAGCCCGGGGAGGTCTACACCCCCCTCCTGGCCCAGGAGGACGCCAGGAAGGTGGCGGAGCTCTACCGGGAGCGGGGCCTCGAGGTGGCCGACGTGCGCTACCGCTTCCAGGACGGGGTCTTCCGGCTGGAGGTGGTGGAGCTCAAAATCGGGGGCTACCGCCTGGAGTGGCAGGGGGACCACCGCACCCAGGAGGAGGTGATCCTCCGGGAACTCCCCAAGCCGGGCAGCCTCTTCAGCGTGCCCGAGCTCAGGAAGGCCATCGCCCGCCTCATGGCCACGGGCCTCCTGGCGGAACCCCCCAGGGTCTCCCTGGCCCCCTCGGAGAAGCCGGAGGAGGTGGTGGTGGTCCTGGGGCTCAAGGAGGCCCGGACCGGCCTCTTCCAGCCCGCCATCGGCTGGAGCTCCCTGGAGGGCTGGTCGGGGAGCGTGTCCTTCAAGGAGACCAACCTCTTCGGCCTGGCCCACCAGGTGAGCCTGGACCTGGCCTTCGTGCAAAACGAGGCCAAAGACAACCTCTCCCTCTCCCTGAGCTACACCATCCCCTGGCTCTACGTGGACTTTTTTGACCTCAAGGAGGTGCGCACCAGCCTGGCCTTCAGCCTCTTCTCCACCCCCATCGGCAACAACAAGCTCCTGGATGGCGCCACGGACACCGGATGGGAGTACACGGAAAGGCGCACGGGCGGGGGGTTCAGCTTAAGCCGCCCCTTCTCCAAGGACCTGGAGAACCTGAGGCTCTCCTTCGGCCTTTCCGCCCGGCGGTCGGCCTACGCCCTCGAGGTCTATGACCCCAACAGCCCCTGCGACCCCGCCGTCAGCGACCCCGCAAGCCCCAGGTACTGCGACGGCACGGGCTACAAGGACCCCGCCCTGGCCCAGGGGCTCCTCCCCACCCCCGGCTGGACCCTCAGGCTGGACACAGGCCTGGCCTACGTGGACGTGGACAGCCCCCGCTTCCGCACCCAGGGCTACGAGGCGAGCCTCGCCACGGGCCTCGGCCTCTCCCTGCCGGACACGGGGGGAAGGAGCTTCTTCGTGCCGGTGGTGGTCACGGGCAAGACCTACTTCCCCCTGGACGAGGCCAAGCGCCAGGCCCTGGCCCTCCGCCTCTCGGCGGGCACCCTCCTCGGCTTCCCCCCGGAAAGCGAGCGCTTCTTCCTCTCCGGGGGCGGGGCCGAGGCCTTCCTCCTCAGGGGGTACGAGGACCGCAAGTACGGGGGGCTCTCCTTCGCCACGGGGAGCCTGGAGTACCGCTACGACTTCGCCCTCTCCCCTCAAGGGGGCACCAACCTCTACGGCATCCTCTTCGCCGACGCTGGCCTCGCCGACAACACCGGGGGGCTCAAGTGGGGGGCGGGGATCGGCTTCCAGCTGGACCTGGACGTCTTCGGGGCCCTCCTGCCCTCCCTGCGCCTGGACTACGCCTTCAGCCCGGAAAGCCCCACGGGCAGGCTCCACTTCCGCATCGGGCCCATGTTTTAGAGGTCCTTCAGGATGCGCTCCAGCTCCCGCTTAACCTTAAGCTAGCCCAAAGGCGCTCCGCCCTTGTCAGCGGGGCGCCTACCGAAGCAAACTAGGAGGGACCTCCCATGAAGGCGTACCTGGGCCTCTACACCGCCAGACTGGAGACGGGAGCCCGAAGCCTCAAGGAGAAGCGGGCCCTCATCAAGCCCGCCCTGGAGAGGGTGAAGGCCCGCTTCCCCGTGTCCGCCGCCCGGCTTTATGGCCTGGACGCCTGGGGGTACGAGGTGGTGGGCCTGAGCCTCCTGGGGAACGACCCAAAGTGGGTGGAGGAAACCCTGTGGGCGGCGGCCCGCTTCCTGGCCCAGAACGGGGCCTTCCGCGTGGCCCTGGAGGAGTTCCGCCTCGAGGCCTTTGAGCTGGACGGGGTCATCTAGGGAAGACGGCGGACCCTAAGGCGCTCCCGGTCCAGCACGGAAAAGGCCCCCGGCAAAACCCGCCCATGCTCCCTCAGGGCCCAAAGCACCCGGGCGGCCTTTTCCTCCTGGGGCAAGCCCTCGAGGCGGAGAAGCAGCACGCCCAAAGGCGCAAGCCCCCGCCGAAAAGCCAGCTCCCCAAAGTCCTTGTCCGTGGTGAGAAGGAGGGCACCTTCCTCTTGGGCTAAGGCGATGACCTCGAGGTCCTTCATCCCCGGAAGCGTTTCGGCCACATAGAGCACAGAAAACCCCTCCTGCCGGAGCCGGCGCACAAGGGGCGCGTCCACGCCTTCATCAGCAAGGAGCTTCACGCCGCCCTATCGGGATAGGGGTAGACCACCTCGGCCCCGAGGACCTCCGCTGCGTAAAGAAGGGCCGCCCGCAAAGCCTCGGGAGTGAGGCGGGGATGGGCCGCCAAGACCTCCTCAGGGGTCTCCCCCGCCGCCAATCGGCGGAGAATCTCCTCCACGGTGATCCGGGTGCCAGCCACCACCGGCTTACCCCCCATGACCTCGGGGTCCACCGCGATCCAGCCCCTCATGGTTCTAGCCTACACCCGCTCCACCGCCAACGCCGTGGACCCCCCGGTCCCGTGGCAGATGGCGGCGAGGCCCCGCTCCTCCCCCTTCACCCGGAGGGCGTTCAGGAGGGTCACCAAGATCCTCGCTCCACTGGCCCCAATGGGGTGGCCCAGGGCCACCGCCCCCCCGAAGACGTTGAGGCGCTCGTAGGGCACCCCTAAAAGGCGGCTGAAGAGGACGTTGTTGAGGGCGAAGGCCTCGTTGTTCTCAAAGAGGCCGAAGTCGGCGATCCCCATGCCCAGCCGCTCCAGAAGCCGCCTGACCGCCGGGATGGGGGCCTCGGGGAAGCGCCAGGCCTCCCCCGCCGCCCAGGCCCCCCCCAGGACCCGGGCCAGGGGCTTCAGGCCGTGGGCCCGCACCGCCTCCTCCGAGGCCAAAAGGAGGGCCGCCGCCCCGTCGGAGATCTGGCTGGCGTTCCCCGCGGTGAGGATCCCGTCCTTGCGGAAGGCGGGCCTTAGGGCGGCCAGGGACTCGAGGGTGGTCTCGGGGCGGATGCCCTCGTCTTTCTCCACCACCTGGACGCCCTTCTTCCCGGGAAGCTCCATGGGGGCGATCTCAAAGGCGAAAAGCCCCTTCTCTGTGGCCTCCCAGGCCCTTTTGTGGGAGAGGTAGGCGGCCTCGTCCACCTCCTCCCGCCTTACCCCGTAGTCCTGGGCGAGCCTTTCCGCCTGCTCCCCCATGGCCTCCCCCGTGAAGGGGTCGGAAAGCCCGTCCCGGAGGAGGATGTCCTGGAGGTTCTCCGGGGCCCCCATGAGGAACTTGTACCCCCACCGGGCCCGGTGGGAGAGGTAAAACCCCGCCTGGCTCATGGACTCCATCCCCCCCGCCAGGACCAGGTGGGCCTCCCCCGTCCTGATGAACTGGGCGGCGTTGATGAGGGCCATCATCCCCGAGGCGCAGACCATGTCCACCTGGTACCCGTCCACCTCCTTGGGGATGCCCGCTCTAAAGGCCGCCTGCCGGGGCAGGAGCTGCCCGTGCCCGGCCCTCAGCACGTTCCCGAAGACGTAGAGGTCCAGATCTTTCCCCTCCACCCCCGCCCGCTCCAGGGCCGCCCGCATGGCGTGGGCCCCCAGGTCCACGGGGCTTAGGTCCTTCAGGGCCCCCCCGAACCGGCCGATGGGGGTCCTGGCCGCGGAAACGATGTAGACCTCCCGCATGGCTCCATCATATCCCCCCATTTGGGGGATGCGCCCCAAAGCCCAGGCCTCCATCATGGAAGGTATGAAGAAGGGTATCGCCACCCCCATCACCCTGGTGGTCCTGATGGTGGTCTTCACCAGCCTCCTGGCGGCCACGAGCTACATGGCCTTGGGCTCCCTCAGGGGCGGAGCCTCTGAGCGGACCACGTATCAAGCCTTTACCCTGGCGGAAAGCGCCCTCGAGGCCTTCCCCCTCCTAGCGCAGTGCGGAGAAAACCTCCCCAGCGCCTACACCCTCGAGGTTTCCGGTGGCCCCACCCTGAGCGCCACCTACAGCTATCCCGATGGCCAAACGACCGCGCCCCCAAGTGGGGAAAGTATCAGGGTCCGGGCCGTGGCCGAGTACGGGGGCGGAAAGGCCACCTTGGAGCAGACCTTTCAGGTGCGTTGCGGGATC
>OGCH01001025.1_pt1 | contig 11761 bp, 5 predicted proteins | sample 1570111 | NCBI WGS metagenome assembly OGCH01 (sample SAMN03436243, study PRJEB24508) | hot springs metagenome | biome: Desert Springs; feature: Hot Springs; material: Water | place: USA: Great Boiling Spring, Nevada | collected 2008-12-01 | depth 0 m m
ATACGGGCAGGTTTTGCGAACCGGGCTTCGATTTCGGGCTGGGAGTAGCCAGTGCCAGCGGGCACGAGCCGCCCGATAATCACATTCTCCTTCAGCCCGACCAGTTCATCCACCTTCCCCCGCACCGCGGCGTCGGTGAGCGCCTTGACCGTGCGCTGGAACGAGGCTGCCGAGAGGAACGACTCGGTCTGCTGCGCCGCTTCGGAGGTGCCCAGCAACACCCATTCGGCTGTGGCAGGGCGACCACCCTCACTTATCACCTGCGCATTGACATCCTCAAACACGAACCGATCCACAATCTGACCGGGTAGGAAGAGCGTGTCGCCGGGGTCTACGATGCGCCGCTTGCGCAGCATCTGGCGCAGGATAATCTCGATGTGTTTATCGTCGATGTCGACCCCCTGCGCTTTGTAGACCGCTTGGATTTCGCGGATAAGATATTCTTGGACGCCACGCACACCGCGCAGGCGCAGCAACTCGTGTGGGTTCAGCGGACCAGGTGTGAGGCGGTCGCCGGGCAGCACCCGGTCTCCTGGCTTGACCTCCAGTGTGCCCGACACACCCACCAGCACCGCATCCAGCACCTCCACCTCGCTGACCCCATGCTCCATCAAGCGATTCAGATGCGCAGAGCGGATCTCCTCCAGCTCCTGTAGCAGGGTCTCGCCCGTAGCGGGGCTAATCACTTCATGCAGGCTGACCTTGCCGATGAGCAGTTCACCGACGGGCAGGGTGGCACGCAGCACGACCCACCGTCCGGTGCTGCGCTCGATAGCCACCACTTCGCCTTCATAGTCGACGGTGATGGCTTCGCCTTTGGGCTTGCGTGCCTCAAAGAGTTCCTCCACACGGTTGATGCCGGTGTTCGGGCTTTGCATCAGCTTGGCGAGTTTGCGCACCCATTCGCGCATCTTGCGCTGCACCTTTTCTTCGGTTTCGGGTTCGGCAAGCTCGGAGGGTTCGGGCGTCGGTGGCTGGATGGGCTTGCCGAGCAGCTTTTGTGCCACTTGGTGGAGCACGCGTCGCTGGTCGGAGCGCAGGTCGCTAATGCGTTCGAGCAAGCCTCGCTCTTCCAATTCGCCGAGGACTGCCGCTGCCTGGAGGGCCCCGACGCGAAAGCCTGCAATCTGCTCCCCAGCACCTGCAACGCCGCCGGTGTGGAAGACGCGCATGGTAAGCTGAGTGCCAGGCTCGCCGATGGATTGGGCGGCGATGATGCCGACGGCGGTGCCCAACTCCACAGGGCGCAGTGTGCCCATATCCAGCCCGTAGCACTTGGCGCAGATACCCTGACGCGCTGCGCACGCCAACGGCGAGCGAATGGGAACGCCCACCATGTCATGCTCCACCCATTCGAAGCCTGCTTCGCGCCAGAGGTGGTGGAGTTCCTCCCGACGGACACGCAATCGGGCAAGGGTTTCCTCGTCGATGGGAGTGAAGGCTTCCAGCAAGATGGACCCATTCTGCGGATCGAGCAAGGGCTGACCATCGTCGGGCATAAAGAGTTCGCCCGGCTCCATTTCGGCAAGGTCGCGCAGAGTCTGGGTGAACTTCTCCAGCTGAGCGGCAAGCGCATCGATACGGCGCGCCAGCTCATCGGAGATAATCTCGTTCTCTTCGATAAGAGGTTCGCCTGTGTAGGGGTGTTTGAGCGACTTGCGTACCGTTCGCCCGCGGATACGCTGATAGAGCGGCTCTATCTCCTCGCCCTCTCGGATGATGCGGGAGACCACAATCCCCTCTGTGGTCTGGCAATCGGGGATGCGCACAATCACATCTTGAGCGACATCGACCATGCGCCGTGTGAGGTAGCCTGCGTTCGCCGTGAGCAACGCGGTGCTTGCCAGCCCGCGTCGCGCGCCGTAGCCCGACACGAAATATTCGAGCGTGGTCAAGCCTTCACGGAAGCTGTGGCGCACGGGCAGCTCCTCAATCAGGCGTTCCGATGCGGTGCGAATATCGAGCAAGCCGCTCATCAGCCCGCGCATCCCGACCAGCTGCGCCAGCTGCTTGGTGGAGCCGCGTGCGCCCGAATCGGTGATGATAAAGAGGGGGTTATCCCGTGTGATGGAGCGTAACATCGCTTGGGTGACCTGTTCATAGGTGCGCTGCCAGAGATCGATAAGCCGTTGACGCTTTTCTGGAAGGGTTAGCTCGCCCTGATCATACAGCTCATCGATGCGCCGCGCCTCCTCCTCCGCTTTGCGCAGAATCTCGTCGCGCTCCTCCGGGATCTCCATATCGGTCAGCGCGAAGGTGATGCCGGCTTGCGTCGCCCAGTAGAAGCCTGCCTGCTTCAGCCGATCTAGGAAAGCAACGGTCTCCATATGTCCTGACAAGCGGTAGACCTCGCGGATCAGCTCCGAGAGCGCCTTCTTGTTGTAGACGCGATTGAGATAGCTCTCCAGCAGGTTGCCAGTGGGGTCGGTCTCCCACAGCCGCTGCTTGAAGGAGTCGGGAAGCAGTTCGAAGAAGAGGAGTCGCCCAAAGGTGGTGGTGACAACGCGACAGCTCTCCGAGCCGAGGGAGAGAGGCACCCGAATCGGCTCATGCATGCGGATTAGCCCTTGCTCATGTGCCAGCTGTGCCTCTTCCGTGCCGCTGAAAAGGTTCTCCTCTCGCGGTTCGGTCATTCCGCGCGGGTCGCTCATCGTGAGATAATAGGCTCCCAACACAATATCTTGCAAGGGGGAGACGATGGGCGAGCCGTCTGCGGGCTTGAAGAGGTTATAGACCGCCAGCATCAGCAGTCTCGCCTCCGCTTGAGCAGGATAGGAGAGGGGTACATGCACCGCCATCTGGTCGCCGTCGAAGTCGGCATTATAGGCGTGGCACACCAGCGGGTGCAACTGAATAGCTTTCCCTTCGGTCAGCACCGGTTCGAACGCTTGAATGCCCAGCCGGTGCAGGGTCGGGGCACGGTTAAGCAGCACGGGATGCTCCCGAATGACCGCTTCCAGCGCCTGCCACACCTCCGGTGTCTGGCGGTCGACGGTATGCTTGGCATTTTTGACATTGTTCGCTAAACCCAGTTCGATAAGGCGATGCATCACGAAGGGCTTGAACAGCTCCAGCGCCATCTCTTTGGGTAGTCCGCACTGGTGCAGGCGAAGATGGGGTCCGACCACAATCACGGAGCGACCGGAGTAATCCACTCGCTTGCCCAAGAGGTTCTTGCGGAACCGTCCTTCCTTGCCTTTGAGCAGGTCGGAGAGCGATTTCAGCACGCGCCCGTTGGAACCGACCACCGGTTTGGTACGTCGGGAGTTATCGATAAGGGCGTCGACCGCTTCCTGCAGCAGCCGTTTCTCGGAGCAGACGATGCTGCGGGGCGCACGAATCTCGATAATTTTGCGCAGACGGTTATTGCGGTTGATAATACGGCGATAGAGGTCGTTCAGGTCGCTGGTGGCGAATCGCCCACCATCGAGCTGTACCATCGGACGCAACTCCGGTGGCAGCACTGGGATCGCTTCGAGAACCATCCATTCGGGGCGGGCACGGCTGGTGCGGAAGGCTTCCACCACTTCCAGTCGCTTGACCACACGCGCGCGACGCGCCCCTTGCGTGCGAGCGACCTCCTCGCGCAACTCGCGCACCAACCGCTCCAAGTCGATCTGGCGCAGCATCTCCCGAATGGCTTCGGCGCCCTGACCGGCACGCACCAAGCCGCGCAGGTCGCGACCTAAACGGCGCGAGCCGTAGAGCAACAGCTGCTCAATACTTGACCAACTACTCTCGTCTAGCAACTGATAGGGCTGCAGGCGTGCGAGCTGGTCCACGGCGCGCTCCAAATCGGACAGCCAAGTCTGACGCTCCCGCATTTCCATCTCTTTGCGGTGGTTATAGTAGCGGATGCGCTCCTCGATATGGGCTTCCGTCCATTTGTCGCGATTCTCTTCTATCTCGCGTTGGAGGCGGGCATCCAGCTCCCGATGAACCCGTGCCAGCTCCTCCTCGAAATGCTCCTTCTCCTGCTCCACCATGCGCCGCAGGTCGCCCAGATTGCGCTCAATCTCGGCGCGATCAATCTCGATGACGATGTAGTTGGTGAAATAGATCACCTTCTCCAGTTGGCGTGGCGAGATGTCGAGCAGAAGCCCCAGCGGGCTGGGAGGTTGACCCTTGAGATACCACACATGCACCACGGGCGCCGCCAACTCGATATGCCCCATTCGCTCGCGTCGCACACGGGCACGCGTCACCTCCACACCGCACCGCTCGCAGCGAACGCCCTTGTTTTTCACCCGCTTATAACGACCACAGGCACACTCCCAGTCGCGAGTTGGCCCGAAGATGCGCTCGCAGAACAAGCCGTCGCGTTCAGGACGGAAGGTACGATAGTTAATCGTTTCGGGCTTTTTGACCTCACCATAGGACCACGCCCGAATGTCCTCCGGTGATGCTAATCCGATACGGATGGCTTTGATATGTCCAATATCCATAGCGCTCCACCTCCGATTGGGGTTGGGCAGCCTGTCAGACAGTTCGGATGCATCGGAATTGGCTACCCCGCATAAGGTTTAGGTACCTTGCGAGCCGATCTGCTGCTCCAGAGTAGGTTTGCCCGCCGATTCGATATCCATCGTTTCCAGTTCCTCCAGACTGCGGAAGTCGTGGATGCGATTGTGCGAGTCGATGATTTGCACGCGCAACGCTAATGCCCGCAGCTCGTTCACCAAAATTTTGAACGACTCGGGCACGGATGGTTGGATAACGGGTCGCCCCTTGACGATAGCTTCATAGGCGCGGATGCGTCCCATCACATCGTCCGATTTGATGGTGAGCATCTCTTGCAGGGTGTGGGCTGCGCCGTAGGCTTCCAACGCCCAGACCTCCATCTCACCCAGTCGCTGCCCACCGAATTGGGCTTTGCCGCCCAATGGCTGCTGCGTAACAAGCGAATAGGGTCCAATCGAGCGGGCATGGATTTTCTCCTCCGCAAGATGCTCCAGCTTCAGCATGTAAAGATACCCGATGGCGACATGGTTCTGGAACGGTTCGCCCGTTTTGCCATCGCGCAAAATGGCTTTACCGGTAGTTGGGTCGAAGCCGCTGCGGTGGATGGTGCGCGCTCGAATCGTCTCAGCCAGACGTTCTTTGAGAGTGGAAAGTTCATCTTCAGGCAGCTCCGTTGGAGTCGCTACCACCGTTTTTTTCGAGCGACCTTTACCCAGTGGTGAGAGTGACACCGCGCGTGGGATGGGCACACCCAGTCGCTGAGCCAACCACTCGAGTTGGGATGGAGTGAGCATGTCCAGATAGTAGCGCACCATCTCTATCGCATGGTCAAACGAACAGCCGGGTGGGAAGCGCAGTTTGAGGCGGAGTTCATCTTGGAGCAGGGTGGTCAGCGCGTGCAAGCGAAGCTGGTTAGCGACGGCGGCAAGCTCGTGCTGCACCTCCTCCACAGTGGCGCCCTGAAAAACAGGCACTTGATAGCGCACACCCAACACCCGTGCGGCATAGCCCAAATGCAGCTCCAGAATCTGCCCCACATTCATGCGGGAGGGCACACCCAAGGGATTCAGCACAATCTCGACGGGCGTGCCATCCATCAGGAAGGGCATGTCTTCAACGGGCTGAATGCGCGAGATGACCCCCTTATTGCCATGGCGCCCCGCCATTTTATCACCTTCGGTGAGAATGCGTTTGGTGGCAAGGGTGACGCGAACACGATGGTTCACGCCCGGTGGCAGCTCATCTTCGGGCAGTTGCTCGAGCATGCCGCGGCACCGTGGGCAGGAGCGACTCTCAATAGGTTTGGCACGATAGAAGAGCGCGTTGCACCGCTGGCACTGATAGCGATAGCGGGCAAACTGCAGCACGCGCACCACGACGCCGCGCTCCCCATGCGGCAGACGCAGGGAGACATCGCGCATCTCCTCGGCTTGGGAGCCGAAGATGATGCGGACGAGGCGTTGCTCGGTGGAGCCTTCCGTAGGGGCTTTCGGTGCGACCTTGCCGACCAGGATATCTTCGGGACGCACCTCTGCCCCGATTCGAATGATGCCATTCTCGTCCAGATGGCGGCGTGCCTCCTCCCCGACATTCGGGATGTCGGCGGTAATCTCCTCTGTGCCCAACTTCGTGTCCACCGCATCGGTCTGGTAGGTCTCCAGATGGATGCTGGTATAGGTGTCGTGATAGAGCAGCCCTTGCGAGACCAGCACCGCATCCTCGTAGTTATAGCCATGCCATGGCATGAAGGCGACCAGCACATTGCGTCCCAGTGCCAGCTCGCCATGCTGGGTGGAGGCGCCGTTCGCCAACACATCGCCGGCTCGCACACGCTGTCCTAATTGCACAGCAGCGCGGTAGCTGAAGCAGGTCCCCTTGTTGCTTTCTTGCAGGTAGGGCAGGTGATAGATGTCGATCTCGCCGCTGTCCGTTTCGACGCGAATCTCCTCGGCGGAGACATAGCGCACGCGTCCATCGCGGCGCGCGCGAATGATGCTGGGGGCACTATGCGCCACGATGCGTTCCACGCCGGTATGCACCAGGGGCGTCTCCGGTTCCACCAAAGGCACGGCTTGGCGTTGCATGTTCGCACCCATCAAGGCACGCCCCGCGTCGTCATGCTCTAAAAAGGGAATCATGCTGGCGGAGACGGAGAAGACCTGCGACGGGCTTACATCCATATAGTCCACCTGCTCGCGCGGCACGGTGGGGTACTCATCACCATAGCGCACCTGCACCATCTCGGAGGCGATGGTGCCATCCTCCAGAACGGGGGTATCGGCAGGGGCGATACGGACCGTGGTCTCCTCATCAGCTGCTAAATAGACCACCTCGTCCGTCACGCGCCCGTTGCGTACCACCCGATAGGGCGAGCGGATGAAGCCGTACTCGTCGACACGCGCATAGAGCGTCAGCTGGTTCACCAACCCGATGTTTTGCCCCTCGGGGGTCTCCACTGGGCAGAGGCGCCCATAGTGGCTGGGGAAGATATTGCGCACCTGCGGCGGCACACTCTGGCGACCCAGCCCCCCAGGCCCCAGCACCGAGAGGCGCCGCTTGTTGGCCGTCTCCGAAAGCGGGTTCGTCTGATCCATAAAGGTGCTGAGCGGGTTCTGTGAGAAGAAGCTCTTGAGAGCTGCCGAAACCGGCTTCACACTCAGCACCATATTGGGCAGTAGCTGATGCACATCTTCTGCAGCGGTCATCTTCTCGCGAGCAATCTTCTCCATACGCAAGAAGGCGGTGCGCAGGTGGGCTTGGAGCTGCTCCCCCACCGAACGAACCCGCTTGTTTGCCAAGTGGTCGGTGTCATCGTACGGATGCCTCTTGTCTGCCAGCTCGACAAGGTATTGGAAAGTCAGAATCAGATCCGGCACGGTCAGGTGACGCACATCGGGAGGGATTTCGTGCCCCAGCTTGCGGTTAATTTGGTAGCGTCCGACCGCACCGAGATCATAGCGTCGCTTATCGAGCAGCAGGTTGTAGAATAATCCATATACACTCTCCTCTACCGCAGGGTCGCCCGGTCGCGAGCGGCGATAGAAATCGACCAGTGCTTCGCGCGAATCGGTGGTGGGGTCCGCCTCCAGCGTGGCTTGAACCATACGAGGCAATCGTGCCACACGCAGGGGTGGAACCGCTTGACGCGCCACAGTCGCTGCCAGCTCATGGTCGATGCGAGTACCGTGTGCCACGAGCAACCGTCCGCGCCGGTCGCGAATGTCCTCCACGGCATAGCGCCCGATTAGCTGCTCGATAGAGGGTTCGTTTACCTCCTCTATCGTGCCAAAGAGCGTGTGGAACGCGCTGTTGTGAAGCGTGGTGCGCCCTTCTGCATCAGTGGTGTAGGGTGGCTCGACCCGCACTTTTTGCTTGCGAGTCTCTTCGGGTAGCTCCTGGAGTATAGATGCTTCCACTATCTGCCCTTCCTGCAGAATCGTTCGGCGACCCACCCGAACAGGCTCCAGCAATCGCCAACCGATAGCGCGTTGAAGGGGCAGGCGTACGGGCACACGCGCCTCGGGAAAAGCCGCCAGCGCCTTAATGATCTGCGTGAGCGGTAGCTGCTTCGACTGGTGAACCCGCACACGCACCACACCATGCGGGTCGCTGCCCCCATCGATCCAGGGTCCCTCGGCAGGAATAATCTGAACCTGATAAACTTCTTGCAACGCACGCGCCATCATCTCGCGCCCCGCACTGGAAAGATGGGGCGATGGGAAATGCACGCCTGGAGTGCGGTTAAGCTGATTGATGACCACACGCTCGCGCCCATTGATGATAAAGGTCGCATTATCGGTCATCAGCGGCAGATCACCCAGATAGATTTCGCTCTCCTGAATCTCGCCATCCTTTTTGCCGTAGCGCACCTTGACGCGCAAGGGCGCTTCGAAGGTCAATTCACGGTCTCGACACTCTTCCAGCGCGTACTTCGGCTCGCCCAAACAATACTCACCAAACTCGATGAAGTAGGTCTCGGTCAGGTCGTAGATAGGTGAAAAAATGTCGAACAATTCCCTCAAGCCCTGTTCGAGGAACCATCGGTACGAATTGAACTGGATCTCCAGTAATGCTGGTGGTTCGATAACGGTCTTAATTCGCTTCGCCATAGGGCGTACAATCCGCATAGAAACCCTCCTCGTCCTCGTTTGCTACGCAGGCAGCTATTATACCATGCGCTATGGTGGCTCTGTCAAGTGCTGTCGAGGGTGTTCGAGAATAGCCATCCTGACACCTAATCGCCCCACACAATAACTACCACACTCAAACAATCGCCCTCATCCCCACCCACACGCAACCACTGCACCAAGTTCCACAACACCCACATCCCCCATACCCACACCCGCGCATACGCCCAACCACGACACTCCACATAACTCCCCTACACCCCCTTCAAACTCCCAAACACCAGCTCCACACGATACCGCTCCCCCAACGCCCAACCGTGCGCCTCCAAACGCCCCAACGCCCGCCTACGCGCCGCATCCCGAACCCCTTGACGCCAACCCGCCTCCACCCGCACCACAGGCAACCACCCCACCTGCTCTACACACGCCAACACCCTCCCCCGATACCCGTACAACTTGTCCCCCACCCACAACGCCCCCGAACCCACTACCCCACTGCCATACCGCCCCAACCACTGCGCCCACAACCGACCCTCGTCCGCATACGCCCCACCCCACGACGCCCCCACCACCCAACGCGCACCCCCCCGACAATCCACCAACACCACCGCCTTCCGATGCGAACGCATACGCCGTAGCTCAGCACCCCGACGAAACGGCGCATCAAACGGCGTGTTGAACCCTATACCCGTGCCGTCCACAAACACAGCCGATACAGGAAACGGCGTGTCGGAGGTCTCCCGCACGATGCCCTGCGCCGCCCGTTGTAAGGGCGCAAGGCCTTGCACCCCTTCAGCAGCGCGTGCCAGCGTTCGTCGGTGATGGTCTTCAGGCGGTACAGCAGGGTGCCCAAAGCAGGCAGAAGCTGGTCGGGCAAGGCTTCAGGCGCAAGGCAAAAGAGCAGGTGGCGATAGGAGGCGTGTCGGGCGGTGCGCAACAGGGCGAGGGTGAGGATCAGCGCTTCGGGGTAAAGTGGTTTGCGTCCTTTGGTGCGGGGGCGTGGAGGGTGCTGGGTGAACTGAAGGACGGCGTGATAGAGGGCGCGTGCGGGCAGGGTGCTAAGCGTGATAGGAGCGTTTCGGCGTTTCATAGAGTTGAGTATACCCCACCGCACCCGCTATTTTCGAACACCCTCCCCACCCCTTGACAAAGGGGGGGTGATGTGCTATAATAGTTTCCAGCAGGGAAGGGAGAGACCTTGCCTGCGGAAGGAGGGTATACGATGATGCGTAAGGTTGCATGGCTTACGGCGTTGATGGTGCTGACAAGCGCACTGGCGCTGGCACAGACCTTTACAATAAGAGGTGCCTATGGTGCAGGCTCAGCTGGCGCCCCCGACTCGGATCAAGCGAACGCCTTCTTCTCGTTCGCTGTCGCCAAGATAAGCTACGGCGATCGTTCCTGGCAAGGTGGCTGGTTCAGCCTGACTACACGCCAGGATGATCAGTATATCTCGGTCATTATGTATCGCCTCTCGGACTTGGAAGTGGACACCTCTGCGGGTACAGCCAGCTTCAGTGGTCAGGCGGTGCTGCTGGTTCGGTCGCGCAGTGGGTATGAGCGGATACGCGGTACCATTCAGGTCAGCGTTGCGGATAACCGCTCGCGCGACGGCAGCGGCGACCCTGACACGCTGGAAGTTGCCTTCTTTGATGAGGATGGCAACGAGGTCTTCAGCTATTCGGGTGAAGTGAAGCGCGGCGATATTGCCGTGTTTGAACGCTCCCGAAGTCGCTAAGACCCGTTGTTTGGAAGTAGTGCTTATACGCCAGCCCCCTGCGTTTCAGGGGGCTGGTTCGCTTTTTTAGAAGTTCCACAGGCAGTTTGCGATTTGCACCTTGCCGTTTTCATCGAAGGGCACGCCTTCGGCTTGCAGGTGTGCGCGTTGCAGATGCGCCAGCATTGGGTCGCGACGGGCGATGCGCAGCGTGCCATCTGCTCCCACCACGCGCCACCACGGCACATCCTTTGGCGCAAACGCCATCCAGCGCCCCACCTGACGCGCTGTGATGCCGGGCAGCTGCTCGGCAATCTGCCCATAGCTCACGACGCGCCCCACTGGCACCCGCCGCACCAGGGCATACACCCACTCTGACGGAGGCGGTTCCGTCCCGCTCCCAACGCGCCACCACCTACTGCGGGTGAAGCATCTCATAGCGATACTCCCACTCATGCGTGCCCGGTGGCACCAACATGTCCCAGACCAGCTCTGTGTAAGGGTTGACCTGAAGCCGATTATGATAGTACCAGTTCCAGAAATCTTCGGTCTCCCCTGTTTTGTGGGTTATACGGGTTGGTTCTCGGGTTGCGCTTTTGTAGTGCCCCACGAACCGCACCCGTACGATGAGCGGAACTGGCTCTTGCCGTGAGTTGGTGACCCGGATAACACCGCGTCTCACATCGATACTGCGTCGGAAATTCTGATCCCAGTGGGTTTCTGGAATGATGGTATGCGAGAGATTTATCTGGGGAGCTGGTCCAAGTAGCAGCACCGCTTCCTCGCCAGGCGGTGTGAAAAGGAGCATGTCCTGCCCAATCACGGCGTTGCCTTGCATGATGGTGGCGGGTGCAGTGGTCCAAGGAATGTTTCCCTTATTCTCGAGAAGGAGCGCGTCTTGCACCTCACCCCACAGATGGCGGCGTCGCCTTATCTCATATGCAATCTCTTCGAAGGTGCCGAACCGGCGTGGCTCCTGCCTGTACCAGCCCCCGCGATTACGCTCCTGCTCGGTTAGGTCGATAGACCAATAGCAGATGCGCTTGTAGGGGATAGATTGCTGCAGAATGATGTAGTGGGCAGTGGTGTTTTTCGGTAGGGTGACACGCGGCAGTTGGATGAGAGCCACTTGAGGTAGCACCTCCACCTGCGGTTCAGCGGATGCAGGCGTGGCACCCTTCAGGCGGGCAGGCTCCGTTTGAGCGATAGAGGCATCCTCCGTATGCAGTCCCATGCCTCCCCCACCAAAACCGCTTCCAGCCGAAGGGGATATCATCGGCACGGCACCAAAACCACCGAAGCCTCCTATCTGTCCCGCAATCGCACGCTGGTAGATATCCTCTGGTTCACCAAACCAGTGGGAGAGCCGCATAAAGGTCTCGCGCATCGCCAATGGAGACACCTGATCCTTCATAATAAACTGGGGCGCTCCCACTGCAACGGCGACCTCCGCGTC
>OGCH01001032.1_pt1 | contig 11692 bp, 13 predicted proteins | sample 1570111 | NCBI WGS metagenome assembly OGCH01 (sample SAMN03436243, study PRJEB24508) | hot springs metagenome | biome: Desert Springs; feature: Hot Springs; material: Water | place: USA: Great Boiling Spring, Nevada | collected 2008-12-01 | depth 0 m m
GGTGGTTAGCTACATACTCAGCAAACTGCCCAAGCATAAAAGGGTCTATCATCTAAGCAGTCATTACTTGCTTCCAAGGGCTTACCTCTCATTAAGGTTAGACACTCCAGAGAAGGAAAACCTTATTTTATCCTGCTATAATGGTATAGATATAGTTTTGTCAAATAATTCTGGGCTCTGTACTTAAATTAGTCCTTCATAGACCACCTTCCACTTTTAACAGTTAATTATTATCCATTAACTATATGGAAACCTTGAAAACATATTATGAATAAGCAAGGAGTTCAAACCCTTTAGAGTGAGCTAAGTTATTGCGAAGGAGCCGATGGAAGGAAACCTAAATAGAGCGTGGTAAAAACAATCAAAATGTTTGGCAAGTTCTGAGGGTACCTGTTACCTTGCCCTTGATATGGTATAGGCGGATAAGTTGGTAAGTTCCCCTTTGGTTTTAGGGAAATTATGGATAAAAAGTTTAAAAAATGGTTTACTAATTTAGAAAGCAGTTAGAATAAATAACTTAAAATAAACAGAAGTTAAAGATAAAAATTCTGCAGAAGGGGGAGGTTATGAAAATACTTTTTATTATAACTTCAGATGATCCGGAAACGGTCTACAATGCCCTTCGCCTTGCAAACGTAGCAGTCAAAAATGGAGATGAAGTAAGCGTTTTTATGCTTGGTAAAGCCGTGACCTTTGAGCGGTTTCCCAGAGAACCCTTTGATGTGATGGAGCAGGTTAATGCTTTTCAAGGAGACTTTTATGTCTGAGGGGTTTGTGCAAAGGCTCATGGAATTGAGCCATCGGCTACTTGTCCAATAGGCTTTATGAATGACCTATACGAGTTAGTGAAAGAGGCTGAGAAAATTCTAACCTTTTAAAAGCAATGCCAATGAGTAAACCGGTCGGAGATAGGTAGTCTTAAGTCCCTTACCTTTCTATCCAAAAATGCTTAACCATGAGTTATTAAGAAATAAAAGATTTCGTGCCCTATGCCGTTTTACAAAAAATGTCACCAGAGTTTGTGTTTTGATGCTTCTTGCTAAGAGTTGGGGGATGAAGGTGCAGGTTGTTAGGCATTAGAATTTGTTGTCAGACAAAGCTCCAAAGGTCCGCCTTAAATGTTCCACGTGGAACAAAAAGTCCTTTTAGCTATTCCCACCCAAATTTTGGTAAACAGACCCTGCTATGTTGCCTATACTTTGGAGCTAAAGTTCCGGAGGACCTCATCTCAAGCTTTTGCAACCCATCCATGGGTTTTTTAGGTGAAGCCTAAGGATCCCCCTTGTCAAAATCTTCTTTCTTTGGCATTATGAATAAAAAATTGAAAAAAAATATTATTAAACGGAGGAGACTATGGGCTATAGGGCAGAATACTTAAAGGGCTCGATCGTTGCTTTGGTCACCCCCTTTAAGGATGGAAAAATAGATGAAGAATCCTTTCGGAACTTAGTCAAATGGCATTTAAAATCTGGAACCCATGGGATTTTAGTATCAGGAACAACAGGAGAATCTGCAACTCTAACGAAGGAGGAGAAAAAGAGGCTCCTTGAGATAGCTTTAGAAGAAGCCAAAGGGACGGTTCCTATTATTGCCGGCACAGGCACAAACGACACCGCAAAGGCTTTAGAATTAACAAAGATGGCAGAAGAGCTGGGAGCAGATGCCGCTTTAATAGTCACTCCCTACTACAACAAGCCAACCCAAAACGGTCTTTACGAGCACTACAAGCACATCGCTAAAAACAGCCGCATCCCCATCATCCTCTATAACGTACCAGGAAGAACCGGTGTTAACCTCCTTCCTGAAACAACGGCAAAGCTTGCCCAGGACTTCGAAAACATCGTAGCCATTAAAGAAGCCTGCGGAGACATGAAGCAGGTAACAGAGCTTATCCTTAAATGCCCGAAGGATTTCGTAGTGCTCTCAGGCGATGATTTTACTGCCTCATTCACAGTTTTGACCGGAGGAAGAGGGGTTATCTCTGTTGCCGCAAACATCATGCCAAAAGAAATGGCAGACTTAATGAATGCCTGCCTCTCTGGCGATGTGGAAAAGGCAAAAGAACTCCATTTATACCTTTATCCACTTTTCAAGGTCCTTTTCATAGAAACAAACCCTGTTCCTGCGAAAGAAGCCCTCTACCTTATGGGAATGATTAGCACACCTGAAGTAAGACTACCCCTTGCTCCACTTTCCGAAAACTCCTTCAATCAGCTAAAGAAGGTCCTAAGGGAACATTACAGGCTGGCTTAGTGTTAAATGGCATTTAAAACTCAGTTAGAGAAAGCTTTAAAAGAGAGCCCCTATTTTCAGGGTCTCTCTCAAGAACTTCTTTTAACCCTTAGCGAGGCTTCAGTGCTAAAAAGACTTGACAAAGGAGAGCACCTTTTCTTCGAAGGGGAAAAGGCCCATGGCTTCTACTTTATTGTTGACGGGATGATGAAGCTCTACAAGCTTTCACCAAAAGGCAAAGAAAGTGTTATTCACATCTTTGGTCCTGGGGAGATCTTTGCTGAAATAGTCCTTGCTGGAAGCGAAACCTACCCTGTTAACGCTCAAGCCTTGACAGATGCCACGCTTGCCTTCTTCCCCAAGTCAAACCTCTTGAACCTCTTAAAAAGAAATCCTGATTTTGGGCTAAGCCTTATCGGACTTCTTTGTATACGCTTAAAAAACCTCCTTAAGACCATTGAAAATTTGACTCTAAAGGAGGCTCAAGAAAGGCTTATAGCTTACCTTTGGGAGCTAACAGAGGAAGGAAAAAAGGAAGAGTTTACTCTGTCCATTCCTAAGTCCCAGCTTGCCCTCCTCCTTGGGATAACTCCAGAGACTTTATCCCGTTTACTCCAAAAACTAAAGGAAGAAGACATCATTGCAGCAGAAGGAAAGAGGGTAAAGATTAAGGATATGGCAAAGCTAAGAAGCCACCTATCTTAATAAAGGATGGTCTATCTAAAACCCTTTGACCCTTGGGGCTCAAGTCTTTGCCTCTGCCCCCCAAAGTATAGTCTTCAGCCCTACACCGGATGCGGACACTCCTGCCTCTACTGCTATGCCCAAACATACATCAAAGACTTTAACTCCCCTCGGCCTAAAGAAGACTTCATAAGGATCGTTGAAAGGGATTTAGCAAAGCTTAAAGAAGGCTCATTGATTAGCCTTTCAAACTCCTCAGACCCCTACCAACCCCTCGAGGAAAAGTTTAAACTTACCCGTTCTTTTCTTGAGATGCTGAAAGGGAAAAAGATTAAGCTCCTTATCATCACAAAGTCACCTTTGGTCTTGAGGGATGTAGATGTTTTAAAAGTCTTAGACTGCGCAGTAAGCATAACTATAACCACCAAAAGCTTGGATAAGGTTCTTGAGCCTGGTGCATATAGAGCCGAAGACCGCATAAAGGCCCTCAAATCCTTAAAACAGGCTGGCATCCCAGTTATTGCCCGCATCGACCCAGTTCTTCCCATCCTAACAGAGGATGAAGCAAAGGATCTCGTGAAGGAACTAATAGATGTTGCTGACCACTTCGTCTTTTCAACCCTAAAGCTTAAAAAGCAAATCTTTAGAAGGCTTATTTCCGCCATTCCGAAGATAGAAAAGGATTATAAAAGTCTCTACTTTGAGAGAGGAATACACCTAAACGGTAGCTGGTATCTTCCATACGAGATGAGAGTAAAACTCCTTTTACCCCTTATTGAGATAGTTAAACGGAAAAAGAAAAGCTTCAGTCTTTGCCGCGAAGGCTTAGATTTTGGCGAAAAAGGTAAATGTGACGGAAGCTTTTTGATCAAGCCAAAGATGTTCCACGTGGAACATGAATAATATAATATTTCTGTGGACGATCCGGAGACGACTTTACCGCGCCATAAGGCTTGCCAATGTAGGAATAAAAACTAAATTTGACTTTATGTAGCAGATAAACGCTCCCCAAGGTGCTTTTTATGTTTGAGATGGGCTTCCCTAAGGATGACGAGATACTGTCATCTTCAACCTGCCCAATAGCTTGGATGGACGACCTATACGAGATAACCATAGAGGTGGATAAAGTATTTACCTTTTAACAGGCAACACCGTAAGGCTTACTCTTCATCTTCTAAGGCATACTTCTTTAACTTTCTCCAAAGGGTTGCTCGGTCTATTCCCAAGATTTGAGCAGCTAAGGTTTTATTTCCGCCCGTTTCCTTTAGCACAAACTTTATGTATTCCCGTTCCTGCTCTTCTAAGGTAAGAAGGGGTCTGTTTTTTTTGCGAAAGGTTATGATTTTGAAGCGTTTAAAGTCTTCCGGAAGATGAGAAAGTTCTATCCTTGACGTAGTGGTCAATGCCACTGCTCGAGCTATGATGTTTTCAAGCTCCCTTACATTCCCTGGATAATCATAGTTCATAAGAAGTTCCATTGCTTCCTCGGATATTTCTCTTACATCTTTCTTCATCTCCTTTGCGTACTTACTAAGAAAATGGTAGGATAGAAGGGGGATATCCTCCTTTCTTTCTGCAAGGGGTGGTAGGGTAAAGGTCATAACATTTAGGCGGTAGTAGAGGTCCTCTCTAAAGCGTCCCCGTTCTATCTCTTTTTTTATGTCCCTGTTTGTTGCAGCAATAATCCTTACATCAACCTGAATAGGCTCTGTCCCTCCAAGTCTAAAGAATTCTTTTTCCTGTAAAAACCTTAGAAACTTAACCTGCATAGCAAGGCTCATCTCCGTTACCTCATCCAGAAAAAGGGTCCCTCCGTCTGCGAACTCTAATAGTCCTCTCTTGGTTGAGGTGGCGCCGGTGTAAGCTCCCTTTTCATGACCGAAAAGCTCGTTTGCCAAAAGCTCTTCAGTAAAGGCACCGCAGTTTATGGCAAGGAAGACTTTATCCCTACGGTTGCTATGGTGATGGATGTACCTTGCCAAGAGCTCCTTCCCGGTTCCGGTCTCTCCAAGGATCAATACTGAACAATCGGTAGGCGCAATCTGTCTTGCAAGCTCTAAAATTTTCTTCATCGTAGGATTCTGAGTGATTATTTGAACCTTATCACCCTTTATCCTTTCTAACTCCTCCCTTAACCTACGATTTTCTTTTTTAATTCTTACCTTTTCTAAAGCTTCCTTTACCACTAAACGGAGCTCATCGAGCCTAAATGGCTTTGTGATGTAATGGTAGGCGCCAAGCTTCATGGCTTGAATGGCTGTGTCAATGCTTCCATAAGCGGTAATGACTATAACTTCTGTATCGGGATGAAGTTCTTTACATTTTTCCAGGATGTCTAATCCTGAGACTGACTCCATCTTTAGGTCCGTTATCACAAGGTCATACTCCTCACTATTTAGGAGCTGTAAAGCAGAGGCTCCGTTATCAACCGCTTTTACCTCATACCCCTCCTTAGCTAAAACATGCTTAAGGTTTTTTAAGGTTAACTTCTCATCGTCAACGACTAAAATTTTAGGTCTCTCCTCCATGGCTGATCATACCCCTTTTTCGGGACCCTTTTTCGGGACCTTTATGGTAAAGGTGGTCCCTTTTCCAACCTCGCTCTCAACCTCTATCGTTCCTCCGTTACTTTTGATTAAATGATAAGCAATAAATAAACCTAAGCCATAGCCCTTACCGCTTTCCTTCGTGGTAAAGAAGGGGTCAAAAATTTTAGGCAGAATGTTTGCAGGAATTCCTTTCCCTGTGTCGGATACATACAGGATGGCTTGATTTTCCGTCTCCTCTGCTTTTATTTTTATTTCGCCCTCCCTTTCAATAGCATCGACTGCGTTTTTAATTAGGTTGATAAAAACTTGTTTTATGTGTTGAGGGTCGGCATAGACTGTTATACTTTCAGGAATTTCAACGGTAACTCTCACCCGATGGGGAATTATCCCTCTAAGATAAAGAAGGATCTCCTCCACTATTTGTTTAACGTTAAACTCCTCCTTAGTCCCTGGTTTAGAATAATCCAAAATACTTCTTACGATCCTCTTTATTCGTTCTATTTCATTCTCCATTTCTGTAAGGAGTTCCTCCACAAATTCCTGGGTACAGTTTCCGTCCTTTATCTCTTCTTTAAGCACCTGACAGGTGGTGTAGATGTTGTTTAAAGGGTTGTTTAATTCGTGAGTTAACCCAAAAAGAAAGGTTCCAAGGGTAGCTAATTTTTCTGTTTGAACGATATAATCTTTCCTCTTATCAAGCTCGGCAAGCATAGTATTTATTGCTTCTACTAATAACACTATTTCCCTATCCTCAGAAACCGGTGGAACAGCGCAAAATTTGCCTCGACTAATTTCTAAGATGTAGTGCTCTAAATTTTTTAAAGGTTTAGTAAAGCTTGCATAGATGTAGTAGGAGTAAAAAAGAGCAAACAGAAAAAGCAAAACTAAAAGGGCTACCACAAGATTTCTTAATCTGTCAAGGTTTTCCTTAAGTTTTTTGTTTTTGAGAGCATTTAACTTTTCTGCGTGGTAGATTAAAATTCTACCGGCATCTCTAACTGCCTCAACGCAGTATTTAGATTGACATTTTTCATCCCTAATCAAAGTTATGGCTTTTTTATAAGACGTAAGGTCATTTTTTAATTCCTTAAGACTAAGGATGCCTAAAAATTTCCTAAAATCCTCTTCCTGTTCTTTTAGAATTCTTTCACAGCTTTCTACATAAGTTAAGACTTTATCTAAATCATCAAAATTTTTATAAAGAAAATAGTTCTTTTCAAACCTTCTTGCCTCAAAAATGCTATCAACGCAGTTAGAGGTCGATCCTTCTATCAAAAAAAGAAAGTTAAAAAAGACAAAATTTTCATACAACCCGATTCCCAGGATCAACAAGCCTATGATAATTATAAAATTTGCTAAGAGAGCCTTTCCTTTTAGACTTTTCGGCCTTAACCCTTCCATAGCACCTATTGCAAAAGTAAAACAACTGTTGAATTTTTCAATAGTAAAAAACATTCTACCACTGTTGATAATCACGCCTTCATGAAGAGTGAACACAAGAAGGAGCACTAATGTTGCTTTTGGCAACATGTTTTTTATGTGATGCATTAAAAGATTTGACGTAATTTCAGTCAAATAAAGTTAACAACCCTTTTGGCACAAAAATTGTGTCTCAAGATACCAAAAGAAAAAATAAGGGGGAGGAAAAATGGTTAGCCAAACAGGGAGCAGATGGGATGATATTTTTACTGCTATTACCTTTGCAGAGGCTAACGAACAGGACTCTGCAAGGGAGTTTCTTGGAGTTAAAAAAGCCAAAAAAAGTAGATTTAGTTGGGATAACATCTTTACTGCCGTGACCTTTGCTGAAGAAAACGAAGCTGAGACAGCAAGAAGCTTCTTACGGCCTACCTCTCGTGTTTTGCTAATCCTTGAAGAGGGGGATCCTTTAAACGAAGACCTTTTTAGGTATGTAAAAAATTTGGTCAAACCTATGGGAATAGGGGTTGAGGTCTTTTACGTAGGGCAAAATCTGCCTCAAGACCTAAATACTTATGCTAAAACACTTAAGGAGGATGGTTTGCTGTTTAGGTTGGTGGTAGTTAAGGAGAAGGGCGAATGGGATAGAGCTATAGCTGAATACATTAAGGAACAGTCTGATGTAGAGTTTTTGGTGATTAAACCTTCGTTCAAACCTACAAAGCATAGTGAAGAGAAGATGCTAAGGGTCCTTTGGCAAAAACTGGGGGTTCCTTTCATACTGATCAAAGAAAGAGAATTTGCCTACAAATAAAAAAAGGAGGGGGATTAGTCATGGCGGACGCAGTGAAGAAAAAACCGGTTGGCAAAACTTTAATCTTCGGTCTATTGTCAGCAATTCTCTACTACTTGCTCATTTCAAAGCAGGACCTTTACATGCCCTATTTTTCAAAGGATGGGATTTACGCGCTACTTATAATCGCTACTGCTTTTATTTTTTCCTATGTTCACGGGAACTTTACCGATTATTTTTGGAAGGTTTTAGGCATTGAACCGAAAAAGAAAAGGGAGAGGAGGTAAGCCATGCAGGATGTTGCTGCTCAAGTTAGCCAATTTGTTGACCTTCAGCTTTGGCATGTTATTTATCTTGTTTTCGTAGGGTTTGTGGGTGGTTTGGTTAGCGGATTTATAGGTAGTGGAGGAGCCTTTGTGCTTACACCATCCATGATGAGCATGGGGGTTCCGGGTATCATCGCCGTTGCCTCAAACATGTGCCACAAGTTCCCCAAAGCCCTCGTTGGGGCTATAAAGAGGGCAAAGTTTGGACACGTTGATGTAAAGCTTGGCATTGTCATGGGTTTATCGGCTGAGGCTGGTGTTTTTGTAGGGGCAAGCGTTCAGCAGTATATTAAGGAAACTTTGGGTGATGCTGGATCAAGCCTTTATGTAAGCACTGCCCTCATCGTAGTCTTAGCAACCGTTGGAACATATGTATTGCGTGATGCCTTCAAATCCATGAAGCTTGACAGGATGGGAAAGGCTAAAGAAGCAGAGGAAGAAAAACCAACCAGCATAGCCCTTGCTTTAAGAAAATTAAACATCCCGGGAACCATGATCTATTTTAAGAGCATAAACGACAGAATATCCTTCCTTATTACCATACCCCTTGGTTTTGCCACTGGTTTCTTAGCAGCAACCATCGCGGTTGGGGGGTTCATCGGAGTGCCCTCAATGATTTATCTCTTAGGTGTACCAAGCCTTATTGCCTCAGGAACAGAGCTTGTTATTGCCTTCCTTATGGGAACGATCGGAACCTTCAAATACGCTTGGCATGGTTTCGTAGACATAAGGTTAGCCATGCTCATCCTTCTTGGTTCTCTCTTTGGCGTACAGCTTGGAGCAATCGGGACTACTTATGTTAAAGGATACATGATAAAATTCGTCATGGGAGTTATCATGCTCATCATTCTTGTTAGCAGGGCAACGGTTGTGCCCGTTTATCTTTCTCAGCTTGGCTGGATCCCAGCACTGTCGCCCCAGATGGTAAGCCTTCTGAAGAACATAAGCTTTGGGATAAACATTTTAGCTCTCTTTGTCGCAGCCTTCATCATCTTTAAGAACCTTATTAAAGGGATCTACGAAGAGAAACGCTACAAAGCTCACGAGCTTGCATATAAGGAAGGGAAGATAAAAGGTTAATTAAGCCTTGGGGGCTTATGCCCCCTTTAATCTTTATAAAGATTTGGAGGAAGGACATGAGCCTCTACAAGAAAATACTTATCCCTATAGATAACTCTGAAGAATCTTGGCATGCCTTGATTGAGGGGCTAAAGCTTGCTGCAGACAAAGGAACATGGATTGTTATTGCCACCGTAGCCCCTGTTTATCCAGCAGAGGTTTTATTCACAGGGGCTTCTGACCCAAAAGAAAAGGTTATAGCCCCTTACAAAGAATTACTTAACAAGGCAAAAAAAGTTGTAGAGGAAAAGGGGTTGTTAGCTAAAACTCTATTAGAGGAAGGAGATGAGCCCTTTGAAAGGATCGTAGATGTTGCTTACGCTGATAACTGCGACCTTATAGTGATGGGGAGGGGTGGAAGCAAGCTTAAAAGAATATTCTTAGGCAGCACGACGGCAAGGGTGATTGGCTACAGCCCGGTTGATGTTTTGGTGATCCCGTTTGGGAAAGGACTTGGCTGGGGGAGAATCTTAGTTGCCGTTGATGGCTCATCTTACTCTGAAAGAGCCTTTGAAAAGGCTTTAAAGTTAGCTAATGAGCATGAAAGCGAGCTAATTATTTTATCTGTAGTAGATTATCCCCCCGAATACTTTGCCGAAGCCCCACAGGTAATAGAAAAGGAGATTTCAAAAAGGGTTGACTACCTATCAAAGCTTGAGGAAAGGTGTAATAAGTATGGGGTTAAGGCAAGAAAATTCCTTAAAGAGGGGGCTGCAGAAGAAAAGATCGTTGAGACTGCCGAAGAAACCTCTTCTCAGCTCATCGTTTTAGGCACCTACGGAAGAAAGGGGATAAAAAGGCTTCTTATGGGAAGCACTACGGAGAGGGTCTTGTCAGAGGGTATTTGCCCTGTTCTGGTAGTGAAATAGTAGAAAGTTATTTGTTCAAAAAATTCTCGATGTAGGCTTTATATCCCAAATTATCAAGTTTTTCAGCCTTTTCTTCAACCTTTTTCTTCATTTCTTCTCTGTATTCCTTTAGCTTTCTTGCCAAGTTTTCATCTGATGTGGCTAAGATGGCAATAGCAAGCAGGGCAGCATTTTCTGCTCCGTTTATGGCAACGGTAGCAACGGGAATTCCTGAAGGCATCTGCACAATGGAAAGTAAAGAATCAAGTCCGTTAAGGGATGAAGTTTTAATAGGAACACCGATTACGGGAAGAGTAGTAAAGGCTGCAACAACTCCAGGTAGATGAGCAGCTCCGCCAGCACCGGCAATGATAACCTTTGCCCCCTTGGCTATAGCTTCTTTGACCAATCTTTCAACCCTCTCAGGAGTCCTATGGGCAGAAGCAACAGTCATATAATATGAAACGCCAAATTTTTCTAAAATTTCAGCAGCCTTTTTCATTATTGGAAGGTCAGAGTCGCTTCCCATGAGGATCAAAACCATGATTCCCTCCAACTAATTTTTTTATATTTTAACATAGAAAAAAGGAATTGAAAGCTTCATGGGAAGTCATTAATCTATTGCAAAGTTTTCACTTTTAAATATAATGCAACAAATTGCAACAATTCCTTATTATCTAAGGAGGGGGTTATGGTAAGGAGAGAGTTTTTAGCCTTCTTTGCGGTTGGGTTGGTTCTATGTATCATCAGTTTTGCCTTTGGTGGGGAAGCTCAACTCCCTACCAATTCAACCTTGCCTTGGTGGGCTTGGCCATTGATTTTGTTTGTATTGACTTTCATCTTAGGTATAGTTGCCGTATTAGGTGGAGTAGGAGGAGGTGTTCTATTTGTTCCCATCGTTGGAGGGTTCTTTCCCTTTAATCTTGACTTTGTAAGAGGCGCAGGACTTTTCGTTGCCTTAACTGGGGCATTAGCTGCAGGTCCTGGGCTTTTAAGGCGGGGACTTGCTGATCTTCGGCTTGCCATTCCTTTAGCATTGATAGCATCATCTAGCGCCATTGTGGGCGCAATGATTGGTCTTGCTCTACCTAAAAATGTGGTAAACATTTTACTCGGGCTAACTATATTAGGAATAGTTTTCATCATGTTAAAGGCTAAAAAAAGTGAATTTCCGGAGGTTAAAGAAGCAGACGCCATTGCCAAAGCCCTTGGGATAGGTGGAGTATATGTAGAGCCAAGTTTGGGGAAGGAAATAAAATGGACAGTTCATCGGACTCCTATAGCTATTGGAATGTTTATTATCATAGGCGTTATGGCTGGGATGTTTGGGTTAGGTGCAGGATGGGCAAATGTTCCGGTTTTAAACCTGCTGATGGGTGTCCCTCTTAAAGTTGCCGTATCAACGAGTAAATTTTTGCTCTCCATTACTGACACCTCAGCTGCTTTTATCTATCTAAACAGCGGGGCTATTAGTCCTATGATTGTCGTTCCTTCGATAGTTGGAATTATGCTTGGAAGCATAGTTGGTGTAAGAATTCTTGCTGTGGCTAAACCAAAGGTAATTAGAATAGTTGTTCTGGCTTTATTGCTCTTTTCTGGACTTAGAGCTCTGTTAAAAGGGCTTGGAATCTGGAATTAAAAAATTAAAAGGAGTCAACTATCAGAAAATAGGAATTAAACATGAGAGACCTCCAGAACAGGGAACTTAGAAAAAGCAGGATT
>OGCH01001033.1_pt1 | contig 11669 bp, 13 predicted proteins | sample 1570111 | NCBI WGS metagenome assembly OGCH01 (sample SAMN03436243, study PRJEB24508) | hot springs metagenome | biome: Desert Springs; feature: Hot Springs; material: Water | place: USA: Great Boiling Spring, Nevada | collected 2008-12-01 | depth 0 m m
GCGGGGGACTTAAAGTCCTCTGGGGATACCCCGTGCGGGTTCGAGTCCCGCCCCGGGCACCAAAAGGTGCGTTCAAACCGCCTATTCTGAGCGAACAGCGGAACACGCCGTGGCAACTGATTCACGCACGACCAGTTCGAGCGGGAGGCGCTCCTGAAGCGAGTCAGGAGATTGACCCCGAATGAGCTGCAACATTTTCTGTACGGCGCGTGCGCCCATCTCGTCTAACGGCTGACGGAAAGTGGTCAGCGGTGGCACAGTAAGCGCAGCGGAAGGCGGGTCGTCAAAGCCCAGCACCGACAGTCGCTGCGGCACCGCACAGCCTATCCCATGGGCAGTTTGCAACGCTGCCAGCGCCATATAGTAGCCCCCGGCGAACACAGCGGTCGGTCCATCTGGCAGGCGGATGAGGGTTCTTAACCCGTCGCGCACAGCGTCGTCGAACTCGTCAGCATAGGGCGTGATGAAGGTCCAAATCTGCTCGGATGGGATGCCCGCCTGCTGCAAGGCGTCGCGAAAGCCGCGCCAGCGGTCACGCGAGTTAAAAGTCTCCAGCGCGGCAAACAACCCCACGAAGCGACGATGCCCATGCTCCAGCAGGAAGCGCACCCCTTCCTGGGCAGCACGATAGTTGTCGCTATCGACATACGGCAATATCCAGCCTTCAGCGCTGGCACCCACCACCACAACAGGCACACCCCGCGCATACAGCTGCTCCAGTAGGGGGATATGCTCGGCTGCAGGAGCAATTGCCAACACGCCCACTATCTCTGCCGAGCGCAACTCCCGTTCCACCACATCAAAGCAGTAGTCCAGCCAGAGGGTGCGAATGCTCTGCGCCGCCAGTTCCGCATGGATGCGACGGTGGAGGGCACCAAAATAGAAATCGGCACTCTGGCGCGTGGCACCTCCTGTGCCCAGCACCAGCAGCGTGACGGCGCTCTGCAACAGGTGGGCGGGCAGCTCCTGCACCACCACGGTCCCCACACGACGCTTGCGGACAAGCACGCCCTCGCGCGCCAGCCATTGCAACGCACGACTGACCGTCAGCGGGCTGACCTGCAACTGCGCCGCCAACTCGCGCTCCGGTGGCAACACATCGCCGGGGCGCCAGCGACCACAAAGGATCTGACGCTCCACCCACTGCTTCACCTGCACATAACGCGGCAACTCATCCTGCATGCGGATAACCATCATGCCCTCTCCACTATGCCTGCCAAAAACCCTGCTGCAAAGTTATTATACTCGCTATAGAGCGATGCTGACGAGCAACAGATTGGGGGACGCAGGGTGCGTCCCCCTCGCTTTTATTCAGGCTCTTCGACGGTTGCTGGCTCAGGTGCAAGCAGCAGCACAAGCCCATAAAACGCCAGCACCAACCACACGGGCAGCGACTCGGTTCGAATAGCAGGTGCCCAATCCGCCCCAAAGAGGAGCGCAACCCCTTTGAGCCACGCGCATGTCCATTCGGTGGGAAGTACCCCCGCACCCTGCGAAAGCCAGAAGAAACTGCCTAACGCCAACGCCAAGTAAGCGGCGGGTGCTACCACCAAGTTCGCCAGAGGCGAAAGCAACGAGAGATAACCGAAGTGATAGAGCTGCAGAAGCCCGATGCCCACTTGGGCACAGAGCGAAACCGCAAGCGGCGGCAGCACCACCTTCTCACCCAATTGGCGCACCCTGTCCACGCGCACAAAAAGCCGTAAGCCTTGCTTCAGCCGTTGCTCCACGCGCCTGTAAAAAAGTAGAATAAACAGCACGGCGCAGAAGGAGAACTGGAAGCCCACTTCGAACAGGGCGTACGGCGCGTAAAGCAGCCAGAGCGCAGCTGCCCAGCCCAACGCGCTCAATCCATCCGCCTCACGCCGCAGCAAGGGCGCCATCAGATAGAGGCTTGCCATCGTGGCGGCTCGCGTGATGGGCGGACGCATGCCCGATAACAGGGCATAGCTCCATGCAGCCGCTATCAAAATCGCCGTGCGGAGCCGAAACGGTATCAGCATCCACAGAAGTAACCCCGAGAGCATCTGGAGCACCATCGCCACATGCAGCCCCGAGGTGGAGAGCAGATGCCCAATCCCGCTGCGCATAAAAGCCTCACGCAAGGGGCGCGGGAAGTCGCCCGTTGCGCCCACCATCAACCCCTCCATAAGGGCGGCATCCTCTCGGGAGAGGCGTGCATAGAGCAGGCGGTGCAGCGAACGCCGCAAGCCGATAAACCACCGCTGCCAACTGCCCTCCCGCGAACGCAGGAGCCGAAACTGCGCATCGTGATAGACGGTGGCGATGTAGTACACACGCCGGCGCTGCAGGTAGCGTGCCCAATCAAAAGGGATACCGGGTGGGTTGCGCGGCGCTCGCCACGAAGCCCGCACCACAAATTCATCGCCGTAATCGGGCGGCGAGGCGACCGAGGAGCGGAAATAGAGCAAGGCATACCCTCTGGTTTGGTCTTCACCGGCAAAGGCGCACAAAAGCCTATTGCCTGTGCGCACCGGTTCCAAAGCGCCAATGGCTCGCAAACGCACCACAGAGGGCAACTGGGAAGGGTTCAACGGCTCTACTTGGCTCCAAAGAGCATATCGCCATCCGCCCAGCAGCGCCGCCACTATCATCAGCGTCCAGCGGGGATAGAGCAAAATCAACAACACAGCCGCCAGCATCGTGATGGTGGGCTGCCAGGGTAGCCCATTCTGAATCCACTCCATCCAAGCAATGCCGCCCGCCACACCGAGCGCGACCTGCATCGCAGGGCGCGAGCGCACGACAGGTGCTATCTGCCACGCTCGCGGCGCTCTTGGCAACAAAGGAAGCAGAGCCGAGACGATTCGGCGTGCCATTCTCCACATCGCTCACATTGACGCCAACCGGAAGCCATTCGCCATTTCTGATAGCGCAGGGCGGCTTCACGCGCCCGATAAATCGCCTTGCGCAAGGCTGGCTCCTCAATGCTTGCCACGCTGCGCTGCAGTGCCTCACGCTCCTCGGGGCTGAGTTCCATCTGGGCAGGGTGCGATGCTCGATGCTCATCGGGGCAGCCATGCGGGTCTGATCCTGCTCTCTCTCCAAGCGAGGTACGCACCACAAAGCGAATCTCGTGGAAACAGTCACTGCCTGCCTCCCGATTGAGGCGCTCCAACAGGGTCGCCTTCTGGAAGTTCAGCTCTTGTGCCCACGCGTTACTTTTGACAGCCACCCAGAGCGTGCCTCCCTCAAAACGCAAGGGGCGTGCCACGCGCACAATCTCGTCGCCCACGATAGCGTCCCATGCGTGCAGGGCATGGTGAGCGCGAATCGCTCTTTCAAGCCCCATCTGACGCAGCACCTCCCACAGCCATCTGCCTACTGGCTCAATCACGGTGTATCTGACCCCCTTCTATATGAAAGATAATGGTCTCCTCAAAAGACATATCACCCAACATGCTGAGGTCAGTGCAGGTGAGAAAGGTCTGGGTGGGCGGCTGCAGAAACTTTACCAGTCGCATGCGCCGTTCAGGGTCCAAATCGGAAAACACATCGTCCAGCAGCACAACGGGGCTTTCCCCGAAACGCTTTTTTAGTAGCGGAATCTGCGCCAGGCGTAAGCTCAGGGCGCAGGTACGCTGTTGACCTTGCGAGGCGAACAGGCGCGCATCGTAGCCATCGATGCTAATCCTGAAATCGTCGCGATGCGGTCCCACCAGTGTCATCCCGCGCCGAATCTCTTCCGATTGAACCTCTCGCAGTGCCGCTTGGAGTGCGTGTGCCCACTCTTCCTCCTTGTAAGGCAGCGGCACCGGCTCCGCATCCAGCAGTAGGCTTCGGCTTTTTCGCGGCAATCCCGGCTCATAACGGAGCTGAAATGCCTCGCTGCCATCGGTGAGCAGGGCATGCACCTCGTTCGCAAACTGCTGCAACTGCTCAAGGAATTGGCGGCGCTCGCTCAAGAGGCGCGCGCCATATTTCACCAGTTGCATATCCCATTCGGGCAAGCTTTCCAGGGTGGCATGCCCTTCCAAATGGGCGTGCAGGAGGGTATTGCGCTGCTCCAGACAGCGACGATATTGCACCAGCGAATAGAGATAGCGAGGGCTTAGCAGGCTCAGCTCATTGTCCAGAAAGCGGCGGCGTTCCGCTGGCTCACCCCGAATGAGAAGCAAATCTTGGGCGGTAAAGCAGACCACTTTGATTCGCCCGATGAGGTCGCTTTGCCGGGAAACATGCTGCTCATTCAGCCAGACAGAGCGTTTCCCTTCGGTGGGGATGCGAATGAGAAGCTCCTCCTCGATGCCTTGTTGCACAAAGCGCACTTTGATCGAGGCTTCCTGCTCGCCCCAGCGAATCAGGTCGCTTTCACGCACAAGGCGCAGCGGGCGGAAGGTGCTGGCATAATAGAGGGCTTCCAGCAGGTTGGTTTTGCCTTGGGCATTGGCTCCGACCAACACATTTAGCCCGGCACATGGCTCGATCTGCGCTTGCGTATAGTTCCGAAAGTTTCTTAATCGCAACTGTTTGACCTGCATGCCCTTCCTAAGGGGTTCGTCTTTAAGCGTGCTGTTCCTGCCCCTGAAAGCAACAGTTGCGCAGATGGATGCGCCTCAACCCTCCCACAAGGTGGGCTGCAGATCTAAGGTACACCCTGCTTGGGGTACTCTTTTTCAGAATGAATCTTGTAGTGATTTTGGGTCCGACGGCGGTGGGGAAGACGGCGGTGGGCTTGCGCGTGGCGGAACAGATAGACGCCGAGATTATCTCTGCCGATTCGGCAGCGGTCTATCGTGGGATGGATATCGGCACAGCGAAGCCGACGGCGGAGGAGCGTGCCCGCGTGCGGTTCCATCTGATTGATGTGGCAGACCCCGACGAGCCGTTCACCGCAGCGAAGTTTCGCGAGTTGGCGCTGGAAGCGATGCGGGATATTCAGGCGCGTGGCAAGCGCGTGCTGATTGTCGGGGGCACGGGTCTTTACCTGCGGGTGTTGCTGCATGGCTTCAGCCTTGCGCCTCCACCGCGCGACCCGACGATTCGCAAGCGGCTGCAGCAGGAGGCGAGCGAGCAGGGTTTGCTCGCCCTCTATGCACGGCTGCAGCAGGTGGACCCGAGAGCTGCCGCGCGCATCCACCCGAACGATGCGGTGCGCATCATGCGGGCGTTGGAGGTGTATGAGATGACGGGTAAACCTCTCAGTGAGTGGCAGCGTCGTGCCGAGAGCGAGCTGCCCGCGCTCAAATTCGGGCTAACCCTGCCGCGCCCGCTGCTCTATCAGCGCATCAACGCGCGCGTCGACCAGATGATGGCACAAGGCTTTTTGCAGGAGGTGCAGAATCTGCTTTCGAGAGGGTACAATAAAGACCTGCCAGCCCTTAAAGGGTTGGGCTATCGGCACCTCATCGCCTATCTGATGGGCGAGATGGGGCTGGAGGAGGCGGTTGCCTTGTGGAAACGCGACACGCGCCGTTTCGCCAAGCGTCAGATGACTTGGTTCCGCCGTGAGCCAGGCGTCCAGTGGCTCGACGCCAGCGAAGGCGTAGAAGCGACCGCCCAATGTATCGTGCAACTGATTAACGAGCAGGGAGGGTAAGCCAATGGCAAAGGCGATTAACTTGCAGGATATGTTTTTGAATCAAGTGCGCAGGGAAGGCATCGGTGTCACTGTCTACCTCAGCGGAGGCATCCAGCTGCGGGGGGTTGTGCGCGGTTTCGACGCCTTTACCATCCTGCTGGAAAGCCCGGGCAAGCCGGTGCAACTGGTCTATAAGCACGCCATCACCACGATTGTGCCATCACGACCCGTTTCGACCTACGCACCACCCGGTCGCCAGCTGGAGTCAACCGAGTACGAAGAGTGAGACGCGCGTTTGCGAAGCTGCAGGGCAACGGCAACGACTTCGTGCTGATTGACGCGCTTGACCCTGCAGAAGGATGGAACTTGATGGATGCAGCCACGGCGCCCGATTGGCGTGAGTGGGCTGTGCGCCTATGTGATCGCCGATTCGGGGTCGGTGCCGATGGCTTGCTGGTGGTCGAGCGGGGCAAGCAGGCACTCTATCGCATGCGCATCTTCAACCCCGATGGCAGCGAAGCCGAGATGTGCGGCAACGGCATCCGCTGTTTCGCCTGCTATCTGCTCCTCCATCATGAGCCTGATGCCCAGTGGCTGCTCATCGAAACGGGTGCGGGCGTGCGGCGGGTCTATCGCGCCCCCGAATCGCTCGCTCTGGCGACCGCTGCCAAAGCGAGAGGGCTGGGCGTGGGGTTTATGCTCACTGTCGAGATGGGCGTGCCGCGCCTGGCACGACGCGAGGTGCCTGTGCAGGGTGAGCCAGTGGGGCAACCTATGCTGCAAGAACCGGTGGAGGTAGCAGGGCAGATTGTGCCGCTGAGCGCGGTCAACACGGGCACGCCCCACGCCGTGCTGTTCACCGACGATGTGCAGCAGTTCCCTCTCGAAACGCTCGGACCCGCTGTGGAGCATCATCCGCTCTTCCCAGAACGAACCAATGTGCAGGTCGCCCAAGTGGTACGACCCGATTATGCCATCGTGCGCACATGGGAGCGCGGCGCGGGAGCGACACTTGCCTGCGGCACGGGCGCATGCGCCGTGTTGGTGATCGGGCATCAATTAGGATGGCTCGAACGACGCGCCACCATCTGCATGCCCGGTGGCGAGCTGCTTATCGAATGGCGTGAGGATAACCAGCTGCTTATGACGGGACCAGCGGTGCTGGTCTTCGAGGGCATGCTAAGCGAGGTATAATCCCCCTCACATTCAGGAGCGAAACAATGGTAGCCATCGAGACGATTCGAGCGCGTGAGATTCTCGATTCGCGAGGGAACCCCACTTTGGAGGTGGAGGTGATTCTGGAGGATGGCGCCTTTGGTCGGGCAGCGGTTCCATCGGGCGCATCCACTGGCACCCATGAAGCCCTTGAACTGCGCGATAACGACGAGCGCTACTTGGGCAAGGGCGTGCGCCAAGCCATCGAGAACATCCAAGAGCATATCCTTCCTGCTCTGGAAGGCGTTGACGCGATGAATCAGCGCGAGGTGGACGAGACGCTCATCGCGCTGGATGGCACGGAGAACAAGTCCCGACTGGGCGCGAACACCATTCTGGGCGTGTCGCTGGCGGTTGCCCACGCTGCAGCCGACCACCTTGGCGTGCCGCTCTACCGCTACATCGGGGGCGTCGATGCCCATGTGCTGCCTGTGCCTCTGATGAACATCGTCAACGGGGGCAAACATGCGGAGGGTGCCGCCGATTTCCAGGAATTTATGATTGTGCCGGCAGGTGCGCCGAGCTTTGCGGAGGCGTTGCGCATGGGCGCCGAAATCTATCATCACTTGAAAAAGGTGCTAAGTGAACGCGGGCTAAGCACCACTGTTGGGGACGAAGGAGGCTTTGCGCCTGCTGTGCCCTCTGCGGAGCGGGTGTTCGAGCTGCTTAGCGAGGCAGTGGAACGCGCCCATTATCGGCTGGGAGAGGAGGTCTACTTCGCCCTCGATGCCGCCGCCTCCGAACTCTATCGAGATGGCTCCTATGTGCTGCACGCCGAGGACCGCGTTCTCGATAGCGCAGGGCTAATCCAACTCTATGAAAGGCTGGTCGAGCGGTTCCCCATCATCTCCATCGAGGATGGGCTGGCGGAAGATGATTGGGAGGGCTGGGCTGCCCTCACCCAAGCACTCGGTGGCAAAATCCAGCTGGTGGGCGACGATTTGTTTGTGACCAACATCACGCGCCTAGAACAGGGCATCCAAAGGGGCTGCGCCAACAGCATCCTCATCAAGCCGAACCAGATTGGTACCCTCACCGAGACGCTGGACACGATTCGCTATGCGCACCGCAACGGCTACGCCACCATCATCTCGCATCGCTCCGGCGAGACCGAGGACACCACGATTGCCGACTTGGCTGTGGCGGTGAACGCGGGTCAGATTAAAACGGGCGCGCCCTGCCGAAGCGAGCGGGTTGCCAAATACAACCAGCTGCTGCGCATCGAAGAGGAACTCGGCTCCTCGGCGGTCTACGCGGGCAGTTCGGCGTTCGGGCTATGAGACGCACCAAGATTATCGCCACGCTCGGACCGGCGGTCAACTCGCTGGAGAAAATTTGCGAGCTGGTCGAGGCGGGCATGAATGTCGCTCGCATCAACACGGCGCATGGCGACTGGGCGACCCGCCGCCAGTGGGTCGAGTGGGTGCGCGAGGCGGAGGCACGCTACAACATTCCCATCGCCATCCTGCTTGACTTAGCAGGTCCGAAGGTGCGCATCGGCAACCTGCCAGAGCCGCTTTTTCTAATGGAGGGGCAGGTGGTGCGCTTCGCACTTCCCGAGCCCAACGAGTCTGACAGGTCTGACATGTCCGACGGGTCGGATGGGATTCCCACCATCCCGCTGCCTGTGCCGGAGATTTTTCGGGTGGCGCAACCGGGTGATCGGCTGCTCGTCGATGACGGCAGCATCGAGATGAGCATCACTCGCGTGCAAGAGAGATTGATCGAGGCGATTGTGCTGGAGGGAGGTGAGCTGCGCTCGCAACGCGGCATCACGCTCCCCAATCGCGTGCTGACCCTGCCCTCGCTCACCCCAAAAGACCGCGACGACCTCAAACAGGGGCTGGAGGCAGGCGTCGATTGGGTCGCTCTCTCCTTTGTGCGCAGCGTGTCCGATGTGCTGAACCTGCAGGCGCTCATCAAAGAGTATGGCGGCGACATGCCTGTGATTGCCAAAATCGAGCAGCGCGCCGCGCTGGATGACCTCGAAGAGATTATCGAGGTATCAGATGGCGTCATGGTGGCACGCGGCGATTTGGGCGTGCAGGTCGACCTGGCGGAGGTGCCCACGCTGCAGAAACATATCATCCGCCAGTGCAACGCGCGGGCGCGCCCCGTCATCACCGCCACGCAGATGCTGGAGAGCATGGTGCGCGAGGGGCGTCCTACGCGCGCCGAGGTGACCGATGTCGCCAACGCCGTGCTGGATGGCACCGACGCGCTCATGCTCTCTGGCGAAACCGCCGTGGGCGCCTACCCCATTCAGTCGGTGCGCTGGATGGCGCGCATCGCGGAGCAAGCCGAAGAGGAATTGCTCAAAAAGGAGCGTCCCACAGGGCTGACCAGTCCGACCGCTTCCACCACCGAGGCGGTGGCGCAGGCGGCATGCTTGCTGGCGCAGCGCATCGGCGCAAAGGCTATCTTGACCCCCACCACATCGGGCACGACCCCCCGATGGGTCTCCCACTTCCGCCCAGCGCAACCCATTCTGGCACTGACGCACAGCGAGCGGGTCTGGCGTCGGCTCGCGCTGCTTTGGGGCGTCGCACCCCTGCGCATCCCCCCTGTCACCAATACAGATGAAATGACCACCCAAGCGCTGATTGCGGCGCGCCAAAGCCATCTGGTGCGTCAAGGCGACCGCGTGGTGCTGACCGCTGGTGTCCCCGTCAATGTGCCCGGCAACACCAACATGATTCAAGTGCTGACTATCGAGCGATAGCCAAACATCCATGAAACCCTGCCCCTTCCCCGCCCACTGATTATACCAACAGCTGAAGATGTTCACAAACGCTGTTTGCCAAGCGTTTGCGCCTGTACCAAAAAGGAGGAGACTGAAGTTTCAGCGCGTCAGCGCCCATAGTCCGTACCTGCCACCCGCTACCTGCTACATCCCTCCCCAAAATGCGACAACACCTCCAGCAAATCCGACTCACCCACCACCCCATCCCCATCCAAATCCCCACGCAAGTTCATCCCACGCTCACCAAAACTAAACAACACCTCCAACAAATCCCCATCCCCCACACACCCATCCCCATCCACACCCCCCAACCGACCCATATCCAACCAAAATAGCTGAGACCGACCACCAAGCCGCCGCCCAAGACCCACTAAATACCGCCCATTCGCCGACAAACCCGCCACTTCCATATAATCCTACCCACTCAGGCCATGATAAATCCCCTAAACGCCTCATACAAATCCACTGCCCCTACCCCCTCACGCCACACAAACCCGAGCGGAAAATTCTCCATCTCGTTCCGCGCATACCAACCCGCTACCACTTTACCGTCTCAACTCATTGCAGTGGCTGATGCAAAGTTCCTATAAAACCAATCAGGTGGCCCCAGCCATTCTATCACCCCTTCCCTCACCTTCCACCGATACGCCCCACGAGACCCATTCCCGCCCAAAATCTGCCCATCATACGATAAACATCTCGCCATACCCAACTGCGGCGGAAAATAGTGTATGCCCATGCCTTCCACCCACCGAAACGGTACGGAAAAGTAATAGCGATGATCCTCCCCCGTAATCACCCGTCCATCGGGCGACAGATGGTGCATCCTCAGCCAATGATCGGGAATAACCTCTATGCGTCCATCGGCAAACCAGCGGGCAACATAGGTGCGTTGCCGATCCCCCTCTCTTAGAGTGATATGCCCTGCCACGATGCTCCCATCTGCCGATACCCCTCTTACCAAACTTTCGACGACGATAGCGCCGGGCGGACCTGCCAAGTACTCTATGCCTCGCCCTAACCGCCACCGATACGCCCCCCGAAGGATACAACATCCCCACCACCACACGCCCATCGTAGGAAACCCCATCCACATACCCTATCAGCGTCGCCTCTTCAGGATTGCGCGTCAAGCCTCCATCTGCCCGCAAATACCACCACCCTTCCCCCTCACGCCACCGAGCTATTCTTTTTTCTAATAGCCTACCTTTTTCTAATAGCCTACCTTGAACCACAAGGTCGGTGCTAATAAACACTGTCCGCCCATCACCCGATAGATGAACTGGCGGATAATAGCCTGGACTACCCCAATTCTCAATCCACACCAGCCGTTGGGCAAACCCATAGCATAAACCCAGCACCAGCACGCTCCAGAACAACCTCATTCTGCCACTCATCTGTTTCACCTCCTGCCCGCAGCAAAGGGGTTCAGGGAACATAATCTCCGAACCCCCTTGCCTTTTCACTCATCACCTTGCTGCCCTACATTCTGCGCCACGATCGCCACATCCGCCGCGTCCACCACACCATCCGCATTCACATCCGCCTCGCTTACATCCGTCGCACCCTGCATCTCCAACACCGCCCCCAAGTCCGCATAGTCCACCTGGTTGTCCTTCACCACATCCCCATTCCGCAACGGGATGACCAACCTGCTACCCGGCTGCCAGTTCACCAACACCCGCTGCCCTAACCACGAACGATAGGGATGCACATACACCTCATACCAGCCAGCGGACAGGTCGCTTCACACCTCCAGCTGATACCGATTTCGCCACCACACGACCTGCCAGCCACGATTGGGCACATTGTAGTACAGGCGATCCCACTTACCTTGGGTGGCTGAGTTCTGGGCAATCAGGTTGGCAGGGAGCATCATCCCAAGCAGGGTTATCATAACCAGAACGCGGCGCCAAAAGAGAAGGGGTTCAGTTCGCGTGCGCGTTTGTGTGCGGGAACGCCCTAAATAAGCCGCGCCAATCTGCCCCCCGCGCAACCTGTCAGGAGGGCAGTGCGCACCGCCAACGCCATCTCTCGCATTGCACAGAACCTCCTGCCAAAGAGTTGTTTGCAATTTTGCTGTAAGCAATTTCGTTATACCCCATCGATGACGGCTTTGTCAAGGGGTGGGGGAGGGTGTTCGAAAATTGGGAAAAACGCTATCCTGCC
>OGCH01001036.1_pt1 | contig 11639 bp, 9 predicted proteins | sample 1570111 | NCBI WGS metagenome assembly OGCH01 (sample SAMN03436243, study PRJEB24508) | hot springs metagenome | biome: Desert Springs; feature: Hot Springs; material: Water | place: USA: Great Boiling Spring, Nevada | collected 2008-12-01 | depth 0 m m
CCAGTTAGGGCATCGTAGTTTTCAGCAAAACCACTCTTAGAACACATATTGGCAAACTTTAATACTATATCTTTTACTAAAGATACCTCTCCTGACTCTTTTAATCCATCTACTATAAGCATTGTTGACGGCGCCCAGATAGGACCTCTCCAGTATCCATCTGATTCATAGTAAGGGCTTTTGATACTCTCTGTTGCCAGTCCATAGTCAGTTATCATATCATTCTCTTTTAATCCTTTTATCAAACTCTTAAGTATCTTTTCTGGAAGTCGCTTAGCCAGTAGAATGGGAACAAAGAGCAGTAAGCTCTGTGAAGATATATGTTTATGTGTTCCAGATTGAAGGGCTAATAATTTGTCATCCTTAAGTGAATGTTTTATTAGCTTATCCAGGAGAGTATATGATCTCTCTTTCCACATCCGGGACTCTGATTTTCTTCCCAGTCTATCTGCCACCTCTGATAGGACTTCCATCTGAATTACCAGAAAGGCACTGAGATCAGGGCTCTCTATCGGTGGTCTCTCAATAAAGACTGTACTATTATCCCAGCCGGAGTCATTCCCGTGGTTATACTGTGGTATCCCATCATTATCATAGTCTCTATAGTTGAGCCACCAGTTTGTCCATCTGCATAAAGGTTCGTATATCTCTAACAATTTTCTGTTATCTATATACTCTGTATTTTCCATCATCTTTTTCAATGTCCATCCATGGATCGGAGGTTTGCAAAAGTTCCAGACAACTATATAATCATTGATACTATCCGGTATAGCTCCATTTTCATCCTGATGGTCAAACATCACCATAAGCTGGTCCCATGCAAGTTCAGGATATTTATAGCTTAAAGCTATGGCATTAAAGCAGTGATCCCAGCTCCATACATTAGTCATCCAGTTTTTAGACATAAGCATAGCAGGCCTTTTTATTAATCCATTTGGCTCCACAACAGAAGACCAGTTTATATAACCTGCCAGTTCTCTAGCCTGGGAGAATTCCTCTGGTACTTCAGGCATCTTACCAAGAAAGCTGTTAAAGTCTTCTTTAACCCTCTCTACATCCTTTTCAAAATCTTTATAAGGATGTGGATACCATGAACTATAGAACTCTTCGATTACACATTCAAACTCTATATCTTCTGGCAATATATCAATCTTAAGAGGACTACATCTGAGCCCATTCCAGGGAGCGTCTATACTTAATCTTCCTTTCAGTGGAACCAGCATTAACTGTACCCTGCTGTTAAAGGTATTTATAATCCACCTTCCATCACCAGACGGGATAGCATTATCAAATGCAGTTGCCCTATTAGAAGATAACCTTAAACCTACCCCTTTCCCCTTAAATCTTACAACTTTTGGCTCTGGGATACAGATTTCAACATAGCCTTCTTTTGCCTCTAACCTAAGTCTTTCAGGTGAAGCCTTTACTTCAAAAGGAATAGATGAGTTTTCTTTGATAAGTTCTATCTGAATTATCTCTTTCTGATAGGCATCACCATGTACAGTCCTGAGATAGAGTCCTGGTGGTACATTTGTAGCTCTGAATCTCTCTGTTATCTGAGAAATAGCAAAATATGATCCATACCGGCTAAAAGGAACTTGCCCCAGATTAAAATCCATACTTACACCTCCAGTATTGGAATTTTTAAGATTCTGAATAATTTAAAACCCATGTAGATATCTTAAGATTATGGCTGGATTCTATATTGGATTTTATGTGTATCTTTAAAGATTTATCTTTATCGATCTTTCGAATGTCATATAAGACGTTCATCCAGGAACAACCTGACCATACCGCTCGATCAGGTTCCCAATCATATACAGGGATCTCCAGCCCTTCCTGATATGCAGACACAGAGATATAATCCTGTATAGCTGGCTCTTTACCTCTTGCTCCATCTTTTTGAGCCTTAAGTCTTAGGGCTATATTATTCTGAAATACCTGTACCACAATTCTCAAATACTGATCATCTGTTGGATTCCATAAACCCTCAAATTCATTTTGGGATATCCTGCGAAACACCATATTAGTATTTTTCTCTTCTATAGGTACCGGCTCGTCTTTACATTCACCAAGATCTTCTGAGTCTGCCATCTCCCCAAGGCCTAATAGAACCATCTGCTCTGGTGCCAATACTAAAGAGATCATATCTGAGAAAATCTCTACATCTATATTCCTCCCTGCATCTTTAAACAGCACCTTAGCCTTTCTAATCCCAGGGAGATGTAGCTCTATAAATTGAGATACCGGAGAAGAATTGACAAATGCTAATAAGCCATTAGCAGATCCCCCAAGTAAGAATCCGTGCCAGGGGTCTCTAAGGGGAACACCTATAATAGAGGTTTCCAAGCCAGCCCTATAAAGAGAGAGAAATAGATCTTTTGACTTTTTTAAAAATTCTATATCTGAATCATCCAGAAGATGCAGATTCCCATATAGATGAGCCTTTTTACTCCCCCTTATCAATGTCATTATCCAGGACCTTTTCCATGACTTCTTACCAAGATAGTAGATGGTATTTGTATCCCCTATCATACATCCATGATCATCTATCCTGTAGAGAGGAAGACCAGAATAGTTAAATTTATATACCATATGGTCCTGATAAAGGTCTAAAGACCTTCTAAAAGAGATGCAGGGAGTATCTGCTGGTCTTGGGTCACCAGAATACATATAATCAAAGACTTCTAGCCAGGATGGATCAATTCCCTTTTTTATAGGAAGAGACGTATTTGTTATATATCCCGGAATTAATTCATAACCATTGTAAGCCAGTATAACAGCCTCGGGACAATTCTTTTTGAATGTTTTAAGTATCTCTTTAAGAGTACTTGCATTCTTCAAATAAATATCATCTTCAGTATATTTCCCCTTTAACTTTGGAGTTATTGCTCTAAAGTTAGCAAAGTCCAATTTAAACATCCTTATGCCCCAATCTCGGTAGGCATTGACTAAAGCATCGTAAAAGCCAGAGGCGTAAGGTCCATCAAATAGGCAGTAACTTCTACCATCTATAGATAGACTCTCCTTCCAAGAGGCATTTTTAGGTGATGTAAAGCCATTTACATCGAACCATAACCCTGGTTTCATACCAAGAGCTTCTATCTTTTCTCTCACTTTTTGAAATCCACTGGGCCAGTGTGTCTTCTTAAATTGCTTATAGTCCCCATTAGGGTCAAACCAAAAGGCATCGAAGAGATAATAATCAAAGGTGACTCCTTTCTCTCTCCAGTACTCAAGCCTATCTAAAACTGATAAGGTCATCTTTTCATCAAGCTCTATATTGTCTCCAAGCTCATCGTGTAATCCCCAGTCACAGTAGACAGAAAAGGGCCTTTCTAACATATCATTAACCTCCTCAAACAAAAATACGGGGAGGGGATATACCCCTCCCCAATATCATTTACAGAGATTTTACTTCTCCAGATACCACTGAATTGGATCAGCGGCGAGCCACCAGGACGTATCATCGCCCCAATAGCACTTGCTAGGGAAGTTCTTTATGTAGTTCTTAGCTACTATAGGTCTATTTGGTAACCCAACTGTACCTATCAGCCAGAGGTTACTAGCCTGATTATCCCATATCTTCTGAGCAATCTCCTTATACTTTGTTGGAGTAACAGTTATATACCACTGATCTAGCAGGTCCATAAACTTGGTAAACTCTTCTCCGCACTTTCCGGTTGGTTTCTCTCCAGATTTACCACCGGTATCTCTCCAGAGTCCCCACTGGACAGCCCATCCAATCTCACTTCTTGGATTATACTTTATCCAACCTGGGATGGTCACTCTGAATTCCATCATCCTATCTGTATGCCATACGCCAACATCAAGTTCACCAGCCTGCGCACGGGTCCAATATAGTGATCTTTCGTCCTCTTTCATAACGGTCTTGATACCAACATCCTTCCAGTATTTAATTATAAGCTCGAGAGCTTCTTTTGCAAATGCCAACCCTTGCGAATATTCTATAGTAACTTCAAGGGGTTTACCATCTGGACGTAATCTGAATCCATCGGGTCCTTTCTTGAGCCCCATCTCGTCTAAGAGTTTATTGGCAGCGGCTGGGTCATACTTTGCATAAGCCTTAGCCCATTCTTCTTTGAAGAAGCTGCAATCAGGATGAACAGTTGCCTGCATCGGGACACCCTGACCCAGGAATACCATCTGGTTTATCTCTTCCCTGTTTATAGCTAGAGACATCGCCCTTCTGAACCTTACATCCTGGAAGATCTCTCTCTTTACTGGATCTTTATGGTTCAGATTAAATCCTAATGCTACTTCTGCTGGCACAGGACTAGGCCACATATATACCGTATATCCACCCTTCTTCTCATTCTCCTTAAGAAGCGTATAATCCGGGACCTCTAATAACATACCTGCGTAATCTAGCTCTCCGCTTATAAGCTTCATAACCATTGTCTCTTTAGATGGTGTAACAACCACATTGATCTTATCTATATATGGAAGCTGGTTACCTGCAGTATCAACCGCCGCAAAGTATGGATTTCTCACATAGATAGCACCCGTAGTTGTCTTCTTCTGTAACATCCAGGGATGAACTGTGGGACAGTTCACATCTTGCTGTGAAGGTGTTATGTTATTATGGAAAGCAAAGCACTTATACCAGGCATCAAAACCTTCCTGTTTTGCAATCTTATCTGCATCTGGATTATACTTCTTATGCCACTTCTTTAGATAATGTGCTGGTACAAAGAAGTTCTGCTGCATAGACCCAAAGTATCCCAGAATAGAAAGAACTGGTTTATACGGAGCTGCAAATTTTATCCTTAATGTATAGTCATTAACCTTTTCAAACTTCGCTAACTTTCCTCCAGGCATCCACTGCTTTGGTGGGATAGGAGTGAGCTCTTTATTGTTTATAATATCGTTCCACCAGAAGAGTATATCGTCTACTGTGAATGGTGCTCCATCTGACCACTTCATACCTTCTCTCAGATACAGGGTAATTGTCCTGGCATCTTTAGAGAATTCATATCCCTTTGCCAAGAAAGGTATTACCTTCTGGGTATTCTTGTCTATCCAGTATAGATATGGAATCCTTATATGGGCACCACCATCGTTTCCCCAGCTATTAGGCTCAAATGCAGGAGCCCAGAGTTCTCCTCCGTATTTACCTATCTTTTCTATAGGTTGAACGACCAGCGGCTCCTTTGGCAATCTCTGTTCCACTGGTGGGAGTTTGCCCTGCTTTACCAGTTCGGCAAGATCTGGGGCTTCACTGAATCTTGTTATCTTCTTGCCTGTAGCCTTTTCATACTCTGCCGGGGTGGCATAGTACTTAGCTGATGGCATCTTCTCTGCTGAAAAGACAGGAATAGCACCCACTAACAAACTGGAGATCAAAAACACCGATACTAAAAGAACCAGAATCTTCTTCATAAACTTTCCCTCCTCTCATTAGTCTTTTAGAGACCTATTTCTTACTTATCTAAAACTCTTTAACTCTACCCATTCGGGTTAACTTGACTGGACTATCAATAAATTAATCTATAAAATTAACTCTAATTCTTTTCCCTAAACATCACCTCCTGTTGTTTTTATTCCCCCTTAGTAATTATAGCACTAATATATAGCTATATTCAACCTTCCGACGTTCCTCTATCTCCAGTCCATTTCTGCCTTCTTAATAAGCTCTCTGGCTGGTTCTAGGTCCATAACTGGAAATAGAAGGTACAGTCCGTCAGCTCCATACCGCTTTACTATCTTGTCTGCCTTTCTCACCCAATCGCCAAAGTCTCCTTCATCTATACTTATCCACAGAGACTTTCCCGATTTCTTTACCATATCGTATATAGGATACCAATCCTCACTGCCTCCATCTGGCTTACCAGCTCCAGGGGTCCACTGAATAGCGTCTAAGTCTTTTACACTTAATATAGCTGGGAGATGCTTTATAGCATCTGGTCCATCTAAATGGTAAAGAGTATAATCCAGTTTACCACATAGATAATTGAGAGATGGAATAAAGAATTCCTGGAATTGTCTTGGTGACATAACCGCTGAAAAATCACATTGAACCTTTGCAGTCTTACCAGGTCCCCATATAGCAAAAACTGTATAACTACTCCCTCCATCTTTATCTTTTACGATCTCATACATTGCATCGTAGTATTTAAAGTAAAGTTCATCTATCTCCCTTATATAACTTTTTATCACTTCCGGCATATCTATTAAATCGTAGATAAAGTTCTGTGCGCCCCTTAAAGCAGAAAGGATATCCAAACTCTCTATAATGTCAGGTATATTTACCAAGAAGTCATCTCCTGCCAACTCTTTTGCCCTGCAGATTAAACTTAGATGCAATCTCCACCAGTAATTATTTTCATCATACTTTAATGGACCCCACTCCTCCCAGCTAGTATTAATACAGGGTGTATACCATACAGTATCCCACGAAAAGACTGGTTCGGAGCCGAGATAGGTAGCCATTGATCCTGGTCCTATGTTCATACTTAACGAGGGAAAAGATTCTGCAAGAAAGATATGTGTCTTGCAAAAGTTTCGAAGTTCTTTCACCTTTCTCTCCACGTCCAAGTGAAACTTTTCTGGTGTTTTAGGAGGCTCTACCGGTTCTAATGGCTCTATCGGCTCTTCCAATCTTGCTATGACCCTCATCATAGGCCTATCTATCTTTGAATGGTTCCACCACGCTATAAAGCGTCTCTTTGTTTCTTCCCAATCAGATTTATATTTCAATTTCATCACCTATCCTTTTAACTCCTTTAAAGCAATATCGCATATGCCCTCTGGGGTGATTCCATAATAGCTCAAGATCTCCTTCTGAGTTCCAGTTATAACAAACTGGTCAGGAATCCCTAAGATAACCATTTTTATAGGAGATTTCTGGGCTATAACTTCAGCTACTGCAGAACCAAACCCTCCTTTTATGTTGTGCTCCTCAACAGTAATAATGAACCTGGTCTTTTTAGCCGATTCTACAATAATCTCTTCATCTATAGGTTTTACTGTATGCATATCTATAACCCTTGCATAGATACCTTTCTCCTTTAAGAGTATACCTGCGTCATAAGCTGTCTTCACCACCTCTCCAGTAGCAATTATAGTTACATCATCTCCATCTAATAGAATATTTCCCTTCCCTATTTCAAACGGGACCTCACTTTGATATACATCCTCTACAGGATTTCTACCCATTCTCACGTAGACAGGACCAGTATAAGAGACAAGTTTTTCAACCAGAACTCTTGTCTGATTGGTATCAGATGGGAGGATAACAGTCATATTAGGTATAGCTCTCATAAAAGCTATATCCTCAAGCGCATGATGGGTAGAACCTAATGGCCCATAACTGACCCCTCCGCTAACACCTATCAATTTTACGTTTCTATTAGTATAAGCAACATCTATCTTGATCTGCTCTAGACTTCTGGTGGACAGAAAACAGGCAGGAGAAAAGACAAAGGGTTTCTTACCACAGCCAGCAAGTCCACTGGCAATACTTACAAGATTCTGTTCGGCTATCCCTACCTCTATAAACTGTTCCGGTAGATATTTGGCAAAATTCTCTACACTGGCAGAACCTCTGGAATCAGATGTCAGCACAACGATATCTTTATCTTCTTTAGCCAATTCAAATAAAGCATCACTGAAGACTCTTCTACACGGTAAAAGTACCTTCTGTTCCATCTATCCCTCCTGAGTAAGTTCTTCCATCATTTTCATAAACTCTTCATCTGTAGGGACCCTGTGATGCCATTCTGCCCGATTTTCAATAAAAGATACACCTTTACCTTTTATTGTGTGTGCTATAATCAGAGTAGGTTTATTTAAAGTTACAGGAGTATTCCCCAATATATCTATGAGTTCTCTGATATTATGTCCGTCTACCTCTTTTACTTCCCAACCAAAAGCCGACCACTTTGCTGACAGGCTTTCTAGACTCATCACACTTTCAGTGGAACCCCCAATCTGAAGTCTATTCCTATCAACGATGCCAATCAGGTTATCAAGTTTATAGTGAGAAGCAGACATACCTGCCTCCCATACAGAACCCTCTGCCTGTTCTCCATCTCCCATAAGAACATAAACCCTGTAATCCCTCCTATCCATCTTTCCTGCAAGAGCCATACCAACACCAATAGATAACCCATGACCAAGAGAACCTGTATTTGCCTCTACCCCAGGTACCTTGACCGTAGGATGCCCTGTCAGACGGGAATTAAATCTACAGTAAGTCTTGAGCTCCTCTCTATTTATAAATCCCAAGTCTGCTAGAATAGCATAATATCCTTCAACACTATGCCCCTTACTTAAGATGAATCTATCTCTATCAGGCGAATCAGGCTTTTTGGGATCTATCCTGAGCACCTTATAAAAAAGAGTAACAAGTATATCTACCGATGAGAGAGCCCCCCCAATATGCCCTGATTTTGCATTATAAATCATCTCCACTACAGTTCTTCTTATCTCTCTTGCCTTACTCTCTAAGTACTTTATTTCTTCCTTTTCCATATCTATCTCCTTTTCTAGTATTTTACAATCATAAACCCATAGTTTCAAATATTTAAAGACTCTTCAGCGCGAAAGTTTATAGGGACTTAAAGCACTTTATAGTAAAATTACAGATTAATAAGAGTAAAATAATTGTATAGGAGGGAAGAAATTTATGCCAAGAGAAGAGATGAAAAGCGTTGAAAGATGGGGAATCTTTGAGGTATCATTAAGTGGCCCATCTGAAGGGAACCCTTTCCTGGAGGTAAGTTTAGGTGCAAGATTTCGATTCAAGAATAAAGAGGTATCTGTAGAAGGATTCTATGATGGTAATGGCGTATATAAGATAAGATTTATGCCTGACTCCGAGGGAGAGTGGAGTTTTATCACCTCGAGTAATTGCCCTCAGTTGGATGGTATAGAGGGCAGGTTTATATGTATCCCTCCATCCTCTAATAATCATGGACCAGTAAGGGTGGTAAATACCTATCACTTTGCATACGAAGATGGAACTCCGTATTATCCGGTAGGAACTACCTGCTACGCATGGATACATCAGGGGGAAGAACTGGAGAGACTGACACTAGAGACATTGAAAAATTCTCCTTTCAATAAACTCAGGATGTGTATATTCCCGAAACACTATGAGTTCAATAGAAATGAACCGGTATATTATCCGTTTGAAGGCTCCCCAGAAAAGGGCTGGGATTTTACCAGATTCAATGTTGAATTCTTCAGACATCTGGAGGAGAGGGTAAAGGACCTACAGGAACTTGGAATAGAAGCGGACCTTATACTTTTCCATCCGTATGACAGATGGGGTTTTTCGAATATGGGGCAAGAAGTGGATGATAGATATCTAAGATATGTGATAGCACGTCTATCTGCATTCAGGAATGTCTGGTGGTCGTTGGCAAATGAGTATGACATTATGAAAACAAAAACCCTCCTAGATTGGGAAAGATTTGCCAGGATTATAGTGGAAAACGACCCATATCAGCATTTAAGATCGATCCATAACTGCAGGATTATATATGATTTTACAAAACCATGGGTAACTCACTGCAGTATCCAGAGGGTTGACTGGTATAAGACTGCAGAGAATACAGATCTCTGGAGGGAAACATACAAGAAGCCGGTAGTTATAGATGAATGTGCATATGAAGGGAATATCCATAGAGGATGGGGAAGTATAACCGGTGAAGAGATGGTTCGCAGATTCTGGGAAGGGTATGTTCGTGGTGGATATGTAGGACATGGTGAAACTTATGTACATCCAGAAGATATACTATGGTGGTCAAAGGGAGGAAGGCTCTATGGTAAAAGTCCGGAGAGGATAGCTTTCCTGAGAAAAATAATGGAGGAAGGTCCTCCGTATGGAATTAATCCTATAAGGATGGAGAGTGATATTCCCTGTGGAGGTATAGAGAATAGATATTACATCTTCTATTTTGGATTTAATCAGCCGGCTTACAGAATCTTCAGAATGCCTCCTGGCATAAGGTTTAAGGTGGAGATTATAGACACCTGGAATATGACAATAGAAGAAGTCCCCGGTGTATATGAAGGGACATTCAGAATAGACCTACCTAGCAGACCATATATGGCAGTAAGGATGAAGGCGATAGGAGGATAAGCCTGTGGACATCAGATATATACTGACGGTAGATCAAAGCACCTCGGCAACAAAGGCTATAATATTTGACGATAGAGGTAGATTGATACACAGGTATAATGTACCCCATAAGCAATACTATCCAAGACCTGGATGGGTAGAGCACGATCCAGAAGAGATATATGAAAATACATTAAGAGCTATAAGGGGGGTAATTAGAGAAAGCGGAATAAGTCCAGAAGACATTATTTCACTCTCTATAACAAACCAGAGAGAGACAGCACTTTAGCTTTTATAAAATCAAAGAACTCTCTTTCTACTATCATTTATCTTTTAGAAACCTCTCAAAATCTTCTGCCGCCAAAACCTATTTTCTGATGAATTTAGCGATGTCCCTAGAATATAATCCCATCTACCTCTTAATCTCCTCAAAGTTCAACAGGTCCATCGTATCATCCTTTGTAATTCCAATACCTTTCGTCTTCTTTTATGGAATAATTCTTTTAATCCCCTCTATCTTGTCAAAGTCTTCATCAAAACTGTAAATTTCATTAACCTTATATTCCAACATAAAATAATAATTAAAAATATCAGTAAAGGAGATATTCATTTTTGGATAAGCTTCTAAAGCTTTCTCAAATATATATCTAAAATCTAGCTTCAAACCTCTAAGGTTTAATATAGGTATAAGTAAATCCTTAATCTCCTCTCTAGAAAGTTTGTAATAACTCTGAAGAGTAAAAATTGTTTCAAATATTACTAGAGGGCTAGTCAAGACCTTTTCTTCATTCCTTTCTACCCTCTTTAATAGCTCTAAAACAGCTTTCGCCTTTTCCTCATCATCTCTGGTAAAGTATCTTAATAAGAGATTAGTATCAAGAAATCTCATATCTTAGAATTCCTCTAAAACCTCTTTAGCAATTTTCTCTTCTACTAATTCTCTTATCTTTTTAAAATCTTCTGGCCTTCTTTCTGCCCTTACCTTACCAAAACCTTCCTCTAATTTTGAACTAACAGGGACAATCTTTACTATATTATCCTCTAGGATGAACTTAACCTGATCTCCAGGTTTAAGTTTCAGAAACTCCCTTATCCTTTTCGGTAAGGTAATCTGTGACTTTTTTGTAAGAACTGTTCTATCGGTAATCTTAGGCATATTCCCTTACCTCCATTTTAGTAATACTACAACTTCAGTATTATTATAAGTTAAAGGAAACCTAAAATCAAGAGACAGGTCTTACTATAGGCAATTTAGACATAAGCATAAAGCTCTAAATCAATGTTTATATCGAAAGATTCTTGAATTATGATACCTGTAAAACAAACCTGAACATACTCCTTTACCATCTCCTCTGTCCTCTTTCTCTTCTCTCTCAATAAAGCTCTTAGACTTTCCTTAGTGATGTACTTAGAATCAATGCCTAAATTATTAAGTATCTTCTTTAACTAGAGTTATAATACCCTACTCATCACTTATTTTTGAGCCTCTAATTTTTATAATCCCATTCTTATACAGAGTAATTAGAGAGCCTTTCATTTCCTTAAAGTT
>OGCH01001038.1_pt1 | contig 11631 bp, 12 predicted proteins | sample 1570111 | NCBI WGS metagenome assembly OGCH01 (sample SAMN03436243, study PRJEB24508) | hot springs metagenome | biome: Desert Springs; feature: Hot Springs; material: Water | place: USA: Great Boiling Spring, Nevada | collected 2008-12-01 | depth 0 m m
GTGACTGTTATAGTGGTCGGGACGGTGACGCTCTCCCTGGACGTAAGGGTGGATGTGACTGTTGCGGGCGGCGAGACTGCAGGCGAGGCGAGGAGGCCTGCGATGAAGGCTACGAATATTAGGATGTGGATTGGTTTGACCGCCACCATGCCTTGGATGGATAATCCATCCAATATATAAAACTACTCCCCCTAATCAGGAAAGATTTTGTTCGCATCCTCCGACACTATTCTTTCCGCCTCGTCTTCCCCCCTCAAAGGCTGAGGGTGGGGATGAGGTGGAGGTTGAAGAGGTTCTTAGATGCCGCATTTATGGTAAAGAGCTTTCTTAATTTGTTCACGCTTTCATCGACGGGCCCGCATTGGCTCTAGTGTACATTTGTTCATAAATGTTTAAATATGTCCTTTTGCGAGTTAAAAAACAACGAGGTGCACAAATGTGAGGGATTGCGTTTGGCTTAGTGACCTCGGATAAACCCCATCTCGTTAAACTTGACTTTAGGCTGTCACCCGTTGAAGTTTTCTGCAAAATTGTAGGAGCATGCGAATACGCATATATTCTAGAATCTGTTGAAGGCCCTGAAAAGTTGGCTGAGTACTCTTTTATAGGGTTTAAGCCCTGCCTAGTGGTATCTGTGAAGAATGGGTTGGTTGAAGTCCAAGACATGGTGAAAGGACATAGGGACACGTATAAGACACGTGATCCTCTCCCATTAATTAGAAGCTTAGTTGGGGAACGCAATCGCGACGAAGCTTTTCCATCAAGGTTTATCGGCGGGGCTGTGGGCTACCTATCTTATGACGCCGTCCGGTACTGGGAGAGTTTGCCTGAGAAAGCGGCTGACGACTTTAAGTTTTCAGACGTGGAACTGGCCATCTACAATGATGGATTGTTGTTTGACCATAGGAGGGGGGAAGTCTACTACTACCATTATGGAGTTGATAGAACGCGCATTGTTGAGGAGCTGATTAAGGAGGAGCCTCAAAATGAACCCCTGAGCTTTTCCGGTATAAGAACAAATGTTGAGAAGGAACGATTCGAGGAGATTGTTGCCAGATCTAAAGAGTACATTGCTTCAGGCGACATTTTTCAGGTTGTGCTTTCGAGGCGTTTTGAATTCAATTTTAGGGGAAGCCTGATACCTTTTTACATGGCGCTGAGGAAGATCAACCCATCGCCGTACATGTATTTCTTAAAGATGGGAAAACGCCAAATTGTGGGGTCAAGCCCTGAAATGCTTGTAAGGGTGGAGGGCGGGATTGTTGAGACGTATCCTATAGCTGGGACAAGACCCCGAGTGCCCGAAGACCCCGCAAAAGACTTAGCCTTAGCCGAAGAGCTTAGGAGAGATCCTAAAGAATGTGCTGAACATCTGATGCTTGTTGACCTAGCTAGGAACGATATTGGGAGAGTTTGCGAATATGGTTCGGTGCATGTTCCGGAACTCATGAAAGTTTACAGGTACAGCCACGTCCAGCACATGGTTTCAAGGGTTGTAGGCAAGCTTAGAAGAGGATTAGGCTGTTATGATGCTTTTAAAGCAGTTTTCCCGGCTGGAACAGTTACAGGCGCACCTAAAGTGAGGGCAATGGAAATCATTGAAGAGTTTGAGCCTGTCCGAAGGGGCCCCTACGCTGGTGCTGTGGGCTATTTCTCGTTTAACGGCAATGCCGACTTCGCCATAACCATTAGAACGCTTGTAGCTTCTGAAAGGTGGGCCTACATTCAGGTGGGCGCCGGAGTAGTTGCAGATTCCATACCCGAAAGGGAGTGGTTTGAAACCGAGCACAAGGCTTCAGCACTTCTTAGAGCGCTTCAAATGGCTTCGGCTGGTGAAAAGAAACCATGAAAGTTCTCATAATTGACAACTATGACTCTTTCGTTTACAATTTAGCCCAATACATTGGGGAGCTCGGCGCTGAGCCGCTGGTTTACAGAAACGACCAGCTCACACTTAAAAAGGCTTTGAAGCTCAAGCCTGACAAAATTATTATTTCGCCTGGACCAGGCACTCCATCTCAACCAAGATATTTTGGGGTTTGCTCGCAGATTATTAGGAATTTAAGCCCTAAAGTGCCAACGTTGGGGGTTTGCCTCGGCCATCAGGGAATTATCTGGGCTTTCGGCGGCAGAATCGTTAGGGCTGGCAGAGTTATGCATGGGAAGACAAGCCCCGTCTGGCATGACGGCAGAGGCGTATTCAAAGGTGTTGAAAACCCCATACAAGCAACCAGATACCATTCACTTGTAGCTGAGAGAGCAAGTTTGCCAAAATGCCTCGCGGTGACCGCTATTTCCTTGGACGACTGCGAAATCATGGGAGTGCGCCATGTGGAATACCCCATTGAAGGCGTCCAGTTCCATCCAGAGTCTATACTGACGAGCGGCGGAAAACAGATAGTTAAAAACTTCTTGGACGAGTGGTGAGCGGGTTGATTCGTGAAGCCATAGCTAAACTTGTGGAATGGAAAAATCTCTCCCAAGACTGGGCTTATGGCTCGATGATGGAGATTATGACGGGGCAAGCCACTCCAGCACAGGCGGCAGCTTTTCTAACAGCCTTAAGAATGAAGGGCGAAACCGTGGAGGAGATCACAGCCTTTGCCAAAGCCATGAAAAGCCTATGCCACAACATAAGGCCAAATATCAACGGGCGCCTAGTGGACACTTGCGGGACAGGCGGAGATAAAATAAAGACATTTAACGTAAGCACCGCAGCCGCCTTCATAGTTGCCGGGGCAGGGGTGCACGTAGCAAAGCATGGAAACCGTTCAGTGACAAGCAAAAGCGGAAGCGCCGACGTGCTTGAACGTTTGGGGCTGAACTTGGAAACACCTCCTGAAACTGTGAAGGCGGCCATAGAGCAGATAGGCATAGGCTTCATGTTTGCTCCAGCCTTTCACCCCGCCATGAAGCATGCAGCAGGCCCCAGAAAGGAGATAAGCATAAGAACAGTGTTCAATATTCTAGGTCCTTTAACTAATCCTGCTTCGGCGGATGCCCAAGTTTTAGGAGTCTGTGAGGTTTGGCTTGTGGAGAAAGTAGCTCAGGTTTTGAAGAGTTTAGGTCTAAAGGAAGCCATAGTTGTCCACGGCTTGGACGGGCTTGACGAAATTTCCACGGTGGGCAGAACGCTTATAGCGTGGCTTAAGGACGGCGAAATCAAGACGTATGAGGTTGCCCCCGAAGATTTGGGCGTTAAACAGTCAAGCCTAGAAAGCATACTTTGCGCAGATATTGAGGAAAGCACGGAAACAACATTCCAAGTGCTTTACGGATGTCTAAGCCCAGACCACCCAAAGAGAAGCCTCGTAGCCGTGAACGCGGCAGCGGGCCTTATCGTGGGCGGGAAAGCCGACGACTTCGCATATGGCCTTGAGCTTGCCCAAGAATCCATTGAAAGCGGCTCCGCCTACAAAAAGCTCAAACAGCTTGTCAAATTTTACAACGGCAGCAAACCTGAAAAGCTTGAGGAACTGGAGGCCAAATATGGCTGACTTCATGGAAACCCTCGTCAAGGAAGCCCTTGAAAGGGTGGAAGACGGGTATTACAGGACAGCCATACACCTAAACGTTCCGAGGCTAAGCCTAAAAAACGCGATAATTAATTGCCAACACGCTCCAGTTATAGCGGAAATAAAGCCTTCATCGCCCTCACTTGGACGTCTTAGGCATGTGACAAGCCCAGCTGGTGTGGCAAAGGCTATGGAAGCAGGCGGAGCCGTCGGAATCTCAGTTTTGACGGAGCCAAAACGGTTCGGTGGATCCCTTCAAGCCTTAACCCAAGTAAAAAGAAGTGTTGACATACCAGTGTTAATGAAGGACATAATTGTTGACAAAGCGCAGATTGAGGCAGCAGCACATATAGGTGCTGACGCCATACTGCTGATACAGGGCGCCGTTGCAGATAAAGTTGACGAGCTTATAGAGTTCGCCCAATCCCTTGGGCTTGAAGTTCTCCTTGAAACCCACACCATTGAAGAATTCAAGACTGCGCTGGAAACGGAAGCCGATATGATAGGGATAAACAATCGAGATCTAAAAACCTTGAAAGTTGACTTGAACGTTACAGCTAGAATATTGGCGGAAACATGTCCAAATGGGAGGATTGTGGTGAGCGAAAGCGGCATAGAAAACGCTGATCATGTGAGGTTTCTCTGGCGGTGTGGTGCTAACGCGTTTCTAGTTGGATCTTCTATAATGCTCGCTGAGGATGTTGAACAGAAGGTTAGGGAGCTTGTGATGGCGTTATGAGAAGGGTTAAGGTAAAAATCTGTGGAATAACCCGCGTGGAAGATTTGGAAGCCGCCTGTAAGGTTGGCGCGGACATGGTTGGATTCGTTGTTGATGTTCCATCATCACCTAGAAGCCTAAGTCTAGAGAAGGCTGAAAGCTTGCTCAGTCTTTTGCCAGAAAAAGTGAAAAGCGTGCTTGTGACAGTGTACAAAACTCCAAGCCAGCTTGTTAGGCTCTACGAGCGTCTAAAACCCGATATAATACAGCTTCACGGCGAAAAAGTTAAGGGTTATCTCACCCTGAAAAGAATGATTCCCGACGTATTTTTAGTTGGCGCTGTCCAAGTGAAAAAAGGTGATGAACCTTTGAAAAGAGCTTTAGAGATAGCTGAATTTTTCGACGGGGTGCTTGTTGACTCGTATAAGATGGACACCTATGGTGGAACAGGAATTATTCACGACTGGAGTGTTAGCAGAAAGTTAAGGGACGCTGTTTACCCTAAGCCTCTAATATTGGCTGGAGGATTGAATCACCAAAACGTTAAAGAAGCCATAAAAACAGTGGCGCCCTACGCCGTTGACGTTTCAAGCGGGGTTGAAGCTGCGCCGGGTGTGAAAGATCATAGACTCATTGAGGCTTTCATCAAAGCGGCTCATGAGACAGTTCTCGAAGAAGACGACTATGGCTGGTGAAGAGGAATTGAAAGGAAGGTTCGGCATGTTTGGTGGAATGTACGTCAGCGAGGTTCTGGTACATGCGCTTCTCGAGCTTGAGGAAGCCTTTGAACGCATATACCCAACCGAGGGGTTCCAAAAGGAGTTTCATGGGCTACTCAGTGATTACGGGGGCAGACCTACGCCAATTTACTACGCCAAAAACTTCAGCAAGCACGTGGGGTTTAAGGTTTACCTTAAACGGGAAGACCTGCTCTGCGGAGGATCCCACAAACTTAACAATGCAATAGGCCAAGCGCTTCTAGCCAAGAAAATTGGCAAGAAACGCCTCATAACCGAAACAGCAGCAGGTCAACATGGCCTTGCCGCAGCCATGGCTGGCAACATTTGCGGCTTAAAAACCGAAATATTCATGGGCGTCAAAGACGTCGAAAGGCAAGCCTCCAACGTGAAGAAAATGCAGCTTTTAGGCGCTAAAGTCAAGACCGTCAAAACTGGTGCAGGAGTCCTCAAAGACGCGGTTTCAGAAACCTTACGTGAATGGGCTGCGTGCTCTAGGACAACCCACTATCTAATGGGTTCAACGGTTGGGCCGCACCCGTTCCCAACTATAGTGGCGACGTTCCAAAGCGTTATAGGCATGGAGCTTAAAAGGCAGATCCTCGAAAAGGAAGAACGCCTGCCAGACGCTATAGTTGCATGTGGAAGCGGGGGAAGCAATGCTTTAGGCGTCTTCAAACCATTCATAGAAGAGAAAAGTGTTAGGCTATACTTTGTCGAGGGCGGCGGCGAAAGCCTAGGCGGCGAAAACAGCGCAGCCGCCTTCCAGCTTGGAAGCCCCGGAGTGCTCCACGGATGTCTCTCAATAGTTATGCAAGACAGGTGGGGACAGATTAGGCCTTCCAAAACAAGGGCGGCTGGACTAAACTATCCTGGAAGAGGCCCTGAAATCGCCTACCTCTGCAAAACAGGCCGCGTTAAACCCTGCTACGCCTTAGACAGAGAAGTTTTTGAAGCTGTGCGAGTAATGTGTAAAACGGAGGGGCTGATCCCTGCCCTTGAAACAGCCCACGCCATAGCCTACGTTTTAAACCACCCTGAAGAATTCAGCTCAGACGATGTGGTGGTTATAAATTTTTCAGGAAGGGGAGACAAAGACATAGACACCATACTGAGGTATTTCTATGGATCCGCTTGAAAGAAAGTTTAAAGAATTGAAAGAAAAAGGCGAAGGCGCTCAAATGAGCCACGTTTACTACGGAGATCCTTCCGAAGAGTTCTCACTAAAACTTATTGAAACTCTAGCTCAAAACGGCGCCGACATAATCGAGCTCGGGATACCTTTTTCCGATCCGATAGCCGACGGCCCAGTCTTCCAAGCGGCTTGCGAAAGAGCACTGAACGCAGGAGTCACACCCATAAAATGTGTTGAAGCAATAAAAAAGCTTAGAACAGCAAACTTGAAAACACCCATAATCGTAACCACATACTTTAACATTCCATACGTGATAGGCTTCGAAAAGTTCATTAGCAGGATAAAGAAAGCTGGGGCGCAGGGACTCCTGATTCCAGACTTGCCAATAGAAGAGGCAAAACCCTACTTGGAGCTGGCAGCAAAAATGGGGTTGCACCTAATACTGCAAGCAACACCAACAACGTCACAAGAAAGGCTTAAAAAAATAGTGGAAGCCGCCACGGGCTTCATCTACCTAGTAGGTCTGGAAGGTGTAACAGGCTCGAAACTAACCAATTTAAACACAACTTTCAAGCTCATAAAAAAGGTGAAAGCCCGAACTCAAACCCCGGTAATGGTTGGATTCGGCATCTCAAAACGCGAACACGCAAAAGCCATCATCAACGCAGGGGCAGACGGCGTAGTGGTTGGAAGCGCCTACGCAAAAATATACACCAAAAACTTACAAAATCCCATCGTAACATTATCTGAAATAGCCCAACTCTCAAGACAAATAAAAGCAGGATGCATAAAACAAAACCAAACAAAAACTAGAAGAAGATGAGCTCCAGTTTTCTAGACAACCCTTCCCCAACCCTCTCCCCTTTTGGAGGATAATGTGAGATTCTGAAAAACCCTCAATGAACTCTCCAAGCATAATGCCGTCGCTTTAAGTATTTATTCATTATGATTATGGCGACATTCACCTATTTAGAAGGTCCTTAATCAAACGGAGGTCGTCCTCGTTTTTGATGAGACAGCTTAACGTCGTCGCAATACTGCTCTGGTTTATCTCGGAGACACCAATCACCTGAAGGGCGTTCGCCCAGTCAATGGTTTCCCTAATCTGACGGATGCATTGGACAAAGGCAACAATCTCATCCGAAAGCCTGGGAGGATATGATAATAATCCCTAATAACACAAAAAACAACAACCCAGCATGCAGGAAGAGGTGAGGAAGCTCATTCATGGGAGGAACTTCGGCTTCCTAGCAACCCTAAACCCCGACGGCTCTCCGCAGGTCACACCCGTCTGGGTCGACGAAAAAGATGGATATGTCTTGGTGAACACAGCCGTGGGCCGTGTGAAAGAGAGGAACACAAGGAGAGACCCACGGGTCGCCCTCGCAGTCCCAGACTGGAACGACCCCTACACATACGTCGAGGTGAGGGGCAGGGTCGTAGAATGGATAACAGGACCCGAGGCAGAAGAACACATCGACAAACTCGCAGTAAAATACACAGGCGAGAAATTCAAGTGGAGACAGCCCGGAAGCAGGAGAATCATACTCAAAATAAAACCCGACATGGTCATACTGGGCTAATGACAAACATGACTCCTCCCAACGGAAATTGGGGGGCCGTGGCAAGCAAATGGGGGAGAGAGGGTTGAAGAAACTTAGGGAACCTGCTCTAGGAGAACGAGCTTGCGATAATCCCTAAAGAAGCCTCGGCTCTTCAGAATGGGTTCTGCGCTGACATAGATGTGTTTATCAATATGCTGCGTAGAGGCTTAGGCTGTATTACCTTGACAGAGATGTTGCTGGTGGTTGAGCAGTCCTAGTTCGCAGAATAACGCCGTGGTGATGTGTGTCGCTTTGAGGCCAGTGCGGCCTGCATGCCTGATAATGCCGACATCAGCATGTTAAAAAATATAAACCACCATCAACTAGGCATATCTGTGTGTGTCGACCTTGAGGACGTTAACCATCGAAGAATTGTTGGGCAGGCCTTTAAACAGTGTTGAGAAAAAGTATGCACCTAAGGTTGTTTATGTCAGCGACTCGTTGAAGATTCCTTTGAGGGGGCTCAGGGTCTCCGTGGTAGGCACCAGAGAACCTAAACATGGGGCAAGAGTGAGAGAGATAGTTTCCTCGCTCGTGAATAAGAGAATTACTGTGGTGAGCGGACTTGCCAGAGGCGTTGACACCATAACACACACAACCACAATCGAGCATGGGGAAAAACGATAGCCGTCCTTGGAACACCTTTAGACATCTTCTATCCATCCGAGAACAGGGAGCTCCAACTCCGCATAATGAAAGACCATCTGGCGGTCAGCCAGTTTCCAAAAGGAACACCTATTACACGCAGGAATTTTCCGATAAGAAACAGAACCATGGCCCTAATCTCACAGGCAACGGTCATCACGGAGGCGAGGGAAGACAGCGGCGTTATCTCACAGGGCTGGGAATGCCTCAGACTTGGGAGGCTGCTCCTCATCCACGAATCCCTTAAAAAGCTTTCGTGGGTTAGGGAAATGATGAGATATAATACCTACACCTTCAAATCCGTCGACGATATCTTGAACATGGTTGAAGAATACTGCCCCGAAGACGACACAGCTATTTATGAAAAATTTCCCATAGAAATATGAGACGTGAGCTAACATACAGCTCTCTTTTCGCTTACTGCCCTAATATCGATACTGCTGAGGGGAAGAAAAGCAAAGAATTTATAAGATGTCTAAAAAATAACCACCCAATTAGTGGAATAACCCCCTCAGAGATTGTCGCTCGTAACATCTTGAAAAGTCCATTAAGAAATATTTTTCATAGCGAGGTAGCGTTAATCCCGGTGCCCCGAGCTGCACCAATTAGAAATGATTACCTCTGGCCCTCACTTGAAATAGCGAAAAAGATGCAGTCTTTAAGGCTCGGCAAAGTTTTCACGCTTTTAGAAAGAAAGGAAAAAGTTAATCAATCCTCCGCTTCACCGCCAATGGATAGGCCGAAACCAACAAAACATTTCCAAACACTGTCAATTATCGAAAAAATTCAAGATGCAGGTATTGTCATACTTGTAGACGATGTTGTAACCAGAGGACATACGTTTATGGGCTGTGCTTGGAAGATTGATGAGGCATATCCTAACGTTGACATTCATGCGTTCGCAGCAATCCGAACCATAAGCAACCCAAAGGATTTCAAGGGGTTCTATGACCCAGCAAAAAAGGGGCATGACAACATACAGACGTATTAGTGACGACTGTTTAAGGCGACCATAAGTGGTTGCCTAAACTTGCAAATACTAACAGCTATCTTGGCCGTCCTGCTAAATCCTTTCTCCTTTGCGTCACGTAAGATAACGTTCAACAAGTCAAGATTAAAACTGATATAAATCGTCTTTTACACTATGGTTATCTGATCCCTCTTAATCTTATAAATATCTCTTCAAAGTAAAATCTTAACGCAGTATTCATCGCATGATCATTTAATGGGATAACGTCACTATATTGATATCTAAAATAGTTCACTAATGAAAGAGCAGCGGCGACTTGTAAAACCCTAGTTTCCAGTCGTGGACTAAACTTTAACACATCTTCGTAATCGACTTCATCAAGAATTCTCTGTCTAGCCTCCGAAATCATATCTATGAATTTAGTAGTCAAGAGGATAGGTTTTCTCTCTAGTATGCCTTTAACCTTAGGATTGCCTGTCTCTACAGCATGAATGAGAGTAAGATGATCTCTAATTTTATCAGCTAACTCATATTTTATCTCACCACGCCACTTTTTTGTCTGTGTTTCAGCTATTGCCATATATCTCTCTTTTGTTAGTACGTGCAACCTGCAAAGCATTCTATCTTCAATAGCATTAAAATTGGGATCTCGCATACTAACTTTATAGTCTCCGCTGGACTTAATCATAGCGTTGTAATTTACGCTAAAAAAAGAGGTAAAACGGTATGGTTCTATCACTTCCTTGAATGTCTCTTTTGTGAGAACACCATGCTCCATTGCTAACTTTAGAGGTTCTACCATTCCTGGACTATGAGTGAACCATTCTCTTAGCTCTGGTACTATGAATACGAATTTTCTTCCCTCATAAGCTTTGCCTATCTGGATAAATCGAGCAGGTGTCATTCCACCACAATACCTATTCCTGCCTGGTAGTCCGTGAGCTGGCACATCTTTGTTTTCATCACCTAAGATGAAGTCCTTAGTTGCAAAGGTTTTTCCGGTCCCAGGATCACCAAACAACGCTAGGTTAAATCCTGTTTTATCGACCTTATAACCTCCCTCGTTTATGATATCCACGTCTGCAATGGCATATTGTTGTATCAGCGTTAAAAGAGGATCAAAGAAAAGTTTCTCTCCAAAATTTTTTACAAGATACGATTCAAGAAAACTTGAATTAAAGTTTTTACCAAATTGGACCACCTCCTCAAATTTTTCTCCGATAACTTTATTTAAGTGAGTGTTGAACTCAGTTTCCATGTTTTCTACGACTATATATTCGCTCAGTAGAGCGTGGTTTTGTTGCTTAAACACTTTATCTTTCATAAAACTTTCGGTTCTCTTACTAATGCCCCCCAAATAGCCACTATTCGGTTTGCTGGATTTTTTAATTTGTTTTAAAAATTTATCTTCATCTCCCACTATAGAATCTATTGCCTTAATCGAGTCCCTATGTAAGTCTACTGCTATATCAAAAGGCTCTAAGGTATTAACAAACAGTAGCCCCTTCTGTGTCAAGCAATATTTTCTATGCATCGATTCTACTAGACCAAAAGATTTTAACCATTCAATTCTGTGTCTAACCTGATGATCATACTCCCAATTCGCACCTAACTGCTTAAGTTTCGTAAAGAGTTCCGAAGTCTCAATTGGTCTTTCCTTAAGTAAGTGTAATATTTCCTTAAATCCCCATATGTTTTCGCAAAAGCATTTTGCGAGAATAGTTTCGTCGCCAGTTCTAAGATATTCACGGGCGTCTTCTGTCAGCCTTACTACTCCACCTTCTAGTTTTGCTAGAGAGGTGTAAATTATACAAATCCTTAACGATTCCCGAACCCAGCTAACTTTAGCCCCAAATTGTGCAGCTACAGGTTGAGCTAACTCGTCAATGGTAAATTGGTTTGACGATATTGTATAGAGAATTGCTCGAAGGTTTTCCAAGTATTCTTTGGAGCCTCTTGAGCCACCCGGTATCGGCCAACAAGCTCTATATCGGTTATCATAACTCAAAGACCTTCCCATCCTTAAAATTGAATTCCCTATGAGATTTATACAAATTTATTTTATTTCATTGTTATTGCTTGTTAGCTGTCTTACGACAACCCCTCTAACATGTGCATGCGTCAGTGAGTAATAGGAGACTGTCAACTTAAGGCTGTCCATGCCTTTATCCACCTCTCTGTCGTTTTTATATTGTATGTGGGGAAGAATATGTTGAACTGTCTTATCCTTCTCTTCAGTCTGGAGAACCATTGTTCTATCGGGTTCCTCATACCGAACGTCTCCCTCCTATGCCTTATTCCCAGAAC
>OGCH01001041.1_pt1 | contig 11612 bp, 10 predicted proteins | sample 1570111 | NCBI WGS metagenome assembly OGCH01 (sample SAMN03436243, study PRJEB24508) | hot springs metagenome | biome: Desert Springs; feature: Hot Springs; material: Water | place: USA: Great Boiling Spring, Nevada | collected 2008-12-01 | depth 0 m m
CTCTATCTTCCCATATCTCGCTTCTAGATTTGTTTTGACTCCTAAATATCTCCCTTGCGTTTACAACAACGGACTTTCCTGGCTCCCCAAGGAAAGCCAATACTTTCCCTTCTCCTACCTTTCTTTCAAGCTTCTCAATCTCCTCTGAAATACCGTCTCCTAGTTTCCTAGCTAAGCGATCAAAGTAATAGTGGGCCGGGTATTCCCATCCTTCCTCCTTTATCCCGGCCAGCCCTATCCTGTTGGACCTTAGGTCCACAACGCTTTGCCTTCTTCCTCCTGACCAGATTCCTCTTGGGGTGATTACCGTCATCTTCGCCTTTCCCCGTTCCTTAGCCTGTCCCTCGGAACCCTTTCCGACCCCGTTCCGTAGCCCCTTCCAACGGGCTACTTCATGCTTCTACGACCCGTAGCTAGTAGCCCGGCCCACTTCCCGTTCCGTAGCCCATTGGTATTGGGCTCTATGCCGTTCCGTAGCCCGTTTCCAAAGGGCTACTTCCTGCTTCAGCGACCCTTAGCTCGTAGACCAGCTCAAGTGAGCCGTTCCGCCGCCAGAGGGGTCTCCACAGGCGTAACTTCCCGCCGAACTGGCGGTAGGGCGTGTGCCCAGGTCTGGAACCTCGGCTTGGTTATTGCCTTGTGGATAAGGGACCGTGGATAGGAGACCTGGGCCATAGCCGTTCGTTATTGTACACTACCGAGACGATGGAGTCAACTTGGGTCAACTTGAGTCAACTAAACTCCTCCCCTTGGCCTGTTTTTACTCCTTTTTGCTTCTCTGTGGAATCCGAAAATCCTAGCTTTTTCCTCTATTGGGGTGGCGGGATTAAAGGCTTTTGAGTAGGCCAGGTGTAGGGAGCCATATCCTCCCTCTCCCATTATCTCCTTGGCCCGCTCAATGGTGAAACCGTACACTTTAACCAGTTCTCCTTTCCAGTTTCTTTGCGCTGAGTACACATAAGGAATATCGGTGTATTCTACCTCTACTTCTTCAATACTAAGGCTAGTCCCGCCTCCCTCCTCTCCACTTATGAAGTTAATCAGGGCCTCCAGGCACCCCTCCACCGTTTCAGAGCTTGATGTTACTATATAGTCGCTTCCTCTCTTTAGCTTAGCTATATAAGCCATTCTCTCACCCAACCTAGTCTAGGACCTAGCCTGTCAAGCTTCATCTTATCAAAAGGCCCTCCCCCTTCAAAGCTCCTCTGGAAAGAATCGGTCCTCCCCGCTCCCATAAAGGGCTGACCAAAGGGACCGTATCATTCCGTGGTTAAGGGTCAAGAACAGGTCTGAAATGAACTCCACCATCTGCACTTCGGTCAGCCGTGGTAGCCCCGGGGTGTTTGACACCCTGGCCCTGGCCTTTTGAAACATATCGTAAACAGACTCGGGAACCTTTATGGACTTGAAGCTCTGCGTGAAGTCTCCGTTTTTCCCTAGCTGGCGGCTTACCTCCTCTTTGACCTCATCAATAGAAACAGAAGGAGCCCAGGTTAGAAGGTTCCGGGCTTCTTCCTTTGAAAGACTGAGCCTGGATATGGCTAAAGCCTTGCTTACCCCGGCGTGGGCCAGTAGTTGGGAAGCCTCCTCCTCTTCAAAGCCCAAGGAGATTGCCCAAGACCAGAGTCGGGAGAGATTTGACCAGTAGCCACGGCTGGGAGGGGAGATGTTCTCCTCCGATAGGACCTGGCAAACCTGGTCATAGGTCAGGTTCTCCCTTTTGGCCTCACGCACAAGGTCAAACCAAGCCTTTCGGCTTTCTTTCAGTCTTTTGGCGATCTCTTTGATCATCGTTACTCTCCTCCCCACAGGCAACATCGTTCGGTAGAAAGATAGTACACCATTCCTACACTTGTCAAGACCCCCTCGTTGGAAAGAAGCCAGTAGTATAATGAAGTAGATGAAGCCCGAAAGAGGAAACGGCATTACTCTCGTTTACAACCCGGCTCTCCCCGTGGTGGACTTGGACCAGTTCTCCATTGAGAGGTACCATAGAAACCCTTATTTTGCTAGGGACTACGCTTTCGCCGATACCCTAATAAACGACTTTGTAAACAGACTTAGGACTCTCCCGGTAGACACGACATATATCGTAGAAGTCCCTTACCGCCCTGACCTTGTGTCATGGAAAATCTACGGTACCACAAAGCTTTGGTGGATGATATTGACCTACAACGGTCTAGCTATCTCAGACCTAAAGACGGGCGTGAAGATCAGCTTGTTCCGTTTAGGGGACCTGGAGTCCCTGCTATACGACATGGCCCAGGAGACGAGGATGATAAAAATAGCCAGGGGGGAGGAGTAGGGGAAGAGAGAAGAGAGAAAAAGAAGTGTAAAGATGTGTGGGTTATCAGGGTAGGATAAGCTCTCGGTTTTTGGACGATGGCTCGGCCAGTTCCGTTACAGTCTTTCCTCTAAGCGCTTCCACCGCCATAGTTATATGCTTACATGCCCGGACCTTCAGCTGTGGGTTGGTTATCTTTGGGTAGACGTAGAAAGCCATTCCCAAGGCCCTTCTTTTAGCTATTAGGAGGTTTTTCATCCTCAGGGCATAGGCCAGCCTAAACTTAAAGTCCTCGCACGAGCAGTATACCAGGGCTCCTGGCTTTCTAAGCATTTGGGAAAAGGAGTTTGAGGAGTCCAGGGGAAAGTCTAGAAGGACCGTGTAGTACTTTTCCCCCTTTCCAGGCTTTTCTTCCGACTTTTTGAACTCTATCTCAGTTCTAACCCTCGCTGTCATGGTGCTTACCAGGATTCGCACCTTGGTACTCTTGTGGACCACCCGATACAGGCGGCGCTTTAACCTGTGAGCTAGAACCCGCAAATGTAGGTCCCTTAGTCTGACAAGAGTGTAACTGTTGCTCCTTCCCGCTCTAGCCATAGGCCATCACCTCCCCGACCTCCGAAGTCTTGACTTTATCAGGGCCTTTGCGTAAACACTAGGATATTCTTTCTCCTCAGGTCCGGCTACCAGAAAAAAGGTGATCTCCCTTCCGGCATAATGAAGTACTTTCTTTATCAGGTCTAAAATGGCTACTACGTTTCCATCTTCATCAGTTATGGCAACATAATCGGGAGAAGCCTCCAGGCCGCTCTCCTTATCTCTACTTTCCCTTACCCTATCCATGTATTTTTCTTTTCCTTCCATAATCGTATCTCCCATAGCGCTACCTTTCAGGGGAACCTGAAGAAAGACCTTATCTCGTCAGCTGTATAAAGCCTCCACGATCTCAGGGACATAGATACCCTGGCTACTAGCGGGACGGACTTAGCCGATTTGGGGTTGGGGTGGACCGCCTGGCGGGAAAAGCTTATGTTTACCCCAGTTATCAGAAGACCGGGAATAACGAGCCACGATCCCACACCTAATATCCATGTCCCCTTGGGGTGCCCGTCAAGACCACCAATAGAGGAAGGGTTGTACTCGTTTGGGGCTACCACCAAGAAGTTTCCGCTTCCCTTTACTGGTAGGACCGAGTTTAGGGCGAGTTGAATATTCTTCTTGTACCTGTTGTAGGACTGTTGGTCAACGATAGGGTAGGAAAGCTCAAGGGAGGTTTCAAAATGACTATATCCGGTCCAGTACTGGATGGAGGAGTAAAAGGTCAGGATAGCGTACTCACGGTCCCATCCGGGGATAAGCCCCTGTACGGCCCCGGCAAGGACGTTTATTTGCTCCGTGTCAAATATTTTTGAGAGGGAGCTGTAGTTAGAGTCAAACCTAAAGGACATGTCATCAAGGACAAACCCCGTGATAGCCATATCGGCGCTTCCCCCTTGAAGGTAAAGTGCCACCTTATAGTGGGGGTTTTCAAGCTCGCTGAAAAGGTTTTGTAGCTCTCTATCGGCCACAACACTCTCTAAACCTAACTAGCCCACAGTCTGGCACGGCCAACTATCTTCCTCAAGCTACACCTAGTATTTTACAACCTGGTGGGTTGAGGGATAGGCTGGCCTTTTGCCCTAACTTGGAGGTGAGGGTATTGACAAATCAAGGGTTTTGGGCTATATTGTCCTTAGCTTGGGAGGAAAGGAAAAGACCAACCCCCAAGCACAACAGAGGGAGGTAGAAGATGAAAGAACTTGAGAGGGAGATCAAGGCGAACACGGCGGAAGCACCTGAAGCGGATGAGTTTGGGACTAGGGAAAAGGTCTTTGGGGACGAGTACAGCGAGTACGGCGCTCAACCTAATGGAGATGAGCCGTCTTCTCCCTCCTACTTCGTCCCCGTTAGGACCCTCCTTAGAACCGCCCTCCGTCCCCGGATCGTGGGCAAGGGGGGTAAGAAGAACTGGGAAGAAACCTTTGCCCGACTCTCTTTAGTCTACGACATCCTTCTCTCCAACGCCGAAATCTCTGAAACTGGGGAGTTCCAGGGAGGAGAGGGGTTCGCCGCTGTCCTTGACCCAAACGACACCTTCCTTGACCTCGTGGAGGAGTTCTACTCGCTCTTCCCCGAGGCCAAGGATTCTGGGTCCGAGGTTTCTGGGGACTCTGAGGAAACTCCTTTAATCCCCAACCGGGCTCTCAGGCCGAACCTTCTCCTCGTAAAGGACACCCGCCTGCTTAACTTCCTGGAAAACCTCAAGGACCACTTCGGGAACCTGGTGGAGGGAACTAGGTTTGGCTACGACCTGAAGAAGGAGCTTCCTGACCTCTTCCCTTCCTCTGAGAAGCCTAGTAGGACTAGGGGGAGGGGAGGAAGGCCCAAGAACCCCAACTTTGTTCGCCTCCAGGAGGCCATCTCCTTGGCCGCACGCTCCCTGGGAGAGAATCTTCCTCAGGACAAATACGAATCTCTGCTCAGGGAAGTCTTGGAAGCTTACCTCAACTACGCTGAGAAGTTCAGGGGCCTACCCAAGCCTGAGATTCACGGGTAGATAGGGATAAGTTTCTAAAGGTGGCGAGGATAAACACTCGCCACCATTTAATAATCGCCTCCGCTCTGATAGTATCTCAAACACCTATCCTATTGACAAGTCAATAGGGGTTTGCTACTATAAAGCCATGGGAAGGGTAACGGTAGGGAAAACCAGCAAAGGAACGGTCTTCATCTGGAGAGGGGAGTTTAGGGAAAAGGATATCCCTAAGTCGGCGGGGTTCTTTTGGGACCCATACGAAAAGGTGTGGTGGACAAAGAAGGTGGAGGTAGCCAAGAGGCTCGTCAAGTACATGGACGAGGCGGCCCTTAAGGCTATAGAGGCCATTGAGAAGAAGGAAAATGAGGTTTCCATCGTTCACCCTGACGGCCTCAAGCCCTTCCCCTACCAGGTTGAGGGAGCCAGATTCATCCTCGGGCGCACGGGCACTCTTTTAGCAGATGAGATGGGTCTCGGAAAAACGGTCCAGGTTCTGCTGGCCGTTAACTCCGATACCTCTATAGGCAAAGTCTTGGTGATCTGCCCTGCAAACGTCAAGCTCAACTGGGTTAGGGAGGCTCAGCGCTGGCTGACCCGTCCATTTGAGATAATCCACCTCAACGGTAGGAAGCCGGAGCGCATCCCCCTTCCAGAGGGTAAGGGGCTTTTTGTGGTTATAAACTACGACATTGCTGATGCTTGGCTGGAAGCCCTTTCACCAATCTCTTGGGACCTCATGGTTTTGGACGAGGCCCACTACTTAAAAAACAGGAAGGCGGTGCGCACTAGGGCCATCTTGGGAGAAGAGAAGGAGATAGGGATTTCATCCCCAATAAAGGCCCGCAAAAAGGTGGCTCTTACCGGAACCCCCATCGTCAACCGCCCTGCGGAGGCGTGGCCGATTCTGGCCTGGATTGACCGGAAGGCGTGGGGAAGCTTTTGGACCTACGCCAGGAAGTACTGCGGTCTTCACTACAACGGCTACGGATGGGACTATCGTGGGGCCTCTAATCTGGAAGAACTTAACAAAAAGATTTCCCGCTACATGATCCGTAGGAGGAAGGAGGAAGTCCTTAAAGACCTTCCTCCCAAGGTTCGTCAGGTTCTTGAACTCCAACCCAACGGAGCCAGCTCGTTGATAGAAAAGGAGCGGGAAGTTCTTAGCAAGTACTCCGATGAAATCTCAAGGGCTAAAGCGGCCCTTGAGGTGGCTAAGGCCGAGTCCGAGGAGCAGTTTAAGGCTTGCCTCATCCAACTTCGCAACCTCTATAGGGTGTTATTCCAGGAAATGTCAAGAGTGAGGCACGAGATCGCTTTGGCTAAGGTTCCCAAGGCGATTGAACACGTGAAGGACACCCTTGAGTCTAAGGAGAAGGTGGTGGTTTGGGTTCACCACCGGGACGTGGCTCAGGCCCTTTATGATGGGCTTAGCAAGTCCAACCCCGTCATGGTGTTGGGCGGGGTTTCTTCCGAAGATAGGAGTGAAGCCGTTCAAAAGTTCCAGAATGACCCCAATGTCCGAGTGTTTATCGCATCCATAACGGCGGCGGCGGAGGGAATCACTCTTACGGCCTCTGACATCGCTATTTTCGTTGAGCTTGATTGGCGGCCTGGCAAGCTCATCCAGGCGGAGGATCGCATCCACCGGATAGGTCAGACCAGGAGCGTCCTGATCCAGTATCTGGTGTTTGACGGCTCCCTGGACGCTCAAATGGCTAGGACTCTGGCCCACAAAATGGACGTTATCTCTCAAGCTATTGACGGTCGGGGGGAAAATGGGGAGAATGAGGAAGTGGAAGCCCTTTCCCTGGCCGTTGGGGGCCACGTCTCGGTCTCCGAAAAAGAGGAGAAGGAGCTTCCCTTTAGGATTTCTGACGAGGTTAAGTCGTTTGTCCTGGGAGCCCTGAGGATTCTTTCCTCCTACGACACGGATAGGGCTACTTACCAAAACTCCATGGGATTCTCCAAGGTGGACTCTTACATCGGACATGAACTGGCCTCCAGGAAATACCTGACCGATCGTCAGGCCCTCCTTGGACTCAAGCTTGTGCGCAAGTACCGTAGACAGTTGTCGGAATACCTCTCCCAGGGTTCGGCGGTTCCCAAGGAGGTGTTGGACTATGTTTACGGAGATAAGGGGGGTTCTTGAGGGAGGAAGATGGGAGGAGTGAGAGTAGAGGTTGTTGGGAGTTTAAGGGAGGTCTTCGCCGAAGCTTCCAAAGAGGAGGGGGTTTCGGCCCTTATTCCTCTCTCTACAAGCTTGGTCTTTTCAGATGATGGTCATTGGTACCTCTTTCCCCTTTCCCACCTCTCTCACCAGATTTCCCCACAAGTTAGCTATTATGTACACTCCTCCCCCACTAACTCAACACTAAATCTACCTCCATCCTCTTCTTCCCCTTCTACGGGGGTTATCAGAACCTCCAACCATCCCTCAACTTCTTCAGGGTTTGGGGGGAGTACTGGTTTCGCACCTTCAGGATTCTTTCTCCCATTTTCCCTCGCTGTCAGAACAGATAGGCTGTTCCAATGCCTTTTATCCCTATCGGTATCTGGGGGATTCCCTGGGGTCCTGTTCAAGATACTGTTGAACAGGTATAGGGATGCCTTAGAGGATGCCTTTGGGTTTTCCGATAACTCGCACGACTCGCACGATGCGATTGACAATCCAAAGTGGTCAATCTTTTTTGACCAAAGTCCAACTTTAGACCTTTCTCATTTTGTTCACTACAACCACCGCTTTAGTATGAAATACCTTTTAGAAGCCAAGAAAGAGTTTGATAAGAGGAAGGGGGATATATATCAACACCTAGACAAGGCGGCCAACGTCCTCATTTCCGACCTCACTTGGACAAACTTGGTGGTTTCGGAAGCAGGATACTATCCTGGTATACTCTCCTTTTTGTCCAAGAACGCACCTGGCATTCTGTTTCTCAGCGATTTTCACCCATTCCTTTTCAACGGTATGGGGGTAGCAAAGAGGATGTTGCACGAAGACCAAGCAGACCAGAAGACTAACAGGATGCTCAATCTTCCGACCACCCCAACCAGGAACAGTCCTCCCCTGATTTTGGCCTACCTGGATTTCTCTGAGCACCTTCTTTTTGAGGACCCCATAAGCATAAAGATCGTCAAAGGAGAGGACTTAGCGCACGTAGACACACATGTAAACACACACTTTGAAGAGGAAAAAGTCAAGGAACTTGAAGAGGTGTGGTCTGTGAAGTTGGGAAAAGATTCTCCAGTTAGAGCTAATCGGGTAAAGGTCCTAGGTATTTTATCCTCCAACACCTTCTATTGGACAAGCCTTGTAGAAACTTTGGGAAAACTGTACATCGTTCCCAGGGAGAAACCCCTGAGGGTTGAAGATTACCAAGAGGACCGAGATGAGGAGTTGGACAAGTGGCCCGAACTAAACTTCCTTAGCGAAGAAGAGCGCCGGGGTTTGGTCATGGGCTATCGGTTGTCTTCCTCGTTTAAGGGGGTTAGGTGGGCCAACAACCAACCTATATACTTTTCTCCCTCCTTGATATTTGATTACCCCAACAACCTGGCAAATATAAGCGTCATATACCTCGTACCCCTGGCTTTTGTAAAGGGAACCTACTCTGATCACTTGTACTTTCTTCCCGTCATAGCCTTCTCCGGTAGGTTGGGCATATCTACTATGTTCTCTGGAAATAAGGAGTTAGGTTTTGATTTCATTCTTACCCACTCCTACCCAGTAAAAGAAGAGGCCAACATTCCCTATATAACTATGTCCTCTGTAATACAAGCAGAAATAGAAGAGCCAAGAGTTAGAGGAACTATCTTATCGTTTTACTTAAAGGAGAAGTGGATAGAGCTAATCAGGAGAAAGGAGAAACTGTGGTCAGCCTCAACGTTGTATCTCCGAAAGGGCGTAACGCCTATACCAGGTGTAAGGTTTTCTACCATCTACCTTCCATTGCTTTTGGAAGAGGAGGAGGGAGGAGAGAGGTTTGATGCCGGAAACCTGGAGAGCCTTTCGGAGTCCCTTAAAGGTGATGACACGCTTTCAAAGGCCCCCGATCAGGAGGAACTTTTTCCGCAATACGAGGGTAATGAAGTCTACCTGGTCTACACTCCCTTCTACAACGGAGAGGAGGTAGAGTTTAGGGAAAGGATTTCGGACATAATCTCTCCCTCCTGCGCCATAGTAAAGAAAAAGAAGCAACACTCTGGAAAAACACTTGTGTCGGCCTATGTCTTGAGAGAGGACATAAGGCAAGAGGCTATGGCTTTTCCCGTGGTGGTTAGTGAGGAGAGAGCGAGAGCCCTTTTGACTCACCAATACCTCTCTCCCTTCCGGCACCTTGTTGGGGATAACCAGGTTAAACAAGACAAGGTAAGAAGAGTAAACCGGAAAAGCCCCGTGAGCGAGGAGCTATATGGATACATTAACTTTCTACCTGAAGAGACCAGGGAGGCGGTCAGGGTCTACCTATCCTTCCTTTTCAAGGCTATAGGGGGCTCAGGTTTTGTAATGGAAGACATCCCCCCACCCCCTCCTCCCTGGGAAGGTCTTTCAGTATTCGCCTTGATCTCTGAGCCCGCTTTCCACCTAAAGTTCACTCCCCACATTAAAACTACACATCCTTCTGGTCCAGGAGAACTACCCATTCCAGATTTTAAATCCGTTCCTTCAGCTTTCACGATAGAGGCTTATCCTTACTGGAAGTTTGGGCACTTTCCCCAACCCTCCTCTGGACCCAGGGCAGGGGATAACAAAGAGAGATATCTGCCCTCTATTCCTATGGTCAGGTTTTTGAGGATTAACCACTACCAAGGTCCAAAGGGGCCAGGGTTGTATGTCTCTCTTTTTGTCTTCCACCGAGGAGAGGTTTCTGGTATAGGAGAAGAGGGGTACCCGTTGAACACAATGGTTTCACTAATAATATGACCTATATTCCCGACCCCGTTCCGTAGCCCCTTCCAACGGGCTACTTCATGCTTCCACGACCCGTAGCTAGTAGCCCGGCCCACTCCCGTTCCGTAGCCCATTGGTGTTGGGATGCCGTTCCGTAGCCCGTTCCCAACGAGCTACTTCCTGCTTCTACGACCCATGACTCGTAGACCTGACCAAGAGGTCAGTTCCGCCGCCAGAGGAGTCTCCACAGGCGTAACTTCCCGCCGAACTGGCGGTAGGGCTTGTGCCTAGGACCAAATCCCCCAAATCCCACGGCTTGGTTCTTGCCTTGTGGGTGTTGTGGTTAAGGTCCTGGGCCATAGCCATCTGCAAGTATACATCCATTGGTCCACTAGAGTCAAGACCCCTGGATGGGGTAAGGAGGGGTTAGAATGGAAGCTCTTCAAATCCCTCCTTCTCTGCCCTCCTCCTGTATACCTCCTGTATGGCTTTTTTCCTGGCTTCCTCTGGACCCATGCCCTCCTTTCTCATTTCCCTGTATATCTCTATCATTTCCCTGTTCTCCTCTATCATCATGTGTATCTCCTCCAAGTCCTCTTTGTCTGTATTGGGGTCCATTCTTTCGTCATAAAATAGGGCCGCCAATAGGTTTATTCCTTTATCCTCCACGTCCTCTGGGTATATCCCATATATGTCAAACCCCATGTAGTAGTAGTCTTTGGGGTATTCGTCTTCCCCTTCAACACCCCAAACCTCGCTGTTGATGTCAAGGCCCGATGCCTTTTTTCTGGCTACCACCTTTACCTTACCCCCTTTCGGGCTTCTTATTCTTTGGTGGATAGACCTCATCACATTAAGGTCTGTTTCTAGGCTATGGTCGTAGTATGGTAGTTCCTTGAACTCCTCCAAAGCCTCTTCCCACGCCCCTGCTAGAGCCTTTACGTAGATTAGGTCAAGCCTCTTCATCTTCTTTCCCTCCCTTCTCCTCCACGTCCTCTTACATAATATCCCAACCCCATTGACTTGTCAATATCCCCCTATCAGAACTTTCCAGCGCTCTTTTTACCCTTGTTGGATTATCTCGTAGGGTTGTTGGGTTGTTGGGGTCTGCTAGTCTTGACAAGTTGGTAGGCCGCTCTTTAACATCTTACTCTAGGGTGATGAGGTGGGGGTTGGTGAGGTGGGGTTGCAGGAGAGGAGGGGTGGCGTTAGTGGTGAGAACGGCGAGAACGTGGCAAACTTGGTACTATATACAAAGGGACCTAGGAGTCCTTTTTGGTTTTTTATAATGCTCTTATGGGCCTGAGCCTGTTTCCTTCTCTAACTCTAACCGATGCCCTGGAGTCCTTGGAAAAGGACGAGTTTCTTTACACTAACTCGTGGTTTGCTTTGTTCCCTATTTCTCTATCCTTTGTTCTGGACGGCCACGGAGGATATAAGTCTGTTAGAGTTGAAAGAGACATAGTGAAATCGGAGGAACTTGAGTATAGTAAGGACGTTAAAGACGGCGTGATACGTGCATTTTTTATCAATCTTAAGGGTAGTACTTCCTTGAACAGGGACGAAAGAATGGTATTCCTCTTGTCGTCTTTTGTTTTTCTAAACTCAGACAGGATTAATGAGTTTCTTGATGACATTTTCTACTCGGTTGATCAGAATGGGGACTCTTTTGATAAGTCCTTGTCTAGGGGGTTTTCCGCAATAGGGGAGGCCAGGATTGAGCAACCCTATTTAGGGTTAAGAAAGGTTTCCTATGAGGACCCCGAGCTTTTTTCGGTTATTAAGACAATCTCTGATTTGGTCATAAGTTCCTTTGGAGGGTTGGGCAGTCTTCCTGATCTGGATTACGGAGAACTATTGAGAGG
>OGCH01001042.1_pt1 | contig 11609 bp, 11 predicted proteins | sample 1570111 | NCBI WGS metagenome assembly OGCH01 (sample SAMN03436243, study PRJEB24508) | hot springs metagenome | biome: Desert Springs; feature: Hot Springs; material: Water | place: USA: Great Boiling Spring, Nevada | collected 2008-12-01 | depth 0 m m
GGGGGGCGGGGGACGGGGCGGCTCCCCAGGCTGAGGAGGTACCCGAGGCCCCCGAGGAGGGCGAGGAGGACCAGGAGCCTCACAAGGATAGGCTACAGCGTAGCCGGCGTATTTGGGTTAAGCCTAGCTAAAGTCTAGAGCCTTCAGGGGGGCTTAGGCTGGGATTGGAGGTGGTAGCCATGAACAGAAACCTCCTCGGCTTAGTGGCCCTGGGCCTGGTCCTAGGTGGCTGCACGTTGGTGAGCTACACGCCCACGGAGCTTCCCCTCTCCACCCGCTACCGCCTGGTGGTCCTGGACGCGGTGGAGCTCTCCCGGGCCCAGGAGGGAGAGGTGGAGCGGGTGGAGTTCCGCTTCCTGGACTCCCCCTACGCCCCCAAGGACCTCTACGAGCTGGGGGAGAGCCTGAAGGCTCAGCTCAAGGCCCGGGGCTTCGCCGAGCGGTGCCAGACCTTCAACCCTCTGCCCGTCCTCGGGGGGCCCCAGTACACCCTGCGCATGGCCCGGGGGGGCGAGGGGGTGGGGGTCTTCCTCCGGCCCCTGGCCCAGCCCTCCAGCTACCGGGCGGAGGTGAGCCCCGCGGACCCCAACCCGCCCCTGGACTGCCCGCCGCGGTGACGCCCTCCTTTGGAGCTAGCGCCCCACCTGCCCTACCCCCGGGGCCAGGCGCAGGGGCGTGGGGAGCTTGATCCAGATGAACTCGTTGGCGTCCTTGACCTCGGGCCCCCTTCCGCCGGTGGCGGGGTAGTTGTTGTCGTTGGTGACCAGGAGGGTGGTGGGGTCCAGGACCAGGACCGCCTCAATGGTGATGTAGGGGAAGCGGAAGACCCCGCCCCGGGTGCTGGGGGCGAGGCCCCTGGGGTCGGCGATGTTGAGGAGATCGGCCACCAGCTCCTTGGCGAACAGGCCGTTGGCGTCCTTGCGGGTGAGGTCGATCTTGTAGATGCGCTTGAAGCGGGCCTCGTCCCCCTGCCGGTTGTCCCGCTCTATGACCAGGAGCTCCCGCTCGTTGACCACGGCCAGCTCCCCTATGGCGTGCCCGGGGTCGTCCATGGGGTAGCGGCCCAAGAGGCCCAGCCAGCGCTTGGCGATGGGGTCAAACTCCATGAGGCGCAGGGTCCCCGGGGGATCCCCGGCCACCGTCCCCTCCAGCATGGCGTAGATGCGGGTGCGCTCGGGGTTGGTGGTCATCCCCTCAAAGCCCCGGCTGGTGCCCAGATTGGCGGGCCAGGGCTGCCCTGGGCCCACGGGGTTGAGGAGGAGGGCCGGGTTCTGGGGGGCCCGCACCTGGTCCTTGGCGGGGTCCTTACCAGGCCCGTAGTCCGGGGTGGGGAAGGGGGGGTCCAGGAGGACCCCTTGGGCGTCAAAGTGGAGGAGGAAGGGGCCGAACTCGTCCCCCACCCAGAGGGTCCCGTCGGCGGCGAAGACAAAGGACTCAATGTCGAAGTCATACCCCGTGAGGAGGCGGCCTGGGGTGTTCTCGTTGAGGATGGGGAAGGGGACGAAGCGGTTGGGGTCCCGAAGGGGGAGGTAGCGCACCACCTGGACGTCCCCGGGGCCCCCTTGGGGGGTGCGGGGCCGGGGCTGGACCAGGTAGAGCCTCAGCAGGTAGTCGGGGCTGTTGGCCTTGGAGCCGAAGCCGTTGTCGGAGAGGACCCAGTAGCTTCCGGGCCTGGGCCCGAACTGGATGGCGCTGAACCCCTGGACGGGCTGGGCTCCGAAGGGGGCGGGAAGGGTGCGGAACCCGGGGGTGGCCCGGTAGGCCCCGCTGGGAGGGCCTTCGGCGAAGGTGTCCGCGGGCAGGACGGCGAAGCCCACCAGCTCCGCCTGCGGGGTCTGGGGCCCCTGGGAGAGGGCGGAGAGCACCCCGCCCGCGGCCAGGGCGGCCAGGCCCACGAACAGGGATCGGATGCCATTTCCCATGCTGTACCTCCTGGAGGGCTTTCCCTCCAGCGGCCAGCCTAGCCTGGGCTTGTCAGAGGGGCTTCAAGGGCTCAGGGACCAAAAGGGAGGGTGCCCCCGCGGGGGCACCCTCCCCCTTTGGGCTCAGCGGTTAGGGGCTAAGGTGTTGGGGTAGTCCAGGAGGCGGCCGAAGAGGGTGGCGTACATGAGGCGGTAGACGTCGATGTTGTCAAAGCGGCTGTAGAAGAGGGAGTTGAGGGCACTAGCGTTCAGGCCCGCAGCCCGGCTCAGGATGCCCCCGTGGACATCGGGGGAGCCCGACCACCCGATGCCAAACTGCATCCGCTTGCCGAAGGCGTCGGGGGCGGAGAGGAAGAGGGGGGTGCCCCGGCCCTCCACCCCATCCAGGGGATTGCTGACGGCGGGGCCCCCGGCGGCGGGGTTCGCGCCCACGCTCCCGGCCTTGTCGGGCTCCTGGCCCTCGGGGACCACGGTGGTGGGCGGGGTGACCCCGGAGCGGTTGGGGGTGAAGACCTGGAGGCCTCCCGCATCGCTGTCGGCGGCGGTGAGGATCAGGGTGTTGGGGTTGCGGGCCAGGTAGTTCAGGGCCACGCCGATGGCGTCGTCGGTGTCCTTGAGGGCGTGGAGCACCCCTACAGCGTTGTTGCTGTTGCCGAAGTTGTCCACGGACTCCGACTCGGCCACCAGGAAGAAGCGCCGGTTCTCGGGGCGGGGCTGCTGGCGGGCGGCCCGGTCCAGGATGGTGATGGCCACCTCCACCATCTCGGCGAAGGTGGGCGGGTTGTAGCCGGGCTGGGCGGGGTCGTAGTCCCCAAAGAGGACGATGCGGCTCTGGTTGTTGGGCCCCACCTGGCCCGGCTGAAGGCCGGGGCGTACGAAGCCGCGCTGGATCAGGTCCTCCTCGTTGCGGTCGTTGAAGAGGTCCTGGTAGGCGAAGATGCCCAGCACCCTGGGAGCGTAGTTGGGGTTCTGGCGCAGGGCTTGGCGCAGGCGCTCAAACTCCGCCCGGGTCTTGACCACGATCCAGTCGTCCCCCTGCAGGGGGTCGTTGCTGGGGTTGCCGCTCCCCTGGCGGTTCCAGTAGTCCTCCAGGTCCAGGTCGTCGGTCCGAAGGCTGGTGCGGCTGTTGACGGGCTGGCCCCGCTCCTGGTTGACGTTGCGGTGGAGGAGGGTGGCCCCCCGGGGCCGGGTGTCCGCCTCCCCGCCCCCCATGACCACCCAGGGGGCGGTGTCCTGCATCCCCGGGCGGCCCATGATGATCTGCCGGGTGATCTCCTGCCAGTTGTCCCGGTTGCCCACCTCGGCCAGGAAGGCCCCGGTGCCTGGCTCCCCGATGTGGCCGTCGTTGACGATGCCCACGGGGATGCCGGCGTTGGCCGCCTCCCGCATGATGGACCCCGGGTAGCCCGAGAGGGAGCGGATGGCGCGGTCGGTGGGCGGGTTCAGGTTACCGTCCCCGTCCTTGCCGAAGGAGCCCAGCCCGTCCACCTTGTAGCCGAAGGCGTGGGTGGTGGCCCCGCCGTTAGAGGTGCCCGTAAGGACGTTGTTCATGTGGCCCCGGTAGACGGCCATGTAGCGGAGCCGGTCCCAGTTGAGGAGGCCGTCGGGGCCCTTGAAGTAGAGCCGGGTCGCCCCCCAGTGGTTCAGGCCGCTCCCGTCGGGGTGGAAGAAGATCACGTTGCCCGTGGGGAAGGAGCGGGTAGAGGGAATCCTTCCAGGGTCTGCCGGGTCCATGCGGGCGCCTCCCAGGCCCAGCAGGGCCAGGAGAAGGGCCGCCGTGCCCGCAAAGAGGCTGGCCTTGGCCAGGTTTCCGGTTTTCATACCTTTCACCCCCATCTGCAGCCTCGGGGGGATATGTCAGGGTAGGGTCAAGGGATGTCCCGAGGGGGAAGGGGTCCCCATGGAGCCACGGAAAGGGGCCTAGGGAGGTTCCTCCATGGGGAAATGCCGTACCCGTGCCAGGCCCAGGCGGACCCTCTCCCCGGGGTTGCCCTCGAGGCGGACCCAGGCCTCCCCTTGGGGCAGGCGCACCCGGCAAAGGACCTCTCCCCGGACCTCCCGCCGCTCCAGGACCAGGGCCTCCAGGGGGCCTCCCAGGTGCACCTCCTCGTAGCGGAAGGCCAAGAGGTGGTCGTCCTCCGGGAGGAGGTTGGCCCGGCCGAAGGCCAAAAAGGCGGCCAGGGTCCGGGGCTCCCGGTAGAGCCTCTGGGGGGTGCCCACCTCCAGAAGCCTCCCTTGGGACATCACCCCTACCCGGTCCCCCAGGAGCATGGCCTCCTCGGGGTCGTGGGTCACGTGGATGGCGGTGACGCCCGCCTCCTTGAGGAGGGCGCGGACCTCGAGCCTCAGCCTCTCCCGGAGGACCGGGTCCAGGGCGCTGTAGGGCTCGTCCAGGAGGAGGACTTGGGGCCTACGGGCCAGGGCCCGGGCTAGGGCCACCCGCTGCCTCTGCCCCCCGGAGAGCTCCTGGGGCTTGCGCCCCTCGAGGCCCCCCAAGCCCACCCGCTCCAGGAGGGCCAGGGCCTCCTTGGGGTCCGGCTTGGGCATGACCAGGAGGAGGTGTTCCAGGGCCGTGAGGTGGGGCCAGAGGCCCAGGTCCTGGAACACGTAGGCCACCCTCCTGCGCTCGGGCGGCCACAGGGTCACCTCTCGGCCCCCGAGGAGGATCCGGCCCCGGTCGGGGAGGAGGAGGCCCGCCACCAGGTTGAGGAGGGTGCTCTTCCCGCTCCCCGAGGGGCCCAGGAGGGCCAGCACCTCCCCCTCCGCCACCTCCAGGTCCACGCCGAAGACTCCCTGGCCGGGGGCGAAGGCCTTCTCCAAACCCTGGAGGCTCACCATGGACCCCTCCGCGCCACAAGGGGCAGGGCGCTCACCAAGGCCAAGAGTAGCCCGATGGCGGCCGCTTCCCGGTAGAGGCCGCCGTTCAGGGCCCCCAGGACGGCCACCCCAATGGTCTCCGCCCCGGGGGCGTAGAGGAGGGCGGAGAGGGTGATCTCGGAGAGGGCCAGGGGGAAGATCACCAGGAAGCCCCCCAAGGCCTGGGGCCGGAGGAGGGGAAAGCCCACCCGGAGCCAGGCCCGGAAGGGGCTTAGGCCGTGCACCCGGGCCGCCGCCACCTGGGCCTCCACCCGGGCCCCCGCTTCCAGGGCCCGGAAGGCCAGGCTGGAGAAGTTGAGGAGGTAGGCCAGGAGGAGGGTCCAGACCGTGGCGTAGAGGGGGGTGGGGGCCAAGAGGAGGATGAGGCCCAGGCCCAGGAGGGTTCCGGGGAGGAGGTAGTAGAGGTCCAGAAGACCCCTAAGGGTGCCAAAGGCCTCCCGGAAGGGCCTCAGGAGGAGGGCCAGGAGAAGGCTCCCCAAGGAGGCGGCGGTGGCCAGGAGGAAGGAGTGGAGGAGGCCCTGCCGGACCAGGGGCATGGCCAGGGCCTCGGAGAAGGCGGGCTGCAAGGCCCCGGTGTAGGGGTTGAGGAGGGCTTCCCTAAGGAGACCCACCCCGGACAGGAGGAGGGCCAGAAGGGCGTAGGCCCCGAAGAGGAGGCGGAAGAGGGGATAGGGGGTGGGAAAGCCCTCCCCTAGGGCCTCCGCCTGGGGGGGGCGGTGGAGGAGGAGGGCGGGGAGGGCCAGAAGGCCCAGGAGGAGGCCAAGGGCCGCGGCCTCCCCCAGGGGGTCGGGGCTCAGGGGGCTGGTGAGGCGGGCGTAGGCCAGGGTGGGGAGGACGTAGACCCGGTCCGGGAGCCCCAGCACCGCGGGAACCCCGAAGTTGCCCAGGAGGGCCAGGTAGAGGGCCCCACCCACCGCCAGGAGGGCGGGGAGGAGGGGGGGCAGGAGGACCCGGGCCCGCCGCCACCCCGTGACCCCGTGGGCCCGGGCCGCCCGGAAGGAGGGGAGGAGGTTCCTCAGGGCGGGCTTCAGGAGGGCGTAGGCCAGGGGCGTGTAGTGGAGGGTCCAGGCCAGGAGGATGGCCAGGGCCCCGGGCAGCCTCAGGCCGAGGAGTTCCAGGGAGAAGAGGACCCCCATGCCCGTGACGAAGGGGGGTATGAAGTAGCCCAGGAGGAGGAGCCCCTCGAGGGGCCTGCCCACGCCTCCCAGGAGGGCCACCCAGCCCAGGGCGAGGCCCAGGCTTAAGGTCAGGAGGGTCCCCAGGGCGGAAAGGACCAGGCTGTTCAAGGCCACATCCCACGCCTCTCCGGCTTCCGCCAGGTGGGCCAGGGCGCGAACCAGCAGGGCCAAAAGGGGCAGGGCCAGGACCCCGGCCAGCGCCACCAGGGCCACTAGACCGGGGAGCCTAGGCCGGCTCATCGGCGGAGGCCGAAGAGCTCGTTGAAGCGGCGCAGGGTTCCCTCGTCGGCCGGCGTGCCCGGGAGGGCCACCGCCCGCTCGGGGGCCCCCTTGGGCCTGGGGGCCCCGGGCATCACCGGGTAGTACCCCCGTTCCGCGAAGAGGGCCTGGGCGGTGGGGGAGAGGAGGAAGCGGAGGAAGCGCTCGGCTAAGGCGGGGTTCCGGCTCCAGGAGGTGACCGCGATGGGGGTGGGGACCAGGATGGCCCCGTCCTGGGGATAGACGGTGGCCAGGGGGGCCCCCTTGGCCGCCTCCTGCCGCACCCCGAAGTCGGTGGTGATGGCCAGGGCGTACTCGCCCCGGGCCAGCTTCTGCTGGAGCACGGGGTTGGACTGCTCTACGGCCAGGCCGTTGGCCTTAAGGGCCTCGAAGTAGCCGAAGCCTAGACGTCCCCCTAGGGTGCCCAGGGTGATGAGGGCGGCCCCGGAGAAGTTGGGGTCGGGCATGGCTAGAAGGCCCCGGTAGGCCGGGCGGGTCAGGTCCCGCCACAGCCTGGGCCTCTCCTCCCTAAGCCTCTGGGTGTTCACGGCGATGACGTTGTAGAGGAGGCGGACCTCGTAGTACCTCCCACCCTCGTAAGCGTACTGCAAGGGATAACCGGGGACGGTGGGGGGTACGCGCCGCAGGAGCCCCTTTCCCGAGAGCTCCCTGAAGTACTCAGGGTTGGCGAACCAGATGAGGTCGGGCTGGGGGTTGCCCGCCTCCAGCTCGGCGCGGAGCTTGGCCACTACCTCCCCCGTGCCCGAGCGGAATACCCGCACCTCCACCCCCGGGTTCTCCCTGCGGAAGGCCTCCACCAGGGCGTTCACATCGCCGAGGACCTCCGAGGTGTACAGGGTAAGGCCCCCTTGGGCCAGGCCGAAGCCGAGGGCCAACAGAAACGCGAGGGATCCTATGCCCTTCATGGCAGTAAGGCTAGGGCAGGCGTGTCATAGGAGCGTCAAAGGGCTGGGCTTCCCGTCTTCCCCCACTGACCTCCCCATGACATAGGGGGCGCAAGATGAAGCCTGGGAGGTTGCTATGCGCAGGTGGTTGTCCCTTCTCGGCCCCTTGCTGGCCCTAGCCCTGGCTCAGCCCGTCACCCTCCAGTACTGGCACATCAACACGGAAACCTTTGGCCTTCCCGCCTTGAGGGAGCTCATCCGTCGGTTTGAGAGCCAGAACCCCGGCATCAAGGTGGAGGAGCGCTTCCACGCCAACGCCTACACGGGGCTACTCCAGAACCTCCAGGCGGCCCTGGCGGCGGGAAACCCCCCCGACGTGGCCCAGATAGGCTACCTCTACACCCGGTACGTGGTGGAAAACTTCCCCTTCGTTCCCGCCGAGGAGCTGGATCGCCGCTACACGGGAGGCCGTTGGCTCAGGCGCTACCCCCCCAACATCCAGGAGCTGGGCATGGTGGACGGGCGGATGGTGGCCGTCCCCTACTCCCTCTCCAACATCGTCACCTACTACAACGCCGACCTCTTCCGCCGGGCGGGCCTGGACCCCGACCGCCCTCCGGCCACGTGGGAGGGCTGGCGCCGGGCGGCGGAGACCATCAAGGCCAGGACGGGCAAGTACGGCTTTTACCTCATCCTCTTGGACGATAACTGGGCCATCGAGGCCCTCATCCGCTCCAACGGTGGGCGCCTCCTGGCCTGCGAGGGCGGGCGCTACCGGGCCCCCGTGGACAGCCCCGAGGCGGTGGAGGCCCTGGGCATGTGGGCGGACATGGTGCGCCGGGGCCTGGCCCTAGGGGCCCTCCTACAGCAGGGGGAGCAGGCCTTCGTGGCCGGGGAGAGCGCCGCCTTTATGACCACCATCGCCCGGAGGGCCGGCCTCGAGGCCCAAACCCAGGGGAGGTTTGAGCTCAGGGGGACCCGCTTTCCCACCTTCGGGGGCAAGAGGCCTGGGCTTCCCGCCGGGGGCAATGTCCTAATGGTCTTCAGCAAGGACCCTAGGCGGCAGGAGGCGGCCTGGAGGTTTATCCAGTACCTCACCTCCGCCGAGGGCTTCACCATCTGGTCCAAGGGAACCGGCTATGTGCCCCTCTTGCCCGAACTCGCCCGGGACCCCCGTTACCTCAAGGACTTCGTGGAGAAGAGCCCCATCCAGAAGGCGGCCATGGACCAGCTCCCCTTCACCGCCCCTTGGACCAGCTTCCCGGGAAAGAACGGCCTCGCCGCTAGCCAGGCCCTCTTCCGGGCCGTGCAGAAGGCCCTCTCCGGACAGGCCAGCGCCGAGAGTGCCCTGAAGGAGGCCAGCCAGGAGATCAACCGGCTCATCGGGGGCGAGCAGTGCAGCGGATGAGCGGGGGGCTCTGGGTAGGGGGCAGGCGGGCCCGCCTGGAGGCGGGTCCCTACCTCTACCTGGCTCCTGCGCTTTTCTTCCTGCTCCTTTTCGCCTACTGGCCCCTCCTTTACAACGCCTGGCTCAGCCTCCAGGAGTGGAACCTGGTCAGTCCCGAGAGGCGCTTCGTGGGCCTAGCCAACTACGCAAGCCTCCTAGGGGATCCCGGCTTCCACCGCCTCCTGGGACAGAGCCTGGCCTACGTGGGGCTAGGGATTCTGGGCAACTTCGCCTTGCCCCTCCTCCTGGCCCTGGCCACCCTGGCCCTTCCCCCCAGGTGGCAGGACCTTTTCCAGACCCTCTTTTTCCTGCCCACCGTGGCGGCGGCCTCCGTGGCCAGCCTGGTGTGGCTTTACCTCTACCTCCCCGCCGTGGGGCCCCTGGCCCAGGCCCTTCGCCTCTTGGGCGGGGAAGCCCCCAACTTCCTGGGCGATCCCGCCTGGGCTCTTCCTGCCGTGGCCCTGGTGGCCAACTGGAAGTACCTGGGCTTCCACTACCTGGTGGCCTTGGCGGGGCTTAGGGCCCTGCCCCGGGAGGTGGTGGAGGCGGCCCGGGTGGACGGGGCGGAGGGTTGGCCCCTGGTGCGTTACGTCCTCCTCCCCCTCCTTGCCCCCACCCTGGTCTTCCTCCTCCTCTCCGCCCTGACCAGCGCCCTGGACTACGCCTTCATCCCCATTGAGGTCATGACCCAGGGAGGACCTTTCGGGACCACCTCCAACCTGATGTACGGCGCCTACCAGGAGGGGTTCCGCTTCTTTCGCGCAGGGGTGGCCGCCGCCCAAGCTGTGCTCCTGGTGGGAATTTTCGCCGTTTTCGTCCTGTGGCAGTACCGCCTGCTCTCCCGGAGGGATGGGGATGGCGCGCTATAGGCCCTGGCTGGCGGCTCTCCTGGGGTTGGCGGCCCTCCTGAACCTGGCCCCCTTCCTGTACCAGGTGGGCTTGAGCCTGGCCCCCCCTGAGCGCGTCTTCGCCTCGCCCTGGCCCTTCGCCGGGTTTACCCTGGAGAACTACCGGTACGTGTGGGAGAAGCTCCCCCTTGGCCGGTACCTCTGGAACACCCTGGTTTTCGCCCTGGGGGTGAGCTTGGGCCACCTCCTCCTCAGCCTCCTGGCCGCCTACGCCTTTGTGCGCTACCGCTTCCCCCTCAAGGAGGCCCTTTTCGCCCTCTTCCTCGTGAGCCTCATGGTGCCCTTCGTGGTCACCTACCTGCCCAGCTACCTCCTGGTGGCCCAGATGGGCCTCCTGAACACCTTCCCCGGCCTCATTCTGCCCATGCTCACCGCGGGCTACGGGGTCTTCCTCCTGCGGCAACACTTCCGCCACTTTCCCAGGGAGGTTCTCGAGGCCGCTCTAGTGGACGGGGCCGATGGCCTTACCCTCCTTTTCCGGGTCTTGGCCCCCGCTAGCCTGCCCACCCTGGTAGCCCTCTTCCTCATCACCCTCATTGGCGCCTGGAATCAGTTTGTCTGGCCTGGCCTGGTGGCCAACCGCCCGGAGATGTACGTGCTCACCGTGGCGGTGCAGCGCTTCGCGGGCGGAGAAGGGGGGAGTGCCTGGGGGCCCCTAATGGCGGCCTCCGTGCTGGCTACGCTTCCTGCCTTTCTCCTCTTCCTCCTCTTTCGCCGTGCGGTTCTGGAAACCCTGATGGAGGGAGGGGTGCGGGCGTGAGGATCCTTTTCTTTGGCGACCTGGTGGGGGAGATGGCCCTCCGCTACCTGGAGGAGAACCTGCACCGGCTCCGGCGGGAGCTAGGGGTGGACTTTGTGGTGGCCAACGGGGAGAACGCGGACCTCACGGACCCCGCCCTGGGCAAGGCGGGGATGCACCCGGAGACCGTGGAGCGCCTCCTGGCCTGCGGGGTGGATGCCATCACCGGGGGCAACCACTCCTTTGACCCTCCCTGGGCGGAAGAGGTTCTGGACCACCCCCGGGTCCTGCGCCCCTTGAACGCAGGGCCCTTTGTTCCTGGGCGGGGGTACCTGCTCCTGGAGGGGAAGGGGCGGGCCCTGGCGGTGGTGAACTTGGTGGGGAGGAGCGCCTGGCCCCCGGCGGACGATCCCCTCTGGGCCCTGGAGGGGCTCCTTCCCAGCCTGGAGGCGGGGATACCCATCGTGGTGGACTTCCACTCGGAGAGCGTTTTTGAGAAGCTGGGCCTGGCCTTTGCCCTGGACGGCCGGGTGGGAGCGGTGCTGGGAACCCACACCCACGTGCCCACTCAGGATCTGCGCATCCTGCCCCGGGGCACGGCCTACGTGTCCGATGTGGGCATGGTGGGGCCGTCTGGGGGGATGCAGGGGTACGAGCCGGGCTTTCTGGTGGCCCTCCTTAGGGGGAAACGGCCTCCCCGGGGGGCCAGGCTGGCCTGGGCTAGGGGGCCTTTGGAGGTGGGGGCGGTGGTGGTGGACTTGGAGGGTGGGAGGGCCAAGGGCATCGGGCGGCTAGAGGCATCCCGGGGGGGTGAGTGGTGCTAGGGGAGGTGGAGGTCTACCTGGAGGGCCTGGAGGCCTCCCTAGCTCCCGAGGCCCTGAGGGCTTTGGCGGAGGACCTGAGGGCGGTCCTTGCCCGCCACCTGGAGGCGGAGCGGGTCTACCTGCTTGCGGGCCGGGATGGGGGGGGACGGGTTTGGCTTCGGGTGGTGGCGGTCCTGAAGAGGGCCCGCCTCCCAGGAGAGGGGGGGTCCATTCCTGCCCGCACCTAGGAGGCCTTTGGGGCAACCTCGCCTTCCCCTGTTGAGCCCCTTTCCTGCCCAAGACCAGGCTAAGTGCCCACGCATAGACTTTGTAACACCTCTCGCCTCATCTGTACTCTGAGCCTCTCCATAGCCACGGCCACTGCCCTCCTCAGCTTCTCTACACTCCCGTAGCGCCGCCGGGGCATCAAAAACCCCTTCACCCGCCGTCAGATGGTCTCCACAGGGTTCAAATGGGGGCTAGATCATCCGAAGACCGTTCCGTAACCCATCATCATCTCTTTCACCCCTCAAGGGGCCGATGACGACGGGCCACTTCCTGCTTCCACGACC
>OGCH01001044.1_pt1 | contig 11594 bp, 7 predicted proteins | sample 1570111 | NCBI WGS metagenome assembly OGCH01 (sample SAMN03436243, study PRJEB24508) | hot springs metagenome | biome: Desert Springs; feature: Hot Springs; material: Water | place: USA: Great Boiling Spring, Nevada | collected 2008-12-01 | depth 0 m m
AGTTTAGTTTTAGGTGTGATACTTAGTGTTTTTGCCCAAAAGGCACCTGTACCATTCGAGTATAATACTCCATTGGACTATCAGAGGTTAACAGGAAAGAAGATAACAAGGTTTAATGAAGCTCCTATGTTAGCTGAACTTGTAAAACAGGGGAAGTTACCTCCAGTAGAGAAGAGGCTACCTCAAGAACCAAAAGTAATAGTACCTGTAGAAGAGATAGGTCAGTATGGAGGAAGTCTTAATAGGGCATGGTTAGGTCCAGCTGACAGTTGGGGACCTAGAAGGCTTATGGTCGAACAAATAATCCAGTTTAATGCAGATGGATCAAAGATTATCCCTAATATAGCTAAGAAATGGGAAGTTTCTAAGGATAGCAAGGTATTTACTTTCTATCTAAGGAAAGGTATCAAGTGGTCTGATGGGCAACCATTTACTGCAGACGATATCCTATTTGTCTATGAAGATGTATTAATGAATAAAGATCTCACTCCGTCAATGCCCTATTGGCTTACTATAAAAGGAAAGCCTGTTAAGGTAGAAAAAGTAGATGATTATACTGTCAGATTTATTTTTCCAGAATCTTATGGGCTCTTCTTATATCAATTTGCTGATAAAAGTGCGGACCTTTATGCACCGAAACACTACTTGAAGCAATTTCATCCAAGGTATACTCCAAAAGAAGATCTGGACAAGAAAACTAAAGAAGCTGGATACGATGCTTGGTACAAGCTATTTCAAGCCAAGACAAGTGCTTGGTGGGTTAATAACATAGACTATCCCACTATATGGGCATGGAAGGCGGTTAATTCCCCGACAGAACAGAGATTTATTATGGAAAGAAATCCTTACTACTGGAAGATTGACACAGTAGGTAACCAACTTCCCTATATTGATCGTATAGTAAATATCTATACAGCAGACATAAATATGGTGAATTTTAAGGCTATGACCGGAGAGATCGATTTTCAATGGAGACATATAACATTAGATAACTATACACTATTTATGGAGAATAAAGACAAGGGAGGTTATCGAGTATTAAGGTGGAGAGGAGCTAGAGGTGCTAATCCAGTAATCTATTTCAATTATTCTTGTAAGGATCCAGTTCTTAGAAATCTATTCAATAATGACAAATTCAGGAAGGCATTATCTATCGCTATTAATAGGGAAGAGATAAATCAATTGTGCTATCATGGGTTGGGGATCCCTAGACAAGCTTCTCTCATATCTGGGGTTTTTGCCTACTCACCCGAATGGGAAAAGGCATGGGCAGAGTATGATCCCAAGAGAGCCAATGCTATGCTAGATGAAATAGGCTTGTCTAAGAGGGATAAGGATGGATATAGGTTAAGACCTGATGGTAAAAGATTGGAATTGACAATAGAATATACTCCAAGGTTTGGTCCATGGACAGATATCTGTGAGATGGTAAGGAAATACTGGGAAGATGTTGGAGTTAAAGTTGCAGTTAAGAGTATCGAATCCGCTTTATGGACGAAGAGAAGAGATGCGAATGAGCTTGAGGTAACAGTGTGGCAGATGGACAGTCAGGCTCCATGGCTCTGCGAAGGAACATGGATGGCTCCTCTTGGTATTCCTAGATATTGGGGTATAGAATTTGCAAGATGGTGGGAGTCTGAAGGAAAAGCTGGAGTAAAACCCGAAGGTGATATGTATAAGCTACTGCAACTCTGGGATAAGTTAAAGGGTGCTAAGGATCAGCTTGAACTAACCAGAGTAGCGAGAGAGATGGTCAGACTCCATATAAAGAACATATGGCTTATCGGTACTGTAGGTGAAACCCCTGATTTAGTCATTGCAAAGAATTATGTGAGAAATGTCCCTGAGGAGCTTCTTGCTGATGGGACATTCGACACTCCAAGAAACGCTGAACCACAGCAGTTCTTCATCAAGCAGAAGTAAATTAATTTTTGGGGTCAGCTGGAGTGGCTCTAGCTGACCCCATATTTTACTCTAGAGGGAGATAATAAGATGTCTGATAAGTCTTTAAAAAATGGATTTAAAATTCTGTCTAGCACTTTATTCAAGAGTCTCAAAGACAAACTGATGTCTCATGCCTCAAACATATTAGAGCTTTCTAATGGAGATATCCTTGCAGTATGGTATGCGGGAACTTATGAGACCTCTCCAGATGAGGTTATATTAATATCAAGACTTAGGAAGAAATCTGAAAGTTGGGAAGAGCCAAGGATTGTTGTGGATACTCCTGGTAAAGCAGATGGTAATCCTGTTTTGTTTGAAGATGATGGTAAGGTCTATCTATTCTATGTAACTATAGAAGGTGGAGGTCTGCCAGAAGAACTTGGAAAGAATTATCCTGAAGCTATTAAATCTAATCTTACAAGGGGTGGATGGGATACCTGTCCAATAAAGTATAGGGTATCTACTGATTTTGGGGAGACCTTTGGAGAGGAAAAGATACTTCGCAGAGAATGGGGCTGGATGATAAGGAATAAACTGCTTCGACTTTCTGATGGGGAGGTGCTATTTCCAATGTATGACGAGGTGAACTGGAAGGCTATCTTTGGACTATCGAAAGACCTGAAAGATTGGGATTTTACCGGATACATTACAACGCCTAAGGGATGTATTCAGCCTGCAGTAGTAGAACTTGAAGATGGGCATTTATTATGTTTTTTAAGAACAAGAGATGGTTTTATATACAGAACTGAATCCTATGATTATGGTAGGAATTGGAGTATCCCTGAGCCTACCACTTTAAAGAATCCCAATAGTGGAATAGACCTTATAAGACTTAGAGATGGGAGATTGGTTGTTGTCTTTAATGATAGCTTTGATAAGAGGACCCCTCTAAATATTGGTATATCCGAAGATGAGGGAAGGAATTGGAAAGTCTGGGACTTAGAGAAGGAAGAAGGGGAGTATTCTTATCCGAGTATAATACAATCTAAGGATGGCTTGATTCATCTAGCATATACCTATAGAAGAGAGACTATTAAGCATATAGTACTTTCGGCAGAGTAAAGGCAGAATTGAAAGGAACAGAGAAAATTACTTGTAGGAGGAGGGAAAATATGTTAGACATATCCAATGCGACTGTTGTAACTCCCAAGGGGATATCAGGACCTGAATTAAAGGCGATAACAGTTTTGATAGAGGAGATAAAAAAGAGAACAGGCATCGAGCTTCCGGTTGTAGAAGAGCTCTTGGGAAGTAGTAATCCAATGATTATAGTTGGGGCAGAAGAGTCATTGAAAGAGTTAATAAAGCCATACACATCTCTCCTAAGTACTTTAGAAAAGCCTGGGAGGGAAGGTTATAGGATTTTAGTTAAAGAAGATAGACTGCCAGTTATACTTATTGTAGGGGCTGATTCCAGAGGGGTATTGTATGGAATAGGGAAGTTCTTAAGAAAACTTATCTGGGATAGGAATTCTATAAAGATAGAACCTTTCAGTATCTCAAGCACTCCTAAGTATTCTATTAGAGGTCACCAGCTTGGATATAGGCCAAAGACAAATGCATATGATGCATGGAGCATAGAGCAGTTCGAACAGTATATAAGGGAATTGGCACTTTTTGGTGCTAATAGTATAGAGATCTTACCTCCAAGGACAGATGATGCGCCTACAAGTCCACATATGAAGGTAGATCCGTTGGAGATGATGATAAAGTTATCAGAGATAATAGATTCCTATGGGTTGGACGTATGGATATGGTATCCAAATATGTTCAGTGAAGAAGAGTATAGAGAAGGGTCTTGCTTGAAGAGAGAGATAGAGGAGAGGGAAGAGATATTCAGTAAATTAAAACGAATAGATGCGGTATTTATACCTGGAGGAGATCCAGGGAGTCTGGATGCAAACACATTGTTTGAGTGGTCTGAGAAGGTCTATCAGATACTCAACAAATATCATCCCAACGCAAAGATATGGCTATCTCCTCAGTGCTTTAGACCCACCAGGAAGTGGTTAGATGATTTTTACAGTAATGTAAGAAGAGAGCCAGAATGGTTAGGTGGAATAGTCTTTGGTCCCTGGATAAAGACTCCATTACCGGAGTTAAGGAGGATTATTCCTGAAAAGTTCCCCATCAGGCATTATCCAGATATTACCCACAGTCTTCACTGTCAGTATCCGGTTAAGGACTGGGACCTGGCTTTTGCCATAACACTGGGACGTGAATGTATAAATCCAAGGCCAAGGGCAGAGAAACATATACACAATCTCTTTGCACCATATACGGTTGGTAGCATTAGTTATTCAGAAGGTATAAATGATGATGTGAATAAGTTTGTGTGGAGTGACCAGGACTGGGATCCAGAAACTCCTGTTATAGAGACACTGAGAGATTATACAAGGTTATTTATAAGTCCAAGGTTTACTGAAGAGATAGCACAGGGTATAATGGCTTTGGAGGAGAACTGGGAGGGACCGTTACTGGTAAATGATAGGGTAGATATAACTCTAAGGCAGTGGCAGGAGATAGAGAAAAGTGCAAGTAAAGATGTATTGAATAACTACAGATTTCAGATGAATTTACTGAGGGCTTACTATGATGCATATATAAGGAGACGTCTGATCTATGAGACAGAACTGGAAAGGTCAGCTCTGGAGATTCTGGAGAAAGCTAAAGATTTAGGTTCTTTGAAAGCTATAGGACTTGCAGAAGAGACACTTGAGAGGGCAAAGAAGAACCCGGTAGCCCATGAGTACAAAGATAAATGCTGGAGATTAGCCGATGAATTGTTCAAGAACATAGGGTCACAGCTTTCTGTGGAAAAGTATAATGCTATTGCTTGGGATAGAGGGGCATTTATGGATGATATAGATATACCATTGAATAACTATAGATATCTTAAGTTACAGTTTGACAGGATTCGTAAGATGGAGAAAGAGGAAGAAAGGCTCGAGGCTATTGATAGTATTATTAATAGAACAAACCCCGGAGCTGGAGGTTTCTATGATAATCTTGGGAATCCTGGAAGCTGGAAGAGGGTCGTGAGGAGTAAGATGTGGGAGGAGGACCCTGGATATCTAGGATCTCCATTGACGGTCTTTACTCCATATCTACTCCATATAAATAAGGAGTTAGAGGAACAGCTTGGAGGTATACCTCTATCCTGGGTAAACAGTATAGCAACTCTATACGATACCCCGCTAATCATAAAATATGAGGATCTTGATTCATGCTCAGACTACAAGCTCAAGGTGACCTATATAGGTTCTCTTGGTGGGAGGATAAAACTTATAGCCAATGAGAACTATGTGATTCATAATTTTATAGACACCAGACGCAAGGTCCTTACAGAGGTATTTGATATCCCAAAAGAGGTCATCTCTAGTGGCAGATTGACCCTTAAATGGGTGGCTGATGATGGAGAAAGGGGATGCGAGATTGCAGAAATCTGGTTGATAAGGGAGGGGAAATAATGTTGAGACTGAAAGGAATTATACCTGCGATACTTACACCTTTTAATGATGATTATGAGGTCGATGAAAAAGTCTTTGAGGAACTGTGTAATTATCTCATTGAAAAAGGGGTAAATGGTTTATTTGTAGCTGGGACAACAGGAGAAGGTCCATTACTCTCCCTGGAGGAAAGGGCTAGACTTTTTAAGCTGGCAGTTATGTCAGCTAATGGTAGGGTACCTATAATCTGTCATGTCGGTTCTATCTCTTCGAGGGAAACCATTACACTCATAAGGTCAGCCATAGATGCCAGGGCAGATGCAATTGCCATTGTTTCTCCTTACTATTACAGATTGGACGAAAGTGCTATTGAAGATTACTATACCGAAGTATTGGAAGAAGCAAAAGGGATACCTGTGTTTCTCTATAATATACCTGGGCTTACCAATAACCCTATATCTTCTGGCTTGGCTCAAAGGTTGTTCAGTCTGGGGAAGATAAGTGGGATAAAGGATAGTTCAGGAAATATTACTGTTCTTAAGAGCTTTATAGATATCTCCCCTGAGTTTCAAGTGATATGTGGGAGTGATGCGCTATTTCTTCTGGCTCTTTCCCTTGGGGCTGTTGGTGCAGTCTCTTCTACCGCCAATGTTTTTCCAGAGATATTCACCAGCATCTATAACGCACTTCTCAACAGGAATATGGATATGGCTATTGAGAATCAGCGTAAACTGAATGAACTCTGTAAGATATTCCAGTATGGGAGACTCATATCCAGCTACAAGTATGCATTATCTCTGAGAGGATTTAAGATAAGCGATAGGGTCAGGTCTCCTCAGCGGAAACTTACCGAAGAGGAGAAAGAGGTAATAAGAGAAAGTCTTAAAGAATTCTTGTAAAAGAGGTGGTAAGATGTTTGATATAGATTTAACAAAGTACAGACTCCTGGACCTTTCCAAAGAGGTCATTCCTCCAGGAACAGAGGATAGACCTTTTAAAGTAGAGAAGGGGTTTCTTTCTGATGGGGCATATAAGCATGATGTCTGGACGCATAGCCATGTTGGAACGCATATAGAGGCTTCTTCTCATTTCTATGATAACGGGAAGGACATAAATGAGTATCCATTAGAGTCATTCTTCGGTAGGGCGATACTCTTAGATGCGGAGCCAGGGGTTATAGATGTTAAAGTTATAGAGGAATTGATAGGAGATATTATAAGAGAGCAGGATATTGTGATCTGCAGGAACAGGAGGGTAGGTTCAGGATACCCGTATCTTACTGGAGAATCTGCCAGGTGGTTAGCAGATAAAAAGATAAAGATGCTAGGGATAGATAATAACTTTAAATTGGGAAGGAATGTAGAAGAAGGCAGACTTATTCATGATATATTGATGTCTAAAGGAGTCACATTTATAGAGTTTTTAGACAATCTTCATCTAATCTCCAAGAGGGAGTTCTTCTTTATGGCTCTTCCCTATAAGGTGAAGATGGACAGTTCCTGGACCAGGGCTATCGCTATAGAGGAAAGGTAATCTATGGGTAACTATATACTTTCTCATGACCTGGGGACTACGGGTAATAAGGCAACCCTGTACGATAGGGAAGGAAATCTTGTTGCATCTTCTTTCTACTCCTATCCCACCTATTATCCCTATCAAAACTGGGTAGAACAGAATCCTTTAGATTACTGGGGAGCAGTCAAATTTTCAACCAGAGATCTTTTGACCAAGAGTAAGGTAAAGCCAAAGGATATTGCCGTTATAAGTTTTAGCGGGCAGATGATGGGATGCCTCCCGGTGGATAGAGTAGGAAATCCTCTTAGAAATATAATCATATGGGCAGATCAGAGAGGGATAAGAGAGGCAGAGTTCATAAGAGAAAAGGTTGGAGAGGAGAAGGTATATAGAATAACAGGACATAGGATAAGTCCTACATACTCGGCAAGTAAGATCTTATGGTTAAAAAACAACGAACGTGGCATATTTGATGGTGCTTATAAGTTCTTATTAGCCAAGGATTTTATCGTCTACAAACTTACCGCTAAATGGGTAACAGATTATTCCGATGCATCGGGGACAAATCTGTTTGATCTGGTAGGGGAGAAGTGGTCAGAAGAGATAGCCTCTGCCCTGGGGATTCCTTTAGAGAAACTACCTGAACCTCGCAGTTCTCTGGATATTGCTGGAGAACTTACAGATAGACCGGCTGAAGAACTGGGTTTAGTTCCTGGTATTCCAGTAGTCATAGGTGGTGGGGATGGAGCCTGTGCCGCCTGTGGAGCTGGAGTAGTGGAAGAGGGAGATGCGTATAATTATTTAGGTGCTTCTTCCTGGATAGCTATCGCATCTAATAGACCAATCTATGACCCACACCTTAGGACCTTCACATTCCATCATCTTGAGCCGGGATTGTTTATGCCTACGGGAACTATGCAGTCGGCGGGACTTTCCTATCAGTGGGCTAGAGATAATCTGGCAGTAAGAGAAAAAGAGATCGCCTTGGATTTTGGTTTGAGCCCTTACGAATTAATGGACCTAGAGGTAGAGAAGACCCCTCCTGGTAGCGATAATCTCATATTTTTACCCTATCTTTTAGGAGAAAGAAGTCCTCATTGGAATCCAAATGCTAGAGGCGTATTTATCGGAATAACTCCAAGACATACAAGGGCTCATCTTATGAGAGCCATTTTGGAGGGAGTAGGATTTAATCTCAGGATAATACTTGATGCATTCTTATCGCAGGGGATAGATATAAAGGAGATAAGGTTAATAGGTGGTGGAGGAAAGAGTAGACTCTGGGCTAGTATACTGGCAGATATATTTGAGAGAGACATTCTCAGGATGGAGGTTTTAGAAGAGGCGACCTCTTTAGGTTCTGCTATAGCGGGAGGGGTGGGAGTAGGTATATTCAGGAGTTTAAAAGTAGCAAAAGAGCTTGTGAGAATAAAGGAGAGGATTATGCCGGAGGGGAAAAGGATTACTATCTATAAGAGGTTATATCCAATCTTTCTTGATGCTTATGAGAGATTACTACCAGTATTTGATAGACTAGGAGGTTAACAGTATGAAGATACCGTATTCTGAAACTGAGCTCTTTGACTTTGGTCCTCAGAGGACCTTTAAGGGGCAGAGTCTTTCCCAGATAGCCTTTCCTCTTGGAGGGATTGGAACAGGAACAGTATCTTTAGGAGGGAGAGGAAATCTTCAGGACTGGGAGATATTTAATAGACCGGCTAAAGGACTAAACTTGCCATTTACATTCTTTGCTGTAAGGGTAAAGAACAACGATGGATATCTGGCTAAAGTATTAGAATCCAGACTGCTTCCTCCTTATACCTCTAGCCATGGACTCCCAAATAGCAGAGTCTCAGGACTACCAAGATTGGACTCCGCTAGCTTTAGAGGAGAATATCCTTTTGCCTATATAGAATTTTCTGATAGAGATCTCCCATTGGAGATAAAACTGGAGGCTTTTAATCCTTTAATTCCCTTGGATGACTTTGACTCCGGATTACCTATAGCCATATTCTATTTCACCCTGAAAAATAGAGGTTATACAGCTTTAGAGGGAACTTTAGCCTTTAGTATGCTTAATCCTGTAGGATACGACGGGAAGGTATCTTTAAGAAATATCTATGGAGTGAATAATAGATTTGCCTCTTGTTTTGGCTCAAACCTCAACGAATTTATAGAAGAAAGTTCTCTAAGGGGTATAAGGATGAGTAGTCTTAAATACAAAAAAGAAGACCCCCTGTACGGTAGTATAGCAGTAGCAACAACATGGAAAGATATTACCTATACCTTGAGATGGCTTAGAAGTGGCTGGTTTGATGACCTGCAGGACTTTTGGGATCAGTTTAGGACAGAGGAAAGATTAAAAGAGGAAAAATCTCCTGAGCCTAGCCCCGAAGGTCAGACAGATGTAGCAACACTGGGGTTGAACTTTGAACTCTTACCAGGCGAAGAGGTAAAGTTGCCTGTTTTTCTTGCCTGGTTTTTCCCATATCTTCCAGAAGAGATTACAAAGTACTTCAGGGTAGAACCCCTAAAAGAGGAGATCAGATTAAAGACTTATTATTCTACGAAGTTTGATGATGCTTGGAGTGTTGCAAAGTATACGATAGAAAATCTGAAGAGACTGGAGAATCAGACGAGAAAGTTCCATGATCTACTCTTCTCTAGCACACTTCCCAACTATATCCTAGATGCAATCTCAAGTCAGATCTCCACCATAAGAACTAACACCTGTTTTAGGACTGAGGATGGAAGGTTCTATGGCTTTGAAGGATGCAGTGACAACGAAGGGTGCTGTCCGATGAACTGTACCCATGTATGGAATTATGAACAGACTCTAGCATATCTATTCCCTCAGCTGGAAAGGACTATGCGAGAGGTAGAATTTCTATACAATACTGACGAGACAGGAAAGATGTCATTTAGGACGATGCTACCTTTAGGTACGGGAAGATGGGGATTCAAACCTGCAGCCGATGGACAGATGGGAAGCATAATGAGATTGTATAGAGAGTGGAAATTCTCAGGAGATGATGAGTTCTTAAAGAGATTATGGCAAAATGCTAAGAAGGCTCTGGAGTTTGCCTGGATAGAATGGGATAAAGATAGGGATGGGGTTATGGAGGGCGAACAGCATAATACCTATGATATTGAGTTCTATGGACCAAACACAATGACGGGTCTATTCTATCTTGGGGCACTCAAGGCTTCCAGTGAAATGGCTGAATATCTGGGAGAAAAGGAGAAATCTGATGAATATCTGGGACTTTTTCAGAAGGGTAGCAAACGTATAGTCGAGGAATTATTTAATGGTGAGTACTTTATACAGAGATATGATAGGAGTAAAGGATACAGATATCAGTATGGAGATGGATGCCTATCTGACCAGCTCTTGGGAGAGTGGCTTTCTACTACTATTGGTTTGGGGAATCTTATCCCTGAAGAGTATACAAAGAAGGCTCTAAAGTCTATCTTTAATTATAACTGGAAAGATAACCTGTCAGACCATTCTAACTGTCAGAGGACATATGCACTGAATGATGAGAAAGGTCTCATTCTCTGTACCTGGCCCCGTGGTAATAGGGAGAGATTTCCATTCCCATATTCAGACGAGGTATGGACAGGGTTTGAGTATCAGGTAGCTAGCCACTTGATATACGAAGGCTTCATAAAAGAAGGTCTTACAATAGTCAGGGCTTTAAGAGAAAGATTCGATGGTTTAAGGAGAAATCCCTGGGATGAACCCGAGTGTGGACATCATTATGCTAGGGCTATGGCTAGCTGGGCTTTACTCTTAGCTCTGTCTGGTTATGAGTATGACGGAAGAAACTTTGCTATAAGTTTTAAGCCCAGATTGGCTCTTTCCAATTTTAGATGCTTCTTCTCTACAGATAGCGGTTGGGGGATATTTACCCAGAAGATCTCACAGAATTCCTTCAGAGCCGTTATAGAGAATTTTTATGGGAAAGTAAGAATAAAGGAGATAAGGCTCGAGATACCTGAGAGGTTCTCCTCGAACCCATCCGTAAAGTTAATAGCACGAGAGACTCGAATATTAGAGGCTAATTTCGATGAGAATACTGTAAGGCTGGAAGACTTGGCAGAGCTGAAAGAAGGAGAGAAACTGGAGATAGAGATATTACCAAGTTAAATATCCTATTGACCTCTCAGTATCTCCTCCAGTATCTCTGCAGAGTCTCTGACCAGTTTAGGACATATAATATGAGCCTTTTCTCTTCCTTCTGGCGTATTGATATCTTCACCCAGCAATTCTCTACAGAGTATAGAGCTATCCTTTTCTTTGAATCTTGTAATAAATTCCCTAACTATGCTGTAGACCTTTTCTTTGGCTTCATTGCTAAACACGGTGTATCCATATTTCAGTCCTATAGCCATAATTGCTCCAGTTACCACTCCACACACCTCCCCTGTTCTTCCAAGTCCGCCACCGAATCCACTGGAGACTAATAGAGCCAACTCTTTATCCAAGCCAAGTTCAGGACCGTATACAGAGATGATCGATTGTGAACAGTTAAACCCACTCTTAAATGTTTCTACAGCCTTCTCTATTCTATTCATACATAAATCCTCCTTACCTGTTCAGTTTTATATCATTAATTATAAGATAGAAGGCAAATAGTTCAAATAGATCGACTGTTTCTGTTGTAGATTTTTTATTCCTGTGGT
>OGCH01001052.1_pt1 | contig 11545 bp, 17 predicted proteins | sample 1570111 | NCBI WGS metagenome assembly OGCH01 (sample SAMN03436243, study PRJEB24508) | hot springs metagenome | biome: Desert Springs; feature: Hot Springs; material: Water | place: USA: Great Boiling Spring, Nevada | collected 2008-12-01 | depth 0 m m
AAATACATTGAAAAGGCACGGAACACTGGTGATGCGAGGGAACTCGGCGAACTCATAGTCTACTCCTACGCACCAGCACTTGCCCAAACCTTTAGGGCGATTGAGCGTGATTACGCTGAAGGAAAGATAACCGAAGACGAGATGAACGCTTACCTGAACCACTTGGTCAACGGCGTCCAGCAATACTTCAGCATTCACGGTAAGATGGCTCTAAGCAGGCAGAAAGCGGCATCGTTCCTACACTCTAAGTTCGTCCTTGGTTTGCAGTTGTTGAACGAAAGGAACAGGAAAGCACAGGCAACGAGACGGTTGAGGGAGGAGTTCGTTGAGAAGGCAGTTCTACCAGTAGAGACAACTCCGTGAAAAGGGGTTGGTTTGATGCCAAAGTCCTTTTCGGTTGAGCCGTTAAGCGAAGGGACTTCGGTGAAGGTGACATCTAAGAAGACAATCCACATTGCAGTCATCAACGATGTCCATGTCCCCTTCCACGACGAACAAGCGGTCAACTTAGCCTTCCAAGTCATAGACGCAGCGACACCCGAACTGATAATCATCAACGGCGACTTCATTGACTTCTTCGCAATTTCTCGCTTTGACAAGAACCCACGAAGGAAACTCATGCTCGGAGAAGAAATCAAGGAAGCGAGGAAGTTGCTCAACAGGATGGTTTCAAGGTTTGACCCTGAAGCGTGGGTTTTCGTGATGGGCAACCACGAGGACAGGCTCAAAAGTTACCTGTGGCACAGAGCACCAGAACTCTTCGGGCTTGACGAACTTTCAGTAGAACACTTACTCGGTCTCAGGGAAAGGGAGAACTTCATCGTGTTGAATTACAAAGACACGCCGATGCCTGTCGGTTACGATGTCGCACCTACCGTCCACTTCCAAGAGTTTTTCGTCAGTCACGGAGACAAGATTAGGCTATCTGGCAACACGGTAAACTTGGCGAGGTCTGTTTTTCTCAGGATTTTGAGGAACGCAGTTTTAGGGCACTGGCACAGGGGCGATGTTTACATTCAGATGGACTACTCAGGCAAGGCGAAAGGTTGTTGGATTGTCCCGTGCCTAAGTTACCAACGACCGCACTGGGACAGCGGTCGGATATGGTCGCAAGGGCTGTGCATTATAGAGATGAACGCAAGGGGGTTCTTCAAAGTTGACATAATCAACTTCATCCGAGAGAACGGCTACTTGTTGTCGTTTTGGAACGGCAAAGAGTTTAGGGTCAAGGGGAAAGGTTAATTGCTTCCTTGTAGGCTTCATTGACGCCTTCGGTTATGGCTTCAATGTATTCGTCTAAGTCTTCCCATGACGGCAGCAAATAAAGCCTGATGGTACACCTTTCGTCGTTGAAAGCACCACGCCCGAAAGCGTTGTTCAAAGCCATGACATCAAATTCGTTGCTGTAGCGTGTTGACCAACCACTGAACAGTTCGGCGAGCCATTCACCGAAAGCGTGAGCGCTCCGAGGAAGCATCCCGATACCGATACAGGCTTCTGTAACAGAGTCAGCGATTAGGTCGTGGATTTCCAAAGACGACAAGCATTCTGGCTTTGGGACATCTATGTCTGACGGCAACTTGACATCAATCGGGACTTTTGAACAGACACGCCTGACCAATTGGCTCAGAAGCATTTCCATTCACCTCCGACATCAATAGTCTCCTTCCTCTTCAAGGTCAGGGTCAACGATTCTCAATTTCACGACGAACGGCTCTGTGATTTCAATGGGTGCTCCCTTGAAAGTCCTGACGACAAATTCCGTTCGGGTCAACGCCTCAACTGTTGCGATGGTAGTTCCGCAGTAACGACATGTGAGTTGACCTTCAGTGATGAAGTCGGAGATGTTCTTCTCTACTTGCGGGACGAAGAACCTTCCCCCTTCGTCAGCGAGTTCCTTGCAACGAGGGCAAGTCATGTAGACTTTTTGCAGCGAGACGAATTTAATCACCGCAACCATCTCCTTTCTTTGAAAAGGTTGGTATAATTATGGAGTTTGTTTCGTTTTTTGTAAAGTCCCTTCGGGTTGTGAGGCGGGTTATAAGTTTGGAGCAAAATCGCCCCAAATTAGGTCAAAAATCGGTGCGAATTTTGACCTTTAGAACGGTGTCACAAAAAGAGGGGGTTTTGCACAGGCATGCACGCTCACTTGCCCAAAATGCAGCCAAACTCGGTTAAAATGGCGTCAAAATCGGAGGTGGTAACACACGGTAACACAGGGTAACACAAAAACTGTCAAATTTCTTAAGCAAACTTAAGTCAGCGACCGTTTTTGCGGCTCAAATTTGCGTTGCTCCACTAGAATAATATTATTTAACGGCCTTTTTAAATATATTCCGTTAGAGGTCCCTAACGGAATATATTTGAAATTTATTTAACGACTTGTCAAGCAATGTGACATTGACGAGATAATCGTAACTTGGTCGAGATAAGGAGAGGAAAAAGAAAATTTCATCGGCTCGGCGGCAGTTCGCAAATTTTGGCAAGAGGGTCTCAAAATTTGCGTTGCTTATTTAAGTTCTTTGGGTTGGAAGGTTCGTCCGCTTCTTTACAGGCTGAAAAATTTGCGGCATAATTTCTGTGACCTAAATCTTGAAAGGAGGGCATTGGTGATGTCGGAACTTGGGAATGACCGCTACATCACGACAGCAGAGATGCACCTAATTCTATGGAACTTCGGCATCAAAATTTCCTCTTCGAGAGCCTACCAACTCATTCGGGAATGGAACTTGCCGCACATTAGAATTGGTGGCGGCAAGAAACGGTGCGGCAAAATCTTCGTCGACAAGCAAGCCCTCTTGGAAAAACTCCACGAGTTGGAAAAACTCCGTGAGACCGCCAACGAAGAGTAGTTCCCCTACACAGTAGTCGCTACTGGGATTATTTATTTAAGGTCTTATATTTGGCGGTCTCAAATCAAAATCTCAGTCAAAGGAGGGCATTGGCATGCAAAAGCGTGGTATCAGGATGCTGATTTACGGTTACGCTGGGTCTGGCAAAACCACTCTCCTCAAAACAGCCCCCAAACCAATGGTGGTCTTCGACTTTGAAGGTGGGGCTGACAGGATTTTGGCTGACACCGAAGGCGTGACGCTGCAGTTAATCGTCCCGCAAATCGTGGAGCGTGACGGCAGGGTATTGCAAGACAGTTACCGTTCCCTCAGGGTCGCCCTCAAAGAAATTTCCAAAAGGCAGGACATCAAGACCTTGGCTTTTGACGGGTTCTCAACCTATCTCAGGAAGCGTCTCCTTGAAATCGTCAACTTCAGGCAAGGCGATGCTTACTACAAAAGACCAGAGTATCAGGATTGGTTCCAACTCCAACTTGAGATGGACAACTTCGTCAGCCAGTTCCTTTACTCAACTCCGTCTGACCTTGTCATCTTCATCGCCCACAGGCGCATCAACAAAGACGAACACGGTGCCCTTTATGTCCCAGACATCATGCCGAGGAAGTTGATGGACAACCTTGTAGGCTACATGGACATCGTCGCTTACGCAGCATCCCCAGACATGGACATTGACCTTGAACCCTACAGGCTCTACCTCGCTCCTTACAACCAACGGTTCTTTGCCAAAAACCGTTTCGGTAACCCTGCAGACTTTGAGCCCGACTTGACCGAATTGCTGAAGCAAATCGGCTTCAGCACAGAGCAAAAGGAAGTTGAGAAAAAGCAAGCCAAAAGCCAAAGGAACGGAGAAGTGAACAGGATGTGGAAGCGGCTGATGGATTACGGCAAGTTGCTTGGCTTGACCGAGGACGAAATCAAGGAAGCGTTCGTGACGGTTTGCCAAGAAGAAGGCTACACGCCGTCGGATGTCAAGACCCTTGAGAAGGCGAAGTTGAACGAACTTGAGAAAAGGACGATGGAAGTCATGGCGGAAGTGGCGGTCAGCAAGGGAAGCGAACAAGGAACTGTGGACACAGAGCAGTTCCTTGACAGTTTGATTTGAAGAAAAACTCAAAAGGAGGGATTGGTATGCGTAAGTTCAAGAAAGTCGTAAACCTTACGCCGCACAGCATCACAATCGTCAACAACGGGAGGAGTTGGACTATTGAGCCGAGCGGTGTCGTTCTCCGTGCCGTTGAGTTTGACAGCGAACCTTTCCAAGTGGTCGTGGAAGAAATCGGTCTTGAGGCTGTTGGCGTTGTCAGGCGCTACGGTGCGCCGCAAGAAGGAATGTTGATCGTCAATGGCAGCAAAAGCGTTCATGGGCGAACTTACTGCTACTACGGCGAACCAGACACTCTCTACCTCGTGTCGCTTCCGTTGATGCAAGTCCTCGCTGTCAGTGGGATTTTCGTGCTGAACTTCGCTGCACCCGACACTGGCAAGGGTGCAATCCGCAACGAACAAGGTCAAATCGTTGCGGTCAAGGGTTTGATTTTCGTCAACGGCGAAGAAGGGGAGTGATGGTCTATGGTGCTGTTCAAAATCCAAAGCAGCGGGGAAAAACCCAAACTCTTCCTCATGTATGAGCGGGTGGCTGAAATCTTCTCGGAGTTTCTGGATAAAAACGGCGTCAGTTATTCAGCCTACAGAGTTTCGTCTCATTACGACCCCGTCCATTGCCTTCACTTCATCTTAGACCCAGACAATTTGAAGGCGCTGTTCTACGACGACTTTGAGTTGCGGTTTAAAGGCTACACCGAGATAAAGGAGGGGGAGTTAGTTGAAGCCAATCAATGAGACCTACAAGGAAGGTGTCGTTGTCGGCAAGACATTCATTGCAAGTTGCACGCTGGCGCTTACAATCAAGGACGGCAGCATGTCAATTTCCGTGGTTTTATCCGATGAGGCTTACGACAAGTTCGTGGAATACTGCGAGCAGAACAACCTTGCGGACTTTGAGTTTGCCGCTGCGAGGATGTACATCGTGCCAGAGCAAATGAATTACCTTGCGTTCATGGAAGGTAATGAAGGAGGTGTAGTGTGATGCCTTTCGTTTACCTTCAATACACTGGTGGCAGGAAATCCTACTACACGCCAGAAAGTTTCATCAGGGAGGCGAAGTTCATTGGGTTCGGTCGTGTAGTTCCGAGACCGTTGCCCTTCAATTCACTAATCGCCTTTGCACAGTGGCAGCCATACAAAGAAAAGACACAGCCGAAACTCGGTGACGCAGTTGTATTCGCAATCGGAAAAGTCACTGGCTGGCATGTCCAGCCGAAAAATCTTCGTGCACGAAAGTTCTGGTTTCATTTCGTAGAGGAAATCAAGCGAATGGGAATTGCTGGCGAAAACGGGAACTCGTCCAGATTAGTCAGGAGACAATGTGGCGAATACATTGTCAGTAACGGCATGTCAGTAGATTACAGTTTCGTTGAGGACTTACTGAAAATGCTCAAGTCAGAGATGAAGAAGTGGAACGAAGCGGTAAATCCAGAAGACAAGGTCAAATGGAGCGACTTCAGGTGGATAGTAACTGGTCATCTCGTGTGGTACGCCAACGGAATTGAGATGGCGGCGGTTGTCCTGCACGACCTACCGTTCACGAGGGGCTACTTGATTGTTGAACTTCCAGTTGAAATCAGGGACTACAAAGAGCCGGATTACGAACTTGGGTTCGTAGTCAACTACAGGCGCAAAGAAGAGTTACTCTCGAACGAACCCATTGCTTTAGCTTGAGTGCCGTAAAAACAAAAGTGGGTGGTAGGGCATTTGCCCTACCGCCCACAAGAAAGGAGGGCATTGGCATGCGGCATACCACAAGAAATATTCTAAAACAACAAAATAAAAATGGGAACACGGTTAACGCCCTCGTTGAAATTTCATCTCAAGCGGTGCCACACGAGCAAGCATTCCTCGGGTCACTCCTCATATGCGACGACCCATCCGAACTCAAAATCGCACTTTCTATGGTCACTCCTGACGACTTCACTTACGAACCGCACGCTTTGATTTACAAGGCGATAGCGAAAGTCGCAAAAGAGAACCAAACCGTCAATGCCCTTGATGTAGTATCCGAACTTGAACGGATGGGTGTCGCTGAAAAGTGTGGTGGCTTACCATATCTCATGAAACTCATGGAACTCACCCACACGGTTTCGCCAGTGTCACTGACGGAGAGCCTCATCCTTCATAGTATAAAACAATTCGTCGTCAAGTCAATGGCAAAGGTTGAGGCTGACATAGTCAAAGCGGGTAACTTCAACGAAGCGTTGCAGCCCATAAGGGAAATAATAGCCACTGCAGAGAGCAAGTTGGCGAGCGTTACTTCCCATGTCACCAAAGATGTAGTTACTGGCAAGGAAGCGTTCATTAGTTGGCTTGACAGCCTTGCTCAAGCCGAGCACTCAATCCCCACTGGCATAGCGGAACTGGACGAACTTTTGTCACCGATTGAGGGGGGCAGTTTGATTTTGGTTGGTGCACGACCTTCGGTCGGCAAAACTGCGTTCTTGTTGCAGTTTGCCTTCGCTGTAGTGAGGAGCGGCAAGTCGTGTCTTTTCCTGTCATACGAGATGCCGACGAAGCAGTTAGTGCAGCGCATCATTGCCCAGAACACCTTCATCCCATACTCCTTGCTGTCATCTCTTTCGGACATATCAAGCGACAGGGCATCCAAACTCATGCAGAAGGTGATGTCCTTCGCCGAGGAACTTTCTTCCTACAACTTGTTCTTCATTGACAAACCGATGCCGTTGCCTGCGGTCAAGTTGAACCTTTACGGCAACCCAGTTGATGTCATCTTCGTGGACTACTTGCAGCAGATACCACCACCATCTAAGCGTGAACACAGGTATCAAGAGGTCGGCGACATCGTCAGGGAACTGAAGAGGTGGGCTAAGGAGTTCAACTGCGTAGTAGTTGCTGCCGTCCAACTCTCCCGTGCTACCGAAGCGAGGGCTGAAAAACGCCCTACGCTCGCAGACCTGAGGGAGAGCGGCGACTTGGAAGCGGAAGCGGATGTGGTCATCTTGTTCCATCAACTCAACGATACTAAAACCATCAAGGTCAACGAGATGTCTGTTGAAGGTCGCCGTGTTGACATGATAGTCGCCAAGAACCGTAACGGTATGGTTGGAACTGTTTCCACCGTGTTCCTTGCCCCGTTCGTGAGGTTTGTCTGTGATTACGACTGAAAGGTTGGTGGTTTGTCGTGAGACCAGTCAAGGTCAAAGTCAGCGTGAAAGTCCCAGCGGAACTATGCTCGTTTCTCAGGTCGGTTTCAAAGTCCACTGGAACTCCAATTTCGTCGGTGGTTGAAAGCGCACTTGTCGGCAAGTTGAAAATCCCCGAACCCAAAACTAACTCGAAACTGACGGTCATTCGCATCTACATCAGGAAATCGTTGCTCGTCGCTTGGCGTAAGGTCGCTTCGGTTTCTGGGCTACCGATGCACAAATTCATTTGCGAAAGCGAGGTGAAGTGGCATTGGCTGTATGTTATTACTGCAAGAAACAAACGGATGGCGAATTTGTTTGTGTTGACTGCAATAGAACGCTCTGCTCAGTCCACGCAGTCTACAGCGTTGAAGACGGGTTCCGAGTCAGATGTTACCGATGCGGCGAGAAATTTGAACGGAAACGGTTACAGGCAAAACGAAAGAGAATTGCTGGAGGTGATGAAAGTTGATGCCAGTTGCGATTTCGGTCTTCAAGCGTGGAAAGTGGTGCGTGGTGGGGAAGGTGACGAAGGTCAACGGGGTATGGTCGTTCATGGTCATCCACCGTCACCAAACGGGAACGGTCAAATGCGTGTCAATTCCAGATTTTGTCCTGAAGTTTGCGAAACTGAAAGGTTGTCAGTGGTTCTACTACATCCACGACAGACCGCCAAAGTTTGCGAGGCGTGTGATGCTGGACGCAATCGGGAAGGCTATCGGTTGGTTCAACCCAAACGATGGGGAGTTCTACATCCCGCTTTACCAGATGGAAGATGTCCCGTTCCCGAGGTGGGATTATGCGGAGCGGGTCATCAAGTTGACGCCGAACCTTGATTACGAAGGTAACGGCAAGTCGGTGCTTGAAGCGTTGCAAGAAAAATTGTTCAAAGGAGGCGATAACCAATGACCGTTGAGCAGTTGAAAAGTCAAATCTCAAAAGCGATTGCTGACATGGCTAAATCCGAAGAACCGAGGCTCAGGTTGTCTGCCGTTGGTCTTTGCCCAAGGCAGCAGTTCTACAGCATCAAAGAAGGCGTAACGGTAGACCTGTCACCGATGGAAGGCATCCTTGCAACTGGCAAGTTGTTTGAGGCGATAATTGAAGTTGCGTTTCCCGACGCCATCAAGCAATTTGAGGTTGACCTTGATGGCGTCAAAGGGCACATAGACTTTTACCTTCCGAACGAGAAAATTTTCTTTGAGTGCAAATCCCTTGGAATTGCTGGCTTGTCCTACACGCCAATAGAGCATCACATAAAGCAAGTCCACGCTTACCACACCGCCTTGGTCGCTATGGGGCTCGGAGTGCACACTGGTTACCTTGTCTACTTCCCACGGGAAGACATCAGCCAATTTGTCGTTTACGAAGTCCCCTACGACGAAATGGAAGCGCTTGAGGTCACGAACTGGGTTAAGACAATGAAGCGTGCCGTTGAGGAAAATACAGTCCCGCCAGTCCCGTCCCATTACCGACCGAACAAGTTCCCGTGTCAGTGGTATTCAGTTCACGCCAAAAGGCAGATGGTTTGTCCGTTCATCGAGCGCTGTTGGAGCAATGCCGAGATAACTGACATTCCCGATGACGAAATAGAGGAAGCAGCCATCAAGTTGCAACAAGCCCGTGAGGAGAAGCGGAAGTGGGAGCAGGAAGAGACCCATTACCGCAACATCTTAGTCAACGCCGTTGAAATCGGGAAGTTGAAAGTCGGCGTGAACAAGGGCAAGGTCTCAATCATCGTGAAGGAGAGGGAGCGGACAACTTACGACAGCAAGAAGTTGGTTGCTTTCCTGCAGGAAAGGTTGCCCGATGTTGACCTCTCCGAGTTCCAATCCAGCACGAAGTTCTACGAAATACAGGTTAAGTCGTTGTCGTGAAATCAAAGAAAGGAGGGCATTGGCATGCAAGCGTTGAAAGCAAAATGCTTATGCGGTGCTGAAGGGTTGGCTATCAAGGACACAACCGAGTTCGTTTTCGCTTGTAGAAAGTGTCGCTTGTTAGTCTACGGCAGTTACAGGGTCGGAATGTCGTTTCCGTTTGTCGTCCTCAATGGTCGTGAGTTGGACGCTTGCAAGGATGTCTCAAAATGGGCGTTGGATTTACTCAAGTCGAGCGGCGAAGACTTTGGCAAACTTTTAGAGGTGATGCAGTGATGGACGGCAAAAAATCAAGGCGCAAGGGCAAAGAGGGAGAGTTGTGGGTAGGCAGGTGGCTTTACAGGGTTTGGTATGACAGAGAGCCCGAACCTGACAGGCAGGTGTTCGTCAGGACGAAGGTTGGTGTTAGGCAAGACGAGGGCGACATTGTAGTTCCACCTGAATTCCCGTTCGTCGTTGAGGTCAAAAACAGGTTGTTGCACCCAATAGCCGACTTGGAACTCTTCACTCAAATTTGTTCCGAGTTGATAGGCAAGGCGGAGAAGCAGGGTAAAGAAGGTGGGCTGTTGTTCTTCAGGTTGAACAAGCGGACTTGGTGCAGCCTTTATGTCACCAAGCCGCAAATTCCTTTGACACCGTTGCCTTTGCTGTGGCTGCTCTCTGGCAACTTCACTGCTGTTTTCGTTGGACTTGAACAACTTGAGGGGCAGTTGAAATTCATTAGAAAGCGGCGGCGTCGTGGTTCTAAGTAGTGGCAATGCGGCTGAGCCCGTTGACGGGACGGGTTCAGCCGCTATTTTCGCAACTCAGGTGGTGGCTTATGCCGAAGAATTGGTGGGTCGTTCCGAGGTTGAAATCTCATCTCAGGCGAAAGTTGCTAAGACAAGATTACAGCGATGTCCCGCCGTTACCCGATGATTTCAATGAAGGGCTCGAAGTTTTGAGGGAGTTTTTGCGTGAATACAAAGAAAAGGTGGCGGCGTATGAGAAGGCGAAGTTGGAGATGGGGAAAGCGAGGCGTGCGTTGCAGAAGGTCGTGATGGCTGCTGCTTTGACTTACGATTTGCAAATCAAGGTAATTGCGAAGGCTTTGGGTGTGAAGGCGAAGTTGTTTTACCCAAGCAATTACACGAGAAGACACGAGTTTTCTAAGAGTTGGAAGGTGACATCTGCGTCCCTCTATTCCACAGTCCCGTTTTTGGAACTAAAAGGAAAGCGTGCTTTTGAAGAGATTGGGAGGATGTTGATTTTGAATGAGTTATCTGGAAGGTTTCCGACAATAGACGAAGCCATTGAGGCTTTAAAGGAGGCGAAGAAGAAATGGAAAGGCGGTATGAGCCGATGAGGCGAAGGCGTTCGGAGTATGAGCATCGCATTACTGTCAGGTTGCCTTCCTACATGGTGGATTACTTGAAGCGGTTGGCACGGGAGTGGGAGAAGGAGTATGGTGGGTTGATGCCAGCCGAAGGGGACGAGTTGACCGTTTCCGATGTAGTCAGGCTAATCGTTGACTTTTTCAGGCGCTACGGCAGCGACATCAAAGCGTTTGTTGAGGGCATGGTCGTGGAGAAGGCGGTTGAGAGGATGCTTGGCAGGGAGAGTGCTGGAGTTGACCTTTACGAAGAGAGCGTTTTCATCAGAGTTCCGCCGCATGTTTACCGCAAGTTGAAGCACTTGCAGTCCCGACTTGAGTGTCCCGATATCCCTGCTTTGCTTGCTTACCTTGCCGATAGCGTGTGATAGAGACGACCCGCCCCCATCCATAACGGTTGAGGGCTATCCTTTGAGCCCACGACTGCAAAGTCGTGGGCTATTTTTGTTTGCCTGCTTGCTCGCTTGCTTGCCTGTTTGCTTATTTGTTTGGCGAGTTTTTGTTTCGCAATTGATTTGGTTGTCGGGTTGCTGCTTGGTGGTGGGCGTGGGCGGCGTGGCGTCGGGCGCTCTTATTTAAGTTCTCAAAGTTGGCGACAAAAAACTTTTGGAGGTGATGAGCGATGAGGTAGTGTCGGACAGCCGTAGGAATTTTGAGTTGTGTAGGTCGTTGCGTGATAGGTTGTCGTAAAATTCAGAAGGAGGGATGATGTATGGAGAAGACAAGGAAGTGGGCTGTAGTGCATCTCATCCATGTCCGTGTCCCGCACGAACACATTGCCAAGTTGTTCATCACTGAAGTGCCGATTGAAGTTGGTGCGGGAGAGATAAAGTCTATGCTAACTCGTGCAGGCTACTGGTTTGGCGAATTTGGCATTAGGTGGGCAAACCACTATCTTGCCCCGCAGGAGAAATGGGAAGACGAGGTAGTTGGCGCTTACAATGTCGGTGATGTTGAGAAGATAAAATGGGAAAAATTAGTGCAGAAGGCGGAAATTAAGGATTGAGTAGTGCCGCAGTAGTTAGAAGTGGGCACTGGGTTCGTGTAGCCCAGTGCCCTTTTGCCTTAAATGGAGGTGATGTTGTAGTAGACGCTTGGATACAGCGTTGCTACTTCTAATGCCTGCTTGCTTGTTTGCTTAGCCGTTCAATCGCAGCCTTCTCAGAGCCCGCCACCGCTATTGGGTTT
>OGCH01001053.1_pt1 | contig 11534 bp, 9 predicted proteins | sample 1570111 | NCBI WGS metagenome assembly OGCH01 (sample SAMN03436243, study PRJEB24508) | hot springs metagenome | biome: Desert Springs; feature: Hot Springs; material: Water | place: USA: Great Boiling Spring, Nevada | collected 2008-12-01 | depth 0 m m
CAATGGTTTGCCGAAGCGCTAAGAGAAATTGCATGATGCTGCTTTTGCCCGACGAATTTGGACCGACAAGCAAAGTCAGCGGACGGATTTCCATTTCACCCGTATCCTCAAAGCACTTGAAGTTCCTGATGCGCAATTTGGTCAGCATGGCAAATTCACCGACCCAAAGTCGGGGATTGTTCCGTTGCTTGCCAACTCTCTGTCTCGGCGACCTATGATAGCGCAAGGAGACAGCCGCTTGCAAGGGGCGACGCTGATGGACGGCTTATGTCAAGCCGTCCCGTTTGATGAAGGTCAAGGGTGGGGCTTGATTGCGCCCTTTGCCTTTGGGGTCAATGTCCGAAAGATACAGCGCCGTCGCATAGACATGCCCGTGATTGGGGACGAAGGATTGCGGGTTCTTTTTCATCCCCGGCTTGAGTTCGCCCGTGATGGGGTCGTAAGCGGGGTCTAAACTGCCGTCGGGCAGGATGGGGATGGGCATCAGCGTCTTCTCGCCGACACCGCCAAATTGCGAATTGCCTTTCACCTTCCCGCCCAGAAACGCCGCCGAAGTGACAGGCCAGTGCTGGCAGATGTCTTGCTCGTCAATCATCCGCTTCTTGGCTTCTTCGGGGATGTTGAGTTTCAGGATGGCGTCCACATCGCCGTGAATGGTGCGCCCGAACTCAGAGGTGATGACGATGACGGTGTGGTCAAAGTAACTGGTGCCTGTGTCGCCATATTCCGTGTTCTTCAGCAAGTCTACTAACGCCAGAAGGGGCTCCCAGAGATTGCGGCGGATGATGTCGCTTTGGTCGGTTTGACCGACGGGGCGACCTGCGCTATCCCAAAGGGCGCGGCGGGTTCGGTGGCTATCAAAGAGGCGGATGTCGCGGTTCTCAATCCAGAAGGCACAAGACAACCCGTTGCGCATCAACTCCCAAGTCATCATCGCCTGCACATTGGTCATCGGCGAATACTTCGTCCGCGCCTTGTTGCCATTGACGCTGGTGTAAGTGAGGAGTTCATCTTCGGGCTTGATGTTGAACTTCTCCCGCAAAACGGGGTCGGTGAAGAGGCGGGAAATCATCCCTTTGTCCAACCGAAAGCCCGTCGCCATCAGGTTGCGGTAAATCTGCAGGGCTGATTGGTAACTTTTGACGGCTTCAATGTGAGTGTCCTTGAGGACGAGTCGATGGGCTTCGTCCAAGAAGGCTTGGACGGCTCGGTTGACGACATCGCTGGTCGTGCTGTGCAACCGCAGCAAAAACTGTTTGAGGTTGTAGGGCGTGCCCGCATAAATCGTGTGCGCCCAGACAGGTCCGAGGGCATGGTAGTAACCCTTGCGTCCCGTAAATTGCGCTTCGTTCAGTTCACCGTCTGCCAGCCAGTAATGCCATGAGATGTTGGGCAAAAGATATGGCTGACCATAGACTTCGCAAAAGGCTTGGGTGACGGAGCGTTCGTCATCTTCACGGTCTGCCGTGATTTGCAACCGATATTCGCCCATGTGTGCCTTCAACCGTTCGCCCGAATGGAAAGTGCCCGTGCTCATGGAACTAAGCACCGCCATGTCCTTGAAAAGCGGTTTGCCCGGCTCGGCGAGGAAACCGTAGCGGATGTTGCCGTAGGTGAAGATGCCGTAAGCGGGGTCTTGCTTCCACTTGAGGACGCGGTAGCGCTCCTCGCTGATGTTGGCGAGGCGCTGAAGGACATTGTTGGGGGTGTCCACAGGGCTGAACATGTCGTAACTCATCCAACCGCCTTCCAAAAACCAGTAGATGAGGAAGTGGGGATTGTCGGCGCGTTTGCTCGCTTGCGCTGCCATCGCATTGGCTTTGCTGGAAACAGGTGGCAAGCCGAAGTGCAGGAAGTAACTGAGGAAGTCGGCGCAAGTGAGGGTCGCCGTCGTCACCAGTGCGTTCCGCAAAAATTCTCGGCGCGTTTGAAGGCAACGCTTCGTCATCGGGTTCGCTTTCTCTTCCTTGAGCAAATGACGCCCATCAATCAAAATCGGCTCCACTTGACACGACTTCATCGGCAAACACCTCCTGTGGTCTCCCGCACCTTTTTGGCATCGCCATGTCGGTCACCTGCCATCTCCCTCTTCTTCCATTTGCACCTGTCGGCGCTTGGCGCAAAGGAAGACGGCGAACTCGTTGAGAACATCCCGCCCGAGAATGTTTTCGGCGATGTCATCACGGCAATCAACTTCTACCAAGATGCTATGACCGGCGATGTGGACGATGGCAGCATAAAGTTGTCGCTGCTGTGGTGGTGACCCGATGCCCCGAATGAACGCTGTCCGCCATGAAGAGTCCCAAAGTCCCAATCGGTCAGCAACGATCGTCTGAAGGACAGTGATATCCGCTCCAGTGTCCAAGATGAAGGAGACATCGGTCGTAAGATTTCCCGTCATGTGTCCTACCTTTGCCGTGACTTTCGGGATGGGATGCTCATGGCTTTCATCAAAATGCCCTGTCACTACTTGACGGATGGCGTAAGTGCGCTCTTCATCGCCGACGCAGGCGACATAGCCAACGGTGCTACCTGTCTTGCGGAAGGCTTCCCAGATGACGGCGCGAGCACTATCGCCGACGGCGACGACTTGTCCGTTGACGATGGCGACCCATTTGCCCCGATATTGACGGAGCAATTCGTCCCGTCGCTGCCAGTAAGCCTCTTTCTCCCGCTCAAACCGTTCCCGCACTTTCGTCGGCATCGACATGCTGGTCACCTGCCGTCTCCCTTTTGCAGCGAAGCGATGAGCCATTGCCAGCGCCGATGCCATTGGGCGGTGCGGCGACGCATTTCGGACGGGTTGGGCTGCGGCGGCGCTAAGTCTACGCCACCGTTGAGGTATTCAGGCGAAAGGACGATGGCTTTGATCAAGCCCTTGATGGTGAAGTTGGTGCGATGGACAGCCTCCCACAGGCGCTTGTAGAGGGAGCGTTCGTCCTTGTCCCAACGCATCCCCCGACCGAAGAAGAAGAGGAAGTGGGTGTCAATCATCGTGCGGATGAAGCGCTCCTTTTTGACGGCTTGGGTGGCGAAGGCTTCCATCCCCCGCCCTTTGAAGGGATACCAAGCCACTTCGTTTCGGTCGCTGTCGTCAATAAGGTTGCCTTTCTCGTCCTTCTCCCGATATTGCCCGTCGTCCGTCCAACGCAGCCGTTGGTAAGCCAGAGGCGTTAAGAGTTTGTGGCAACTGTAGCAGACCGAACCTGGCTGCGTCGTCGCCGCTGCCGTCGCTGTCTGGCGTGTCTCCACGATTTCGGGCGGCACTTCAAAGACATAGCCCAGAAACTTCTCGGCGACGATGGCGGCGTAATTGAAATGGGGCAGACCAGGCTTACCCTTGATGAAGCCTTTCATCGTCAGCAAGCCTGTCTTGCCGTGATAGGCGGGACGCTCCTTGCGTTGCCAATTAGTGTCCACCGTGTAGTCGGCGGTGAGGATTTCTTGGAAGGGTCGGTCGTTGAAGGCGACATAGCACCAGAGGCGGACGGGTTCGTCATCTTCCTCCGTGCCGTGACTTTCCAGCAACAAGCGGATGCGGCGGAAATAAAACTCCCGAAACTCCGCCGAGTTCAAGTAGTCGTCCACCAGTTGGGCGAAGGAAGCGCCTTTGTCCAGTCTCATCAGTTCCTGCTCCGTCGGCGGTCGCCCCACGAGGTCTTGGGCAATTTTGACGAGTTGCAATCGGCGTCGCTGCCGCTCGTCTTTGATGACTGCCAAAGAAGGTGGGCGGGTGAAGAGGAAGTCGGGATGCTTCATCAATGCCCGACACAACCCTTCCCATGCCGCCTGATGCGGCGTTAAATGAGGGGCGACGAAGGTGACCGTCGGGCGATGGGGATTGTCAAGGCGCACTTTCGGTCCGCCGATTTGTCGCCAAGTGAACCGCAGCGGTGTTTGCTGAACATTGTAACTGCCTGAGGCATCCAAAGTGACCGTCGCCCCCACATGCGCCCGCACGGGATAACGCACCCGAACGATGGGCGAGGAGGCAGAGGCGCGAATGGTCACGGGCGTTTGCGTTTCATTGCCTGCCTTAGCGGGATAGGTGATGTGCACGAAGTAAAACTCGTCGGCTTTCCATTCCTTGCGCACCGATGGCTTGTAAAGCAACCGCAGTTCGCCCTTCCGCTGATTGCGGTCGGAAAGCAACTTCGGTCCGATGGTGTTGTAGGCTTTAAAGTCGCCGTGCTCAAATTCCTGCCATTGCTCGTTGCCTTCCGCTTCGTTGGCGCGCACCAGCAACGGTTCGCCTCCGTTGATGGGCACGAAGCGCACCGCATCGGCGACGACTTGTCGCAATGTCCCTTTGTTGCTGATTTCCACGCCTTGCGTCGGATCGCTAAATCGGAAAGCCGTCTTGCTGTCCCAATAGGGGATGGTGTCAACGGTTTGGTCAACGGTGAAGTGGGCTTCGCCTTTGGGCGGTGTCGGCAAGGCAGGTGGTAGCATTAGTTGATGTTGCCCGTCGTGCGAAAGCACTTCCACTGGCACTGCCTTCGCCATGTAGCGGTTGGGAAAGACGCGGTAAAGGACGGTGACTTGATATTGCCCGTCTTCGTCCACGCGGATGGGGAAGATGATGTGGCTACTACCTTTGTTTTCGTCGTTGTCGTGGTAGGCATCGCCCGACTTGCGCCACGCCCCTTGCAACTCCGCTGCGCCGTTGTCAGTGACATTGATGCGTTTGACCGTTTCCTTCGGGAGCGGTCCGCGCAATTCAATGCCGACGACGGAGACGACGCCATAAGTCCCAGCATTGCTAATGCGCACGCATTGACCGTCATCCGTCCCTCGTCCTGCGTCCCTCGTCCCGTCTTGCCGTTTGAAGGTGAAAGGGCGGGAGAGGGTGTGTCGTCCGATGCCATCTTTGTTGGCTTGCGTCTCGTCCATGAACTCTTGGGTGAGGGCATAAGGCGTGTTAAGGACGGTGAGGGCGATGGTGCGGGTCGTCTTCAACCCTTGCTCGTCTTCAACGGTCAATTCAAATTGCAGGTCGTAAAAGTCGGGCGTTAGGTTTCGCCCTTCACGGTAAACCGTTTGGAGGAACTGGAAGGCTTGAAGGATTTCCTGCTCCGTCGCATCGCGGAAAAGGAGGCGGTTGTAGAGCAAGTTGATGGCGCGCCGATAGGTGGCGTCGGGTGCTTTGAGTTTGGTCGGGTCGGGCAAGTTTTCGGGGAAGTTGCGGAACGGTCCTGAGTTGTTCAAGTAAGCGAGGGATGCCACATCGCGGGCGAGCATGTCCAAGCCCGTCAAATATTGCGCCGTCGGTCGGTTAGTCTCGCTGAAATAGCGATGGAAATCGGCGCCGCCGAAGAGGGCAATATTTTCGGCGAACAAATCCCGCTCGTTGCGTTTCCATTCATCGCCAAAAATCGTCTTGACCTTTTGGCGCAATTGGTAGTAGGACAGGAAGGTGTTGTCCATGCCCGCCGTCGGTTTCGTCCCGTCGTAGGGCAGCAACAGGGAGAAGGGAAACACTTCGTCGGGCTTGATGCCCAACTGGCGCAGGGCGATGTTCACCTGATTGCAAAAGTTCGTCAAGCGTTGGATATCCTGTTCGCTCCAAGCGGGGAAAGGTTCAGGGGGCATTCGCTTTTCTGGGTCGGTCATCGCTATGCGTCCCACCAGCCCGCTGGGTGTGTCGGTGCGGAAGTAATCGTGCTCCAAAAGGACGCGAAAAGCGGCGAAAGGATTTTGCGGCAACTCCAGCGGCGACGGGTTCTTTTTACCGTGACAAGTTAAGCAGCCTGTCTGCCGAAAGAGACCCCAAAACTCGGTGGCAAATTGCTGTTCCAAAGTTGCCAGCGGTTCGGGCAAGCGGGCATTGGCGGGCAAAGGTGCATTGGTCGTCGGGACGGTTGAGGATTGGGAACGCTTTGATGGCGATGGCGATGATGACGGGGCGAGAGAAAGCCCCAGCGTGACCAACCAAGCGACAGCGAGGAGCGCGCTGCCGCCAATTTGCCAGTGCCACCAGTGTCGCATCAGCGCCTCTACCTCCATGTGCAGCGAGAACCGCCGCATCTTTCCGTTTTACGCCCTACATTTTAGCGCAAGATGCCGACGGCGAATGAGTTGCGAAATGGTCAGAGAGGTAACCCTGACATAATTGGACACTGAGGATTGCTGTTTGGTTTGCTGTCGTCGTCTGGGTTGCGAGTAGGGTGCGCCATCTCCACTTGGAAAGGGATGGGCTTGAAGGCGCAGCGAAGTGGTTATCAAAGCGCGCAAGAGGGTGAGCGACGCACTCATCTCACGACAAGCCAAACGCTAACCCCGCCCCGATCAACCCGACCCAGAAAAGCAGATAGACAAGGACGCCACAGCAACTGATTGCCAAAAGCACAGTGCCGATGATGCCCAAGACCATCCCAGCCGTCGCTAACCCTTGCCCACTGTCAGGAGAAAGCCCGTCCCTGATATCGCGCAACTCTGCAACCCCAAGCCACCAAGCGAAGAGAGCCAACAACCCGCACAAAATCAGCCCCAAAATTCCCAGCACCAACGACCAAATTGCCCTATTGCTTGGGGGTTCGCGCTGCATAATTGCGCCACCCCTCAAAAACAACCGTCAGCCCTGAGGCTCCTTGTCCCTCGCCTCAAATCTGCCAAAGGGACGCCTTCATTGCTTGGCTTCCTTGAGGATGCGCTCCGCACCGATCACCCACTCATGCTGTGGGTCGTAGCGGAAAAAGAGGTTGCGCCCTTCCCCCGCCAGCGCCCAGAGGTAGTAAACGCTGTAGCCGGGCGGAGCGGCGACAGGGTGATAGCCCTTTGGGATGACGATGGTATCGCCATCGCGGACGATGAAGGCGTCATTCAATTCGCCGTCGTCGCTGTAAAGCAATTGGACGGCGAAACCGTTGGGCGGAGAGATGCGAAAGTGGTAAACCTCTTCCAACCGCGCTTCAAAAGGCGGGTCGCTGACTTCGTGCTTGTGGGGCGGGTAGGATGACCAGTTGCCCGGCGGATTGCGGGTTTCGCCGACAAGCAATCGCTTGGCGGGAAAAGAGGCGTCCACGAGGTCATCAATGTCGCGCCGCCAGTTGAACTGACCGACGCTGCGGCTCTTGATCAGATCGGGCGTGATGGCAATCACTTCACCGCCCCGTTGAGCGGGAGCGCTGATGAGGGCGATTTCGGCAAAGGTGCGGGCTTGCACCCGAAATTTGGTCGCCACTGGCAAATAAACCCCGAAGGCTTTGTCGCTGAAGACATCGCGGCGCCGCCCCGTCCATCGCTTACCATCCGCTTCCACTTCCACGATGCCCGTCAGCAGGACAGCGACGACTTCATCGCCGCCTGTCTCGCCGTCATACTCACTGCTCACTTCCAAACGCAACAGCGAAAAGGAAAGCCATTGCGTTTGACCTAATTGCGGTGAGACAATGGCAAGCCGTCCCGTCCCTTCGGGAGCGGGCACAAAAAGTTTCTCCCGCGACACGACCATCCGCCTCCTTTACGCCCTCAAAGCGTGTCCCAATTCCCAGAGCAAGGAAATGCCGAAAGCGACACTGACGATGCCTGTCAGCGCCAGCAAAGCGCTGTAGGCACGCTCAAAGCGTTGCTGGGCGATCCAAACAGGAAGGCTGAGCACGAACGCCGTCGCCGCCATGCCCAAGATGGAACCGATGCCGAAGATGACGAGGTAGACAAGCGCAGCGAGCAAAGAATCAGCGGTGCTCATCACCATGACGGCGGCTGCTCCACTGCCAGCGAGCCCGTGCACCATCCCGATGAGCAACGGACGCCAACCCGTTGACCAACGAGGGTGTTCGTGGTGATGGGCGTGAGGGTGCTCGTGGGGTGTCGCATCGTGTTCGTGGAAATGCAGGTGGCGTTCGCCATCGTGCTCATGCCAATGCAAGTGGACGCGCCGACGCCATAGCCGCCAAAGGGTCGTCCCACCCAAGGAAAGGAGAACGACGCCGACCAACCCCTCAAAACTTGCCTGCACCCTTTCAGGCAACTCCATGCGCAACAGCAACAACGGCACACCGAAAAGAAGGATGGTGAGGGTGTGCCCGATGCCCCAAATGGCGCCGATGCGGGCGGCAGGACGGAAACTGCCGCTTTCCGCCACCATCACGGAGACGGCGACGAGGTGGTCAGGGTCTAACGCATGGCGCAGCCCCATCGCCAGCCCCAAAAGCCAAAAACCCAACCCACTCATGCCCTTTCACCTGCCACGCCCAATTGTGGCGCAATGACGGATGAACGGCTATCTTTGCCCTAATGCCAAACTTTGCGCGGAGGCGAAAAAAGCGATGGTCATCGGCACCGTTTCTTTCCTGAACGCCGTGCCCTTGACTTGGGCGTTGCCCCGCTTGGGTTTTGATGGCGAGGTCGTTTGCGGCACGCCTGCGGAACTTGCCCAATGGCTAAAGCAAGGTCGCATTGACATCGGGCTCATCCCCATCGCCGAATACTTGCGAGGCGTCGGCGAAGTGATCGTGGACGGCTTGGGCATCGCTTCTGACGGGGCAGTCCGAAGTGTCGCCATCTTTTCGCACAAGCCCATCGGCGAAGTTCACGACATCGCCGTTGACTCAGGGTCGCGCAGTTCGGTCTTGTTGCTGCAAGTGCTGTGGGCGAAGCGCTTCGGCATTTTGCCCCCTTTGGTGCCGATGGTGCCCGATTTGGAGCAAATGCTTTCGCACGCCGATGCAGCGTTACTCATTGGCGACGCCGCTTTGCGGGCGTCGTTGAACGCAAGTTTGGTCGTTTGGGATTTGGGGGCAGCGTGGAAGGAGTTGACGGGTTTGCCCTTCGTCTTCGCCGCTTGGGTCGCACGAGACGAACAAATTGCGCAGCAAGCATCCTCGTGGCTTGTCGCCGCCCGCGCCGAAGGGCGACGCCATTTGTCCGCCATCATTGCCGAAGAAAGTAAGCGGCGCAACTTGCCTGCCGATTTGGTGCAGCGTTATTTGACTGAGCACATCCGCTATGATTTGACCGAGCGACACCACCAAGCCATTGACCTGTTCGCCCAGATGGCGGTTGCGTTGGGCTTATTGCCCTCGGTTCGCCCCGTCCGCTGGCTAACGCCGTGACGCATCACGCCGTCCAATCAAACACGACGCCGACAAACTCATCGGGGCGGTCACGCAAACCCGCGTAGGCGTCGGCGCATTGTTCGGGGCGCATCCGATGGGTTAGCAACGGCTCCACTTTCAACTCGCCCTCGGCGATGAGCCGAAGGTTGATCTTTGCGTTGCGTTCCACGCTGTGCTTGTAAAAAAAGGCGTTGCGCTCAATAGGCAAGATGTCGGTGCGGGTTTCGCGGACTGGATAGCGCCATTCGTGAGCCCCCTTGAAAGTGATGCAACCGTGCCCCGAAAGGTGGATGCGTTCCAGCAACTCCGTGACATTCGTCTCCCAGCGCCGACCAAAAGGCGAACCGAGCAAAATGACTTCGCCATACTTCGCCGCCAACTGGGGCGCCAACAACGCCGCTTGCGGGTTGCCCGTCGCCTCCACGACGGCTTCGCATCCCTTCCCATCCGTCCAATCGCGGACGGTTTGAATGGGATCGGCAACGGAGGCGTTGATGAGTTGCTCAATGCCACAAGCGCGGGCAACTTCCAAGCGTTTGGGGAGGCGGTCAATGCCGATGACGCGACAACCCGCCAACTGGAAAAGTTGCGCCGCCAAATTGCCGACGACGCCCAACCCGATGACCGCCACCGTGTCGCCCAACTCAGCATCGCTGACCCGCAGCGCCGTGATGGAGACATCCGCCATGCGGGCAAAGACAGCCTTGAAGGGATTTAGCCCATCGGGCACTTTGACGGCGATGACGCGGGCTTTGGAATGGCTGGCGTGATGGCTGTGGGTAAGGATGACATCGCCGACCTTGACATCCGTGACGCCTTCGCCGACAGAGATGACTTCCCCGATGGCGCCGTAGCCTGGGCAGAACGGGAACGGCGCCCAGTCAGCCAACCCCGCCAAGCATGCCAACTCCGTGCCTGCACTGATAATGGAAGCGAGGGTGCGGATGACAATTTCACCCGCAGCGGGCGTCAAGTCCACTTCCGCTTCTTCCAACCGCACGACATTCGCCTGTGGAAAAACGACTTGCCGAATGAGCACCCTTCCCACCTCCATTCACTCATCGTCAAGGAAAGGATGGCTCATTGGGGAACGGTTCGCTCACAAATTGCCAGCGAGCAAAACTTCCCCTTCCCGCACCGAACCGCTAACGATGTCCCATCGGGCGACGATAAGGTAACGCTTTGGGGCATATTCCAGCACATCCGTTCGCTGATAATCCCGCACAAGCCGTTGCAGGTTTTCCGTCCATCCGTTAGGCGAGACGATGAAAGCATGGTCAGGCTGAACGACTTTTGCGTAACCGATTGCCTGTGACAAATCCCGCAAGTTGATGGGACGCACTTTGACTTCCACGATGGCTAACCGAAGGACTGGACGATGCTGACGGGGAACAATCAACGCTGCACCTGTCACATCAACGGGGATTTCCAGTGTCACCCACCAAGGCACAAAGGTTGTAAGGTGATGGCGACGGAGGAATTCAGCGACAGTGGAGCGAGAGGTGTCTTCAGCCCAAACGGAACGAACGAAACGATGTTTTTGGCGCAAAAAGGCAGCGAGCCAATGGCAGACAGGTTGATAAAGGTCACAATCCCGCATCCTTCCTCACCACTATGGCAAGGGCGTTCACAGCAACCGCCTCTGCCGTTGCAAATCTTGCACCGTCACTTGGGCGAGAGGGCAACCGCAGGAAGCGCAAATTTGCCAGTAAGCGTCAAAGTGTCGCCCGCGAAGGTGTTCGGGCAACCGTTCGTCACTTTCCAATGGATGCCTCTTTTTGGAGCGGAAGCGTCGGATGCCTTCGCAAGGACTGGACGGGTCAGACATGCCCTGTTGAATTCTCTGCCTATTTTCGTCGGCAAGTTCCTCCAAGACCTCTTGCTTGTGGCGGATGTAGAAGCCAACCTGCAAAAAGTCGTGGGCGTAAACGCGCAATTGGTGCTCACGGAAAGGCGATTGTTCAAGATGGTTGGCTTGTGGGTCGCGGAGGTTGGGATGACCCCAAAGGATTTCGTGAACGGGCACTTTCAACCGTTGCTGAAGCAGTTGGCAAAGTTGGACAGGCAGCGTCCAATTGGCGTTCAGAACATCCAGATAGACCCGATGAAAGCCGTTGCGATCATAGTTGCTTCGCCGAATGTTTCCTGCCACATCGGCGAAACCACGAAGGAACTCTCGGACGATTTCGTCGTTGGATTGAGTAATCGCCTCTGGGACAGTAAACTCGCGGTGGCTTTGTCGCCCTTCCAAAATCAGGCGCAGGTTACGCACCGCCAAATGCCGCGCGGGCAATTCAACGGTGATGGCGACTCGTTTTTCAGGAATGCAGGAAAGGTCAATCCGTTCACCCAGAAGGGCTTTGAGGCGGGGAAGGACAGTGGTGACGATGCTGGACATAAAATCGGCAAACCGATCAAACCCTTCTAAGTTGGGGCGAACGAAGGGAAAATCAATGACAGCAATCCAACGGTCTT
>OGCH01001054.1_pt1 | contig 11532 bp, 15 predicted proteins | sample 1570111 | NCBI WGS metagenome assembly OGCH01 (sample SAMN03436243, study PRJEB24508) | hot springs metagenome | biome: Desert Springs; feature: Hot Springs; material: Water | place: USA: Great Boiling Spring, Nevada | collected 2008-12-01 | depth 0 m m
ACAACTTGAACCGACAGTGCTGGAACGAATCAGCTTTGCTGCCGCGGACATTCCAAAGGAACTCGACTGGTGAGGTGGGAGCATGGCACTACACAAGCTTTCCTACGGGCTCATATACAACGACAACGGTTCTTTGTGTGTGACCGTGCGAGAGGACGACGTTCCCTTCCCAGGCGTGCGAAGCTTTGCGGTGGAGACAAGTACAACGAACCTTTTTGGGCAGTACGCAAACACATTTGATGCCAATCAAACCATCTTCTATGGGAGCACCTATTATAACGGTAACACGTGGCAAACACTTTGGGACAGTAATGAAAATGCATATCACGGTGGGCACGGAATTACTGTGTATCAAATATACACAAAGGCAATTGACCTTGGTTTCACCACAACTGAAGACACCGAGATCACTATAACATGGGAACAAAAAGCGTACCTGTGGTTTTTTATCGCCTACTACTCATCTGATGGAACAAACTTTACAGCTTGGAACAAAGACACGGCATATACCGTGACGAAGTATCATAATTGTTCGCTTGCATACTGGGAAGGCACGGCTGGATTACATTTGCAAGTAGATGGAAGAAGATTAGATCGCAGCAATCCACCCAATTACTGGAAACGAATCGGTGTCACGTTCAGAGTACCAGCAAACACGAGATACGTCAAATTCTTGTGGGACTTTTACTATGCCAGTTATTTTAATACCCAAGGCGGTTGGATGCGAAACTTCCAACTCGAGGGGCTATCATTCCCAACTTCTTTTGTCGTGGGCACACGACCCACAGGCAAGCTTTACTTCCCGCTTTCGCAACTTGGGTTTGATCCAGCGAACGACGAATGGGTGATCGCATATTGGAAGAAGCCGATAAGTGGTCACAATAACACGCAGAGTGGGTACAACACTTGTGCAATTGGTTATTACACAGCTGATAGAAGCGTGGGGTACCTCTGGTGGGGAAAGGAAAACAATTCTAATGTGTTTAGAGTAAATGTGGTATACAGCGATGGTACCGTTGGTAGCATCGGTTCTCCCACCTTCGATCCTAATTGGTATTTCAACAATTGGCATTTTGAGGTACTTCGCAATGCGAACGGTACACTCGAGTACTGGGTAGACGGTATTAAGCGATGCTCAATCACTCTAACAAAACCAATAAAAGCGTTCACAGAAGGCTTGTATGTGGGTGGATCCAAATACGCACCTGCTCAAAACGCTCTCATCGCCAACCTCTACTGGGGCAAGGCGAAGGATTCCGCTGGAAACTTGATCTGGACCGACGATTACATTCAAACCCTGTACAACGCACGCCAGCCGTTCGCAATACCTCCGAAACTGCCCATCACTTGAAAGCGAGGTGGGATCGTGCTCCCAGGCTTGGGTATAGACACAACGTACGCAACGTTCTATAGGCACCCAACACGTCATAAAAAGATCGTTTTCCTTGCCAAAATAGACGGCCAGAACTGGTACGATTTGAGCGACTTCGTGCGCAAAGTACATATCAGCAATAGAATCGAAGTCCTTCAGGCTCCCGCGGTTGACGAAGCTGTTGTAACCGTTGCAAACGTGAACAACGCATTCACTCCAACGCAGTACAACGATACGTTCAATCCTGCTGTAGGGAAACTCAACGGCACGCCTGAACAAGCGTATCTCGGCAAAGTGTGGGAAGTACAGCTTTTTGCTCTTGTGTCCAAGTTCGACACATCAGGCCTTCCGCTCCCTGAAGAAAGCATCGCGTATTTTCGCCAATCGCTGGTAGACCTTTTGAACGGAATCTATCCTAACGGCTACACACCCGACGGAACGGAAAACTACTTTCTGATCCCCCTCTTTCGAGGGTGGAAACCCGCAGACGGGATTGAGGAACAGCACCGCACGGCAAATATACATCTGAAAGACATGCTCTGGATCACGACACGAAAAGGACCCGAAAACCCGCTGCTTTATACGGGGTACACCCCTACGCAGATACTTCAGGACATTCTCGTTAACAGGTGCGGGTTTGACCAAGGTCTTTTGGATCTGCAGCAGCTTTCTACAACGTGGGATCTCTTCGTCGCCGACAACACAAAAACATGGTGGCAGATCTTGCAAGAGATCACACAAGCCGCAGGGGGAAAGCTCACCTGCGCGCCAAACGGACGGATATGCTTCAGAACACGCATCGAAAACTACTCAGACCCTACCCCCGTGCTGACAATCACGGAAGATGTCGTCAAAACCTACACCCTTGAGAAAAAGAGACAATACAACCGCATAGTCGTCAAGTCAGAAGGCTACAAAGTTGGCTCGCGGGAGTTGGTCATCGATCACGAACTCCGAGGAGACAACGCGAAGATCCAGCCAGGTACAACGGCGTCCTTTGAGTTCGAATACACAAGCGAATACATAAAAGACCCAAGTAATTACGTGAAACTCAGCTATGCGAACGAGTACGGTACTCCCCTCGCAACAGACGCGACATTCCATGTCGACACAAGCGACTCGTACTTGAAACTCGAAAGTATGTCCGCGTATCCGAACAAGCTTGTGTTGAAGATCAAAAACCTCTCGTCTGTCGTCGTTCAGCTCACACACGTAAAGTTCGAGGCCACTCCCATAAGAAAGCAATCCGAATTCACGATCACAAAACCCAATCAAACCGACGAACCCGACTCGGAGCTTCAGTTCACCTCTTTCTATAGCTCCGAAGCGCTTCTGTCCAATATTGCGGACGTCATCTATGCGGAGACCACGAAAAACATTCGCTTCGAACTCCAGATGAACGAGTTCTACCCTGACGTGTTCGCGGGAAATCTTGTACGCGTAGAGCTTCCGAAAAAAGGCATCGCAACAGGAGTCTTCCTCGTTGAAAGAGTCGAGCACGGAATCGAAAGCAAATGGACCACCACTTTGACGGTGCTCGAGTATGGCGACATCTCCTTCCAAATCAGCGATAAAGAGATCGTTGTCGTCAACACAGGTATTCAAGTACCTCCCGTCGAAAGCACAATCTCCGACATCCAACAGGACTTGCAAGAGATCCGCAACGACGTGCAAGAGGTTCAGAATAAAGTGGAGCACCTGGACGGCGTGGCTCCCGCAGTTCCTCAAAACCTTTCTCTCGCAACGCTCACAAGCGAGGGCCGCAGCTTCGTGACGGCCTCTTGGACCGCAAACACAGAACCAGACCTCATTGGCTATGAGATAGCTTGGAGCTACGATGGGCTCAATTGGAACTACATCCGCACCGCAGACACCCTCGTGAGATGGGAAGTGGCAGGAAACAAGACAATATACGTGAAAGTGCGTGCGTTGGATGCGGAAGGAAAACGATCCAACTGGACAACTGTGCAAACCATCACCAGCGCACGAGATACGATCCCACCCGCTATACCAACGGGTCTTACGGCGACAGGGCTTTTCCAAACGATTATGGTGCGGTGGAACGCCAACACAGAAGTCGACTTCTCCCATTATGTGCTGCAATACGACACAGCGAGTAACTTTGCAAACGCAAAGGAAATTCGGCTCGCCGCGACGTCTACGGTTATAAAAGACCTTGCGGTCAACACGACGTACTACATCCGCGTCAAAGCAGTCGACACTTCGGGGAACGCAAGCAACTGGTCTTCTGTTGTTTCTGCAACAACGGCAAAGTTGGACAACGCAACATACTATGACTATGCGGCCCTAAAAACTGCAGTGATTCAAGGAGGATACATCGACTCTGCGTGGATCTCTGAACTGGACGCAGGAAAGATCACGACGGGGTATCTTAGCGCCGATCGCATCGCCGCAAAAAGCTTGTCCTTAGAAAAACTTGTCTTTCAACCCACGCTGAGCATTCCCGAAGGAGCTTGCGCGTATTTTACTCGTTCTTTGATCGACGAGGTACGCGGCATTGTCCCAGATGGCTTCACGGAAATCAACCTCGCTCCTCATATTTTGCTGACCCCCGAGAACGCACCTCCCAACTCCGTTGTGGCTGACCTCCTCGCAGGAAACGTGATCTACGCTCAACGAAGGATCGAGGTTGGGGAAGGCGCAGATCGTTGGGCGATCGACGGCACGTACGGGCTCACGCGCGTGCTCAACAACACGGATTATCCCCTGCTCGGAATGATCGACAGTGGGGTCGTCTATTTAGACAGCGGCGATAACGGAAAGAAAACTATTGCGCTTCCGTACAAACTTTCAAAATATGCCGTAATTTTGAACCCCGTCATGTACCGCTATTGGGTGGCAAATAGTTCAACATCCCAAAATCATTACATGCACCTATCCTATGAGGACGCTTCGACTTCGACCCAGACAAGGTTTACCATAAACGCCTATATTGTGCGTCCTGGTGCAACGTACGAGCAAAATCTGAACGTGTCAATTGGCACAAGCTGGACAACCGTATACACCATTTATGGTTTTTACGTGTGGCTGCGGTTCAACGCAGGCAACCTTTATAGCGTACAGACATATCACACATATGCTGTACCTGGCGAGTACACAATTCGTGCAAAGTACTCTTATGTGCCAGCTCCAGGGTGGCCTGAAGGTTACTACAACGTGACGATTGAAATTGACTTTGGAGACGGTAGCTACGATTCAGGAACGTTTCGATTGTATGAGGACATTCTATGGATCACCGCGACTAAGATACGCGTGACAGAAGGCGAACAACTTCCAACGACTGGTCATATCCAATACGTCGTGCTGGGTTACTGAGGAGGTGGGGAGGTGAGCGTTCGCTACACATCGACTTGGTTGCAAGAAGACGAAATCGTTGTTCTTCCAGTCGCAGATATACACATAGGTAGTCCACAGAGTCGGTTTCAAGAACTAATCAAGGTCATAAGGTCCGCAAACGAGCGGACCTTTTTCATTTTCTTAGGAGACATCCTCGACAACGCAATCGTAGACAGCATATCGGACGTTTATTCCCAAACCATGTCTCCCGAAGAGGCTCTTCACCTATTCACAAATCTTCTCGATTTGTGCCAAGGCCGTGTGCTCGGGGTCGTGTCAGGAAACCACGAGCGCAGAACAAGGCGACGAGTTGGGGTGGACCTCCTCGCTCTTGTGTGCGAGGAAAGGAAGATCCCCTACTCAAACACGGTTCTGGTTTTGGATGTAGCGGTTGGGACGAAGGCAAACAGAGGGTCGAGACAGCGGGTACAGTACACCCTCGTATGCGGGCACGGTTATTCGGGTGCGCGAGGAATCGGAGCAAAAGTGACGGCGAACGGACGGCTCATCGACGTGGTTGCAAACGGGGACGTGTATTTGACCGCGCATACCCACCAGCCCTCTGTAATCAAGCTCGCGAGGTTCGAAGCAGACACACGAAATAAAAAGACCTTCCAACGGGAAGCGTTCTTGGTCACCGTGCCCAGTTGGGTAGGCTACGAGGAGTACGCCGCAGAAAAGTTTATGCACCCATCCGCGACAGGATATGTGGAGGTACGGCTTTCGGGAGTGGAAAAGCAGGTCGAAATCCTCCTGCGATGAAGCGAGGTGATAAGATGGACAACTTGATTGAAAGGATCGTGGCTGTGGAAACACTGTTAAGAGAGCAGGAAAAAGACATCGCCGAGATCAAGGGGCAATTAGAGGCGCTTTCGAACCGTTTGAATGGGTATCTCGAGAACCGCGTGAAAAACATAGTAAAAGCCATGCTGGGTGAGATTTTTCTTGCCGTGCTGACCTCCTCAGCGGTCATCAGCCTGCTGGTGTCCCTCTTGTGGAGGTGAGACTGTGGACAGAAAGACGCTGGAAAAGCTTGTCGAAACGCATTATCTCGATTTTGCAACTGCGTACAAGATCAAGGACTTCCCAAAGCTACACCACGTTTTTGCGTTGATTGAAACCGAGAGCGCGTGGAACCCAAATGCAGATTCGGGCTTTGCAAGAGGACTCCTGCAAGTTTCCCGTGAGGCGTTGGAGGATATAAACGGTCTCTACTCGACAAACTTCGACTTCGACGATATGTTTCGCCCCGACCGCAACATCTTCGTAGGCATTCGCTACCTCAGGCGGTTGTACCGCGTGTTCTTGGAATGTGAGCACGCAGACATTCTCGCAGTCATGGCGTACAACTGGGGTTTGGGGAATGTGATCGAATGGCTCACGCTAAAAAATCCCTCTAATTGCAGGATCGACGAAGCTGTTCCTGCTGAAACAAAAGCTCATCTCATCGACTTCTTATTTTGGTCAGAGTACTGGAGAAAGAAACTCGAGCGGGAGGAACAAGCATGAGGGGGTTCGAACTCAAAGTCCACATCCTCGGGGTTCCTTACAGAATCATTTGCAACGAAGCAAAGCTCGCAGAAGCGTGCGAAGAAGAGGGGCTTGAAGCCGAGAGCACTCAGGGTCTTCACATCGCACACGACTTTGAAACACGTACGATCTATATATCTCCTTTGTTGTCCCCAATCCAGTGGGTTCAAACGCTTTTTCACGAGGTACTGCACGCGATAGGAAACATCACAGGCCATTGGCGGCTCGCGCACTCCAACAAAGCGAACGAAATGTTCGTTGACGCAATAGCGACAGGGCTGACTTCGTTCCTCCTGAACAAAAACGTGCGCAAGGTGATTGAAAAAATCCTGAGCGAGGAGGAGGAGGATTCGCATGAAAAAAATTTGGCAGGTGATTAAACGATTTTGGTGGCTCATCCTCACACTCGTCGCGTTTCTGTTGGGTACGCAAGTGAAGAAGAAAAAGAACCTTAAGCTGAAGGCTGATCTTGAGGAGATCAAGAGGCGCAAGGAAGAAGAACTGAAGCAGCTTGAAAAAGAACTCGAAAGGCTGAAAGAAGAGGAAAAGGCAATCTACGAGAAGCAACACTTCAAAACGGTGGAAGACGCCATCGAGTACCTCAACGACGTGTTGAAGAACAGGAGGCGATAGCATGAGACGCATTCTTGTTATCCTTGCCCTCCTTTGCACAATCGCCGTTTTTGCGGAGTACAAAATCATTCAGCGGGCCGAAGACGGCAGGTACTACCTCGACGAAGAGTCTGTCCTGCTGTTGGCAAACTACATAAAGCAACTCGAGGAGCTGAATCAAAACTATCGCACGCAGATTGTGAACCTTGAACAGCAAGTGAAAGTATTGAAAGACCTGCTTGAGCTGGAAAAGGCACAGCGGGCGGCTCTCGAAAACGAGGTTGCAAAGCTTCAAGCTGAACTTGAGAAACGAAAGCTTGTCACGTGGACCGTTGTGGCTGCGATCGCGATTGGAACGGTGGTTCTGCTGTTTGTGAGGTGAACCTTATGGAGGAAAAATGGAAAAGCAGAAAGTTTATCCTTGCGCTAATCCTGATCGCGGCTTTCTTCCTTCTCAGGATTTTTGGCAAAATCGACGATGACAACTTTTCGCATGTCGTCATCGCGCTGTTCGGGATCTATTGTGGTTCCAATGTCGCAAGCAAGTTCACGAGGTGATTCGTGTGCTGGGGCTGTACGTGCGTCTAAAACTGTTCCTTCGAAAAGGCAAAAAAGGAGCCGAGGAGTGTGCTAAAAAGCTCATCGAATCATACGGTATTCGCACCTTGGATGACATCGCATACTTTATCACGCGCTTTCGCTATATTCCAGATCCGTTTTTCGGGATCTTTGACATTCAGTACGACCTCCCCGCCTTCGTCGTGCGCGGTGGAGGAGATTGCGATGATTTTGCTCTTGCGGTTTGCAGGCTCGCACAAGCTTTAGGAAAAAAGGCCTACTACGTTACAGCACTCCACAAAAACCCTTTCAGAAACCACGTGCTCGCGATTGTGCAGGACTCGCCTGATTCGTATCGCATCTTCACGCCGTTTGTGCTGCTTCCACGCGCCCACCAAACCCTCGAAGAGGCAATCACATACGTCAAAGATTTAGGCGGCTATTGGTGTATCCACGCTTTCGAGGTTACAAAAAAAGCCCACTCAAAATGAGCGGGACAAAAGCAGGATTTATGCGTGGCGCCCCCAAGGGGCTGCCACTATTCCCCTGCATATGTCTCCCACTTAAACTTCACAATCACAATGCGACCAGGATACACGTACACCTTGTCAATGACGTGCTGAATGATGTATTTGAGTTTGTTGGGCTCGCTGGGTGACTCGAGTATGTGTTTCAGATTCTCAAATTGCAATTTGATCTCCTCATGGCTCGGCACAGGAACTTCTTGCTCGAGCTCAGCACGTAGCTTTCGTTGTTCCGCTTCTATAGCTTTTGCTCTCTCAAACAGTTGAGGAAGCTCTATTCCTTTTGCAATTGCGTCGACAATCCGTCTTTCTTCTTCCTCGAGTTCTTTGAGCTTTAGCACAACTTCTTTCTTGTGTGTTTGCAATATCTCTGCGCGGGTTTTGAAAATCGCAACGTATTCGCGTACGAGAGCCTCTATGTCGACATCTTCAAGCGCATGTCGCACATATCGGACCACATAATCTTCTACGTACTGCTTCGATATACCCAGATATGCGTGGTTTTCTTCGCACCTGTACACAGGACGGCGCGGGTGAGGGTTGCCATGCATGTGTTTGCCACAAATTCCACACACGAGTATACCGCTCAACAACCAAAAGTGTTTTTGCGTATAGAATGACGGTCTGCGTTTTGTAGCAAGCCTCTTGCGCACCTTTTCGGCTACCTCACCCGTCACGATCGCGGGAATGACCCCCTCGGCGACGACTCCGTCTTCACTTTCAAGATGTCGACGAGGAACATCCCATGTGTAGATTCCCAAATACTTAGGATTGCGGAGCATATCGTACACGGTCGCAACGGACCACGGCTTGTCTTTATACAGCTTGCGTGTGTTCAAATAATTCACGATCGACGGAACAGAATAGCCCTCAGCAAAGAGGCGAAACATCTCCCGCACAATTGGGGCAGTCTCTTCGTCGATGGCGAGCTTCTTTCGCTTTCGCTCGCCGTCCTTTATCTCAATGAGCTTGAAACCAAAAGGAGGTGTCCCCCCCATCCAGAAACCTTGTTGTGCCGCGTGCTTGCTCTTGCGCATTTGCTCCTCCTTCATGTATTCGCGCTGAAACCAGTTTATGTCAGACAAAATCCAGCGCAAGAGCTTTCCACTCACGGATGAAACATCGATTCCCTCAAGGGCCGAGATGACCAGAATGCCTTTGCTTTCAAGCATTCGCGTATATCTGCGATCTTCGACGTCGTCTCGAAAAAACCTGTCAAACTTTTCGACGACAATCACGTCGTATTCGCCCGCAAGGGCTTTCGCGATCATCTTTTGAAACTCTGTTCTTTCCGTCTTTGCGCCTGAGTCGCGCTCTTGAAAGATCTCGACGACAAGCCAGCCTTGTCGGTTGCAGAATTCCGTACACGTTTTTATCTGAGTTTCCAAACTTGACGAGGTCTGATGTTCAGTTGAGACACGAGCGTAAACCGCCGCGCGTTTCATTGCTCATCCCTTCTTTTAGTACTTTCTGACCAAGCCAACTACCTTTCCAACAAAATGCACAGATGCGTTGTCCGTGAGGACAATCGGACCGTAGGCTTCGTTCAAACTCTGCAAATACTTCACGCCGTGTTGTTCGCGGTAAATCTTGACCACCGCGGCGGGTTCAACAAAGTAGGGCTCGCCAAGCACAACAACAACACGGTCTCCGCTGACAATGGTCATATTGGGGTTGACAACGACAATATCCCCGTGCTTGATCTCAGGTTCCATGCTGTCTCCAAAAACCTTAACCCCAAATACACCGTTTATGTTGCGAGGGATTTTGACATATTCGATGATCGTTGAACCGTCGGGGTATGATCCTTGAGTACCCGCACGCGCGCCGTTGTACACAGGAATCTCAACAAGGCCTTCTTCCGTATAAAGCTGCGTTCCGATTGCCCACCTCATCGGACGGGGATCGTCAGTCTTTCCAAGAAGGTAGTCTACCGACGTATGGAAAAGATCTGCAAGCAAGGAAATTACGTACATTGGTGGTTGTGCCCTGCCTGTCTCATATGCCGAGATCGTCTTTTTAGACACATTCAACTTTTCCGCCAGTTCCTTCTGCGACATGTGGTGTGCTTCACGCAATGCCTTAAGACGTTTTGAAAATATTCCAGACATGCGACCACCCCCCAAGCTATTATACATAGACTTCGCAAACTGACACACGAGTCTCATATGTCGCGACTTGTATCCTTTCCGTTACCACACCGCAACATTAGGCTATTGACATTAGCCTTAGAGTGTGGTCTAATATAAGTAGACCACAAGGAGGGAGGGCAACCAGATGAGACTGAAAGAACTGAGAGAACGTTGTGGCATGACACAAAAGGACTTGGCGGCAATGGTTGGTGTAAGTCGAAAAACCATCTCTGCCTACGAACGAGGCCGTGCGACCCCCTCCCTCCGCGTAGCCCTTAGGCTTGCTGAGGTTTTCGGCGTCAGACTTGAGGAACTTTTCAAGGAGGATCGCGTATGGAGAGGGTTTTAGCAGAACTCTTGTGGGTTTTGGGGAGGTGGAACAATGAGGAGAAGTTTCAGGATCTACATTGGCCCCGAAAAGAAAGGAGACCTGAGCTTGCAGACCAACCGACTTGCCTCAGAAATTTTAGCGGGCATTCACGGAGAGAAGGCGAAGGAATTACTCGAGGCCGAGATTGAAAAAGCAACAAGACAAACATCTAACTTCTTCGAGAAGATACACCTACACGTCCAAATCTGTTCAAACGAAGAACTCCTACGTCAGATTCTTGAGAAAGCGGGGGGAGACTATGGATCTGGTACCTGCTGACGAAAGAACCGCAGAAGTTATCCGCGAGATGCTCCCAGAGTTTCAGAACATGTTGAACCGAGCCCTTATCAGTCAAGCGTTTCTCGTTAGTCGAGACAAAACTGGGACGGCCCGTTTCTACGTGAATCGGACAGGGCTGCTCATATTCATGGAAAAGAAGTTTCGTGGTAAGGGTGCTCGCTATTCAATCCGTGTGGAACCGCTAAAGGAAGAAGAAGAACAAAGGCTCAGGCGTAGCCTTGGCTTTGGTGACAGGGACCCCTTTGTTGCAATCAAGGGAATCGTTGAGGTAGTGTACGAGGATGGAACCCGAGAATTATTCGAGGATATAGGAACCGCCTCACCCCGCGATTGCCACCACGGCCGCCTTGTCGAGATGGCATCCACAAGGGCGACGAACAGGGCTATGCGTCTGGCAACGTCCTTGGGCTTTACAAGCGTGGAGGAGCTACCAGACCGTGAGGAAAAGAAACCTGAAGCCTCTGAACCCACCAAAGAACCCGAAAAGGCCGAGCCCGACAAAGTTACCGACAAGCAGCTTCGAATGATTCATGCCCTGATAACCGAACTTGCTAAAGCATCTGAAACGCCGCGTGAGGAAATAGTGAACGAAATCAAAAGCAAGTACGGTGTTGAGCATTCACACGATTTGACGAAGCAGCAAGCCTCAGAACTCATTGAAGAGTTACAGCAACAGCTGGCCGCGGTAAGGAGTGAGGATAATGGATGACCTCATCGATTTTGCTTGCTCCTCAGACTGGTTAGACTTCTATCACGAGCGGGGTCTCACGCCCCGCT